>Ga0154347_1235_pt1 | contig 21791 bp, 18 predicted proteins | sample RifGroA2_FD_115875 | JGI IMG/M metagenome (GOLD analysis project Ga0154347, IMG submission 115875) | Bacteroidetes bacterium GWA2_31_9
TGAAGGGCAAAAAGTTATTTCCCGATGGAACATTCGTTCTTTCTTTTAGAATCTCAAATTTATAATTCGCATTTACTAATTGAATTTTCGCCTTTATTCTTTTGTAATAGATTAATTTTCAAATTATCTATTTATTGACCAATATCAATTATGTTATTATATTTATATGTTATATTGGTTTTATGTTATCATTTCCTTATTTTATTATCTGTTTATTCTATCTTATTTATTTGTTATTGGTTTATGTTTGCTTTATGTTATTATTGTTTTAATATTATTATTTAATATTGCTTTTACTTTATTATGTTTTAATATATTTATTGTTTATTTTTATTGTCTTATATTGTTATATATTTATTTACTTTATTTTTCTTTATGTTATTATTTATATTTAGCATTATATTAAATTGTTATTTATAATTATTTGTATATTTGTAATATGTTAATATATTTGCAAGAAAAAGATTCTTAAAAAGCAAAAAAATGAAAATTGTATCAATAGCAAATCAAAAAGGAGGAGTAGGGAAGTCGTTAATTACTACTTTGCTTGCTCAGGCATTAAGTCAGAATTATAAAAAGAAAATACTTGTTATCGACAGCGACCCACAGCAAAGTATAACAGAATTAAGGCGACTACAAAAACATAAGGGAATAAAAGAATTTTCTTATCCTATTGAAAGTTGCGATATTCTTAATATTGATTCAATACTTAAACAATACTCAAAAATGGATATTGTTTTTATTGACATGCCAGGTCAATTATATGACCTTAAAGGGAACTTAACAAATGTTATGGACTTTCTTTGGCTTGTTGATTATATTTTTATACCTATTCAAGCCGGTAAAACAGAAATTATGTCGAGCATGGAATATTACAGCAACCTTTTAAAAGTTAAGGAAACAAAAGAAAAAAATAAAAAACATCTTGATATTAAGTTTTTTGTTAATCTGTATCAAAATAATAATGATTACAAAGGCTTGGATACATTACTTGAAGCAGGGAATTATCCAGTTATGCAAAATAAAATCAAAAAATCTGTTGAATACGAACGAAGTTTATCTTCTGAAATATCATTACTAAAAACATCTAAAACAACTATCTATAATGAACTTACTTACTTTGTAGATGAGTTTATTAAATGTGTAAATTTGTAATATGTTTTTATGCAAAATTGTTAATATATTAATTTGTCAATATATAAATATAATAATATGGAAAAAGATAAAAAATCAGATAGTGGCTTCAAAAAAGGGAATATTGATGCCGCGTTACTTACATTTATAAAAGAAAAAAACATTGGAGAAATCCACGAATCACAAGAAGTAATTAAGGAAGAGCCAGAAGTAAAAGTAAAAGAAAAGAAAAAAATAGTTGAAAAAGTAACAGCTACGAAAGCCACTAAAAAGGAAAAAAAAATTAACACAGTTTCTTCTACTGAAAATGCTGCAATTATTATAAAAGCTTCAAATTACAAAACCTTAAAATTTAAGTCTATTAGCGAAAGCATTGCCATGAAAACAATTATTTCAGAGTTGTTTCACGAATCCCGAAAGTTGAAGCTTAATATACAAGAAATGCAGGATTATATTATTTCTAAAAGGGCTGAAAAAGGAAGGTTAATCACTATTGATAAAGACTTGAATAAAGAAATTTTACTGCAAGCATTAAAACTCGATGCAACTGGAAATGGATATTTGAATTACCTACTCAGTATTAGTCTGAAGTAAATTATACTGAACAGGTGCTAAATTAAAGCATTATAAAAGTTTTGGACGAAATATATGTCGTACCTACGGCACTAAAACAACAGGAAAAAAATGCTACAATTTATCCCGTTTTAAGTATAACTATCGTTTTAATTCGTTAAATATTTAACCACCGTTTTTCTATCTCGTTTTTTCATTCTACAAAAAATATCACATTTTTCTTTTACATTTCTTAAACCTGCTTGAACTCGTTCTGAAATTCTAATTTTTTCTTGCTCTGCTATAGTGCTAATTATTGAAATTAATCCATCCTTAAATATCCCTGTAGAATCAAAATAAGGCTCTTGAAACGACTTAAACCTTACAGCATAGGAGTCATGGTTGTTTTAAAAAAGATATGGTTTTAAATGCACCTGAACGACTTAATCGGTCTAATGACCAAAATAGAAGCAAATCAAAATTTGAAATCAATAAGATTTAAGCGGAAAAGTGTGAAAAACGGTAGGTTTTTCGCAAAACTATAAATTTTTTCTCCCTTAAGTTTGAAAAAGTTCTTTGAATCGGAATTTGTGCATTTTTTTTCTTGTAATAAATAGTAAAAAATTAACAGAATTTTTCTATTTTTTACTAATCAAAAATACGGCTAGTGGGTTAAATCAAACTTATTAATTAGAAATGATTAAAGTAAGTCTTTGAGCTAATTAATGTGTTTGATTTGGGTAAAAACCACCTTTTATCCGAATATTGATACACTTTATTGAATTTTTTATTTATGATTTAAAACCACTTTTAATCCGAATTTTCAGATTCAAAACAAAAGCACCAAAATCAGTATGTATCTGTATATATGAACATTAATAAGTCCAGTAGAATATAACCAAATTTTGAAAAGTCAGCAAAAATGTGATAAAAACCACTTTTCATCAGAGTTTTATACTATTCTAATAATCAGCATAAGTAGTGCATCTAAGAAAACGGTGTATTTTTAGAAATACAAAATTTCAATTTTCAAAAATCAAATAAATCTCAAATTACAATTACCTAAAATCCAAATGGTTTTGAAAATTGGAATTTATTTGACATTTATTTTTTGTTTTTTGGAGTTTTCTTACTAACACTAAGTTAGGAGAGGGCGGGTCTTGATAAAAAAACCGATTAATAAATTCCAGAATTTCTTAATTTCTACTCTTCCGATTATCTGACTTTGAGCTATAAATCAAAAAAAAATATGTGATTATTTAAGCGAATTAAAATGTTTTATTTTGGCAAAAACCACCTTTTATCCGAATACTGATACGCTTTATTGAATTTTTAAAAAATTAAAAACCACTTTTAATCCGAATTTTCAGATGTAATAACATACACACTAAAGTCATTATCTATCTGTATATATGAATATTAATAAGATATATTAAAAACAACCAATTTTTTAATATTCAGCAATAATAGGGAAAAAACCACCTTTCATCAGAGCTTTTACTATTCTAATATTCTGCATATTAGTAGGAGAGGGGAGGGACTTGATAAAAAATCCGATTAATAAATGATAAAAAATTGACAGAATTTTTCTATTTTTTAATTTCCAATCTGGCATTGAGCGATAAATCAAACGTATTAACTAGAAAAATTAATGTAAGTATTTGAGAGAATTAATGTGTTTGATTTAGGGAAAAACCACTTTTTATCCGAATTTTAAGTAGAAATAAAAAAATTGTATTTCTCTGTTTACCTGAGTATTAATAAAAACATACAATCATAAACTAATATTTAAAAATCAAGTATAATGGGTAAAAAACCACCTTTCATCAGAGTTTTATACTATTCTAATATTAAGCATAAGTAGGAGAGGGGTGGGGTGACGTAAATCACATATACTTTTTTTTTGCTTTCGTTCTATTTTATTTTAATGAATAAGGTAATAAGGTTTGTTTTTGAGGGAATTTATATTTCTACTAAGGTTTTAAATAATCAATAAGTTTTTTAAATACCTTATATTTAATAATTTAACCTTAGTAGAAATATTTGCCAGCTAATGACCAACCTTATTAACCTTATTAAATATAGAACGAACATTATTTTAAAAATACTCCGATTTACGTCACCCCAGGAGAGGGGGCAACTTTATAAAAAAGTGTCAGAATTTTTCTATTTTTTAATCTCCAATTATCTGACATTTAGCGATAAACCAAACTTATTAAAAGAAGAAATTAATGTAAGTATTTGAGCAAAAACCACCTTTTATCCGAATTTTACTTTCAGTAATTCAACTGTAGCCATTAAATCGCAAGTCTCGCAGATTTATGGTGTAAATAAAAAAGATGATATAGCTCAATGTTTTACACATATAAGTCTGATTATGTGGGATTTGCTGATCTAAACATTGAAAACTCGCCCGGCGGAAGATAATTTTTCTTATTTGCCCTCGCTTTTTGTTTTTTTGTTTTGGTTCTCGGAAACTGACAAAGTGTCAAACTTTTCCTTATAAATTCTTTTGGGAGGGTATCAATCAAATTTTGTGAATATTTAAAAGAAACAAAAGTTTAATTAATTTTAAGGTTAGCTGAAAGTGTTGCTACTAAAGAGTTCCAGAGTGCTAATAACCACTAACTATCCGATTATAACCACCTTCTATCTGAATTATTCCTTCTTATAACCACTTTTTATCTGTTTTAAACCACTTTTCATCATTATATAACCACTTTTTATCATGCTATAAAAACCTTTAAAAAATTTGGTGGTTATGTTTTTTGTTTTTAGATTTGTAATAAAAAAAAGATGTCGTCAAACAATGCAAATATAGTTAAAGTTGACAATATCCTAACAGAGGCTCGATATACATTAAGTAAGCTCGAAATGGATATTTATTTTGTTATCTTATCATTTATGTCGGAAAAAGATGATGAGAAAACTCTTTACAGAATAGATATTTCTGAACAAGAGAAACTTACAGGCAATAAATGGCATATACGACAGGTTCGTGAAGCAACAAAAGGTTTATTATCGAAAGTAATCGAATTTTATGATTATGAAGATAATTATATTCAAGCTTCATTTATCGAAATGGCAAAATATATAAATAAAAAAGGCATAATTGAGATTAAAGTAACTCAGGCTTTAAAGCCTTTTTTGTTGAATTTAAAAAGCAGATACACAACATTTCAGCTTGTAAGCTCTTTAGCATTAACTTCAAAATTTGCCAAAAGAATATATATGCTTTGCTCTCAATGGAAATCGACCGGAATTACAAGAAAGTACAAAATTGAGGAATTAAAATATATGCTGAATTTAATTGATACCGAAACCAATAAAGAACAATTAAAAAACTGGTCGCAGTTTAAAGAAAAAGTTCTGGATTTATCGGTAAAGCAAATAAATACATATACCGATTTAAAAATAAATTACCGACTTGAAAAAGAAGGGAAAAAAATTACTCATATTATTTTTGATGTAGAAAAAACCGACGCATCGCAGCAAATAATTGATTTTTCGATAACAGAAGAAACATTAGCTTTAAAAGAAAGAATCATAAGCAAATATAAATTGCGTAAAGACCAGGCAGATAAAATACTAGCAAATAACGATATTCCCACAATTAAAAAATTACTCTACGATATTCAATTAAAAAATGCTAATGGCGAAATTAAAAGCATTGGAGCTTATTCGGCTAGTGTTTTTAATGTATAGTACTATTTCAAAAGCTCTGTTAATTTTAAAGTGGTTACATGCTATTAAAAGGTTTTTATTTTTGGAAATACTTACAACCGAAAAATGGAGCATAGATGTGATGAATATCCCTTAAAAAGTTTTATAGTACAATTTTTTCGAATATGTATTATTTATAAACAGTCTATTTAAAAACAAAAATCTTATTCTTATGAGATTTTTTATAAATTATTTAGCTAAAAAGTTTTTATACCATTGCTAAAGCCATTGTTTTATGGCTTATCCAAACTTTAACTATTTGCTATTAAATCAATAAATTTCTTTGTATAATCAGAAAGAAATAGCGGTATATTTAGCAAACCTTCACGATAATGCAGATTTTTTAAAGAGTATCTGATACGTAATGCCGGTTGGTGCTTTTGATGGTACATTGTTAAACTTCTGCTTTTTACATTTTCATCGCTTTTAACTTCAATAGGAATAATATTATTATTGTGTTGCACTATAAAATCTATTTCAGCCAAATTTCCTGATGTCCAATAACGTGGAATATCTTCAAATTGAGAAATAATACTTTGCAGAATATAATTTTCAGTAATAGCTCCTTTGAACTCGGTAAACAACCGATTACCTTCGGAGTATGCCAATGGCGAAAGCCTCGACATTCTTCGTATAAGTCCCACATCCATTGCATATAGCTTGAATGCACTTAAATCGTCGTAAGCTGAAAGTGGAATGGCTGGTTTTGTTATTTGTTTCACTTTATAAGCCAAACCCGAACCAATAAGCCATTGTATGGCATCTTCATAGTCTTTAGCTCTTGCTCCTTGTCGAACAAGTTGATAAACAAATTTTTTGTTCTCCCTTGCTAATTGAGTAGGCATTGAATCAAAAACCAAGGTTATTTTTGCAATATCTTTCATTATGGGATGTTTAGAAAAATCACCTTTGTATGCAAGCAGTAAATTTTCTAATATTTCGTCACAGTTATTAAAATTATTGGATTGATTAAATTCTTTTACAACAGCAGGAAGCCCACCTGTAATCAAATATTTTTTAAAATTATCAACCAGAGTGTTAAAAAAATATGCAGGAAGTTCTTCAATTGAGTTAATTTGATTCAAATAATTTGCTGCATTTTCGTCCCAATTTGGCAACACTTCACTAAAACTCATTGGATACATTGATAAAAATTCGACCTTGCCAACCGGAAACGAATGTCCTGATTGTAAAAGTATGCCAAGTAGCGAACCGGCAGAAATAACGGGAATATTAAGGTTACTTTCTGCAAAATATTTTAATGAATTTAAAGCTTCCGGACATTCCTGAATTTCGTCAAAAATCAGCAATGTATTTTCATCTATTTGCTTGCCACTGATAAGTGACAGCGAATTTATGATTCGCTTTATATCCTTATTTTTTTCAAAAAATTCATTTAACTCAGGATGTTCATCAAAATTCAAATATATATAATTTGAGAAGTGATTTTCGCCAAACCATTTCATCATATATGTTTTGCCAACTTGCCTTGCTCCACGTATTATAAGCGGTAATCTGCTTGGTTTATCTTTCCAGTTTATTAGTTGTGTTTGAATAGTTCTATACATAAATAAGTGCCAATAAATGTAAATATTTTGCAATATTAATACTTATAATTGTAATATTTGTATTTATTGCTTAAAATAAATATGTACATGGCTACATAGTGTTTGTAAGAAAACTACAAAAAACAAAAAACAAATGTCAAACAAATTCCAATTCTCAAAACAGTTTGGATATTAGGTAATTGTAATTTGAGATTTATTTGAATTTTGAATTTTGGTATTTCAAAAAATAAATTGTTTTCTTAGACACACTACATAGTGTCTCTTAGAAAACTCCAATAATTTCTGGGTTTGAAAACAGTTGTTTCGACAAAACTCAACACATCGCATTTACATTCGTAATACCGATTGCACAACTTGTTCCGATTTTTCGGAATTCAATATAGCCCAATTTCATTGTACTATTTTCGTAACGTCTCAATAACAACTTGGAAAAAGTCATTTTGAACAATCGAATAATAGAACAAAGAATGAAAAATAACGAAGTAAAACCCACGATACGACAGTGTTTTCTTTAATTCACCTCGTTGGATAATATCTTTTATTGCACATCCATTGTTCAACATAAGCTATCCAATGGGGTAAAAAATTCGTTTTTCAAATGTTCAAATGTTCTATTGTTCTATTGTTCAAAAAATAAAACTAACTATTGAGAACTTACCTATTTTCATAGCCTGTACCGATAAAATCGGTATAGCATCGGCATTATACAAAATATTAATTGACCTATTTTATAAATTAAAATGGTATAAACTCTTTATTTTTCAAATTTTAATAAGTAATTTATGATATATTTATGTCTTATAATAAACGTTATGTTAAATAGATTGTTTTTAATTGCTGTAAATAAGCGTATTACGTAAGTGCGTTTTCCTGTTTCTCAATTAATTTTATTATTTTCAAACAACTGTTTAGTTATTCCATTGTGTTAACAAATGGAATGTAAATATATGTAATACCAATTGTCAATAGTTTAAAAATTTGAAAATATTGTTATTCTATTTTTGAGGAATTTATAATAAAATTTGATTATAATTTCAGCATTATATATTTTTCTTTTTTCTTGAAAAAAAAGAAACAAAAATTCAAGACAAAAAGAATGCTCATCCGCGCTTTTTGTCGGGCCACCGCACCGCTTTGAATAAAACCTCAGGTTTTTTATCTTTTTGACTTTTATTTAAAGCCCTTTCCCAAAATGAATAAAGTAAGGGCGTTTGTAATATGTGCTGATTAATAAAAACACGTCATTGATTATGTTTATGTTATGCGTGAGTTAAGTAAATTGTAATAGTTCAGATTTCCACGTTAATAAATTAATCTGCTTTTCTGAATTCTACTACAGGAATTTTATTTATTGCCAATGATAATTCAATCAATTTTTTTAAAGTATAATTGAAATTTCCATTCATTATTTGTGAAATATAACCTTTTGTAACCCCAAGTTTTTCGGCAAGTTGAGTTTGTGTAATACCTTCGTTTTGAATATAATCAGATACTTGTCGATATATTTCGTTTTGAATATTTTCGAACCAGTATTCAGGTGTTTTTAATAATTCTTCTTTGCTTAACATAGTCTGTTTTTTTAGTTGTTTAACTAAAATTATCCTTCTTCAAATTCATCAAATTCGCACTTACCATTAATAAGTAGCTTATGAATTTTAAGCTTTCCACAAATCTCCTTTATTTCTTTTAACGCAAACTTATTCATTTTGTTTAGCTATAACTATACTTTATTATATGTTATACAACTTTATTTATATTTGTTAGCTGGAATAAATGTACAAAATTCTAATATTATACTATTCTTTTTAAAAAATACTAAATGTTTGATGTTATATATAAAACCTTTTTTCGTTTAGATGAGTTAAAGCCCCTACCAAAATTGAGAGTTAAACGTAGCCAGACTCGCTATAAATCTAATATTTTAAATTAGCAGAGGACTGGTATAATCCTTATAAACGGCAGTTTGTGCTGAAATATAACATGGAGGATGTGGTGAATTTGGTGAGGTTGAAGGGGCTGGTGGTGGGGTGAGGATTATGTTCTTAGAACCCTAATAACCTCTGCCAATAATACATCCAATTCTTTTTTGCAATCAATTTGTGTTTCATTTGGTAAACTTTCTGATTTTCTTATTTGTGAGTGAATGGAAGCATCTGATATAAACCTCATTGGACTATTCAATTGTTTCATTGAGTTTGTAAAGCTTCTTGAATTTCCATCTGATTTATAATTGTTGGCAACTGCATCAAAATTTGCACAAGAAAAAACTGGAGGAATATGGTCAATAATTGCTCTTACTAAAATCCCAACTGAATAATAACAGTTGTTTTGGTATGAAATATTTATTTCTTCACACAATCTTATTAATTTTTTTAAATCGAAATTTGAATTTTCAATATTTCTTAGCTCATTTATTCGTGATTGGTTAATATAAACTGAATTTCCACATGCTCCTGTTGATACTTTAAACAAATTGTTCTTATACCCAAAAACACCTTTAATATACTCTTCTGTAATATCTATTCCAAATTGAGATAAATGTGTTGGAATACCCCACATTTTATCCACTTTCCTGTAATAATCATCAATTTCATCTTTTGAATTAAAGTTATGTTTTGAAGTGTCATAAATTTTAACTTTATTTAATCTACTCAATCCATATGTTACACCTGAAAAAAAGAAAGTTTCATTGCCATTTTCATAAGCTTTTACAAATTCTTCAAGCTTATTTAATTTAAGCCCAGTAATTTTTATTGGTTTATTATCAACGTTTATATTTAAAACCTCATAAATAACATTATAAAGCATAAAATCATTTATTACTTATATTTTATAATAGGATTTATAAAAATGTACATAATCCATGCACCGACTGTCAGGTTTGTTATGTTTTTCATAAAGCCTTTAGTGTCTTTTGTTATTATTAAATACACAAACAAAAATATCACAACAAACCAATATAATGTATTATCTGTATTTGAAATAAAATTGCCAATCTTAGACAATAAGTTATTAAATTTATTCAATTTCATATTTTTAAATTGCAATAAGTATTAATAATAATTACTAACATCATTAGAAAAATCTTTTATCTGTATTCCTTTATTAAAATTTAAATAGGCTTTATCATCAATTTCAAACTCATCAAAATTGTATTTTTTTCTTAAATATGACAATGTTTTAGGATTAGGAATCCAATGCAAAAAATTTTCTATCATCAAATAATATGCATCTTTTGTTCTAACATATTTGGATTCAGCTTTTGTATCTATAATTTCAAAAAAATTATACTCATTTTTATTAAACTCAACTTCAACTATATCATGCTTTTCAATATTTATAATTTTAAGTATTTTTGAATCATAGATTAGTTTATAACCTTTACTTGTTTGAATATAATATTCATCTTTATTCTTAACTTTTAAAATAAAAGGAATTTTTTTTATATCAGGTAAAACTATTTCACAACTAGGCACCATTTGAGAATATAACGCTAACTTTTTTCCTCTTTTTTCAATACTTTTATTTTTCCTAAGTTCCTTAATTTCTATTATTGAGTCATTTTTTAGCTTTTCAATTGTTTTTTCAACAGTATTAATACTTAGCATAATATTTTTTCTTTCAACTACAGCACACAATATTCTATCTGAATAATCTAGCTTTGAAGATGTAAACAAACTAATATTTTCTGAATTGAAAAGAACCGTTAATTGTTCTTTGTTTAATAAAAAAAAACCATAATCATTTGGGAGTTCTCCTTTTGGTAAAAATAGGTCTTCTATAATAACTAAACGACCATTAGTTTTCAAACTTCTCTTTATATGATTGAAATTTAGCACCCATTCTGTAGGAGGAATTTCATGCAACACATTTGATAATAATACTATATCAAATTTGTTATAAGGAAGCTGTTCGCAACTTTCAAGTACATATGAGCCTATTAATTCCTTACGTAATTCAGATGCTTTATCTGTATCAATTTCTAAAGCAGTATATTTTATTCTATTTTTTAAATCAGAGTTATTTATCAAATTTCCAATTCTTCCACTACCAGCACCAAAGTCTAATAACTCAATATTATTATCATTTTCTAAGGATTTAATAAAAACTTCAATCTGAGGGTCGTTTGGGGCTATTGATTTAATTGATTTGGGCTCATTTAAACATTCATAAGTAAAATTAGCAAAATCCCTTTCATCAATAGAAATAATAAATTGTTGTAATTTTTCGAATATATCATTGTTTTTACCAAATAATTCTTCTATTGTAATACTCTGCAATTTATGTGATGGCGTGAAAATTTCATTATCTTTTACTAAATAAACTTCATTAGTATTTAATTGAGAAATAATATTAACAGAATGAGTTGCAATCCAAACCTGTCCAGTCCCCTTTGTAACAATTTCTCTTAGTTTATTAATAAATAAAACTTGAGCCTCTGGATGTAAACTTTTTTCAGGTTCATCAACAATGATTATTGAATCTTTTAGTGGAATATTTTTATTTATATCAACCAAATAAGATAAAATTCCATAAGCAAACAATGCTTTTTCACCTGGTGATAAATAATTAAATTCAAATTTTTTCTTATCTAAAGTAAGAGTAACTTCAACTGTACCTTGTTGATTAAAATTTTCATTGTAATGGATTTTTTTATTCAAAAATTGATTTACATGATCTATAATCTTATTAAAATCAATATAAATTTGGCTCTCCTCAAATTTTTTCTTTGACTTCAAGCATCTAATATTTTCTATTTCATATTTACGTGCAAAAGTTTGTAAATAGTTTATAAAATTTGAACTATTTAAATATTGAATTTCATTTACTTGTGGATTATTATTGTTCAATAAAATTTCAAAATTTTTATCTTGTATTTTGGAAAGTTCTTTAAATATATCATTGTCAATTCTTTTAATATAACTATTTATTTCATTGATAAAATTCTTTGTATTAGAGATTAATTCAGTTTTTAATATTGCAATTTGATTATTAATCTCTTTTGTTGAATTATTATTTTTTTGTCTAGTCTCTAAAGTTTTTAACTTTTTAGATTTTATAATTAAATCCTCACTTATACTATATCCATCAAAAGTTCCATTAAAAATACATTCAGAATGTATTGTTGCCAATTGTTCAATTAATTCAAGAATTCTAGATTTTCCTGCACCATTTTTTCCAACCAAAGCAACTACTTTACCAAAAGGCTTATCGGATATGTTAATAGGATTTAAATCCTTAAATGGTTTATCATAAACTAATTTAGATATTTTCATTATATAATTTTATAAATAATTCTTATTTGCTTTTAATTCTATTATAAGAAATTAAGTGCTTATAATTAGAAAATTAATATTATTTTAGCATTTCTTAAATAAATTTCCTTTTTTATATATCTACTCAATATTAATTTTATCAATCTCCCTCATAATCCTATCTGTTTCGGTAAGGGCTACAATAATTTTTTGATAATGCAGAATGTCTTCAAAGCTTAGTTTGCGGTTTTTGCGATCTTTGAGCCATTTTTGGGCTGGTTGGTAGCCTCCGATGTAGAAGCTCCAAGCTAGTTCGGGAACATTTGCAAAATATTGGGTTTCGTTAATAAATACATTTCCAACTATAACTTTGTCAAAGTTTTGAACTTTGACAAAGTTTGGTTTAATTACAACATTATCGCCATCCTCTGGGTATTGTGTAATGTATTCTTCCACTTTTGGCGATTCTAATAAATGAATTTGACGTATTTCGCCACCCAGTTTTACTAATTGCCAAAAAGTAGCAACATCTTTTGGATATGGAACTCTCGGAAAATCAATTTTCAAAAATTCTTTGTATTTTTCTCTGTAAGTTGGCGAGTGTAAAACAGCATATATGTAATCTAAAATATCAATTGGAGCAAATTTAACGGAAAGACCTAACAGGTTTTCAAAACCTGTTAGGTCTTTTTCGGGTGTAAATTGTAATCCTAGTTTTTCGGCAATTTGTTCCACAATTGCCATATTTAGATTTGGCATTCTATCTTTTTTCCCATAAAAATCCTCATTGTCATTTTCAGGGTAGAGATATAGAGGAAATGAATAAGTTTGAAAACTGTATAAATTCTTGTCAATTATATGTTTAGACAATAAAATGCTTTTAAAGCTATCAGTGTCAACAGTTGACCTCATTAAAGTTAAAAAATAATTATCTACAGAGAAGTTTTTAAATACGTTGAAATCTGCTCTTCTTAAGCTGTTTTTTAAGTAAGCAATTTTTTTAAAATCAAATATTTTATACTGATAAGTATATATATAATCACCTAAATTTGTAAAATTTTCTTTTTTAATTTTATCTTTAATTAAAAAAGATTTTTTATTTTCAATTTTTAGCAATTTAAATTGCTCATCGGTTTTATCACTTAGAATTTTAAATCGGTCTATTAATTCTTTTTTTGTTTCTGCAACAAAAAAATTATCCAAACCTGTTTCAACACCTGGTCCAAAAATTGAAAATAATTCATCAATTTTAAAACCTTTTTCGTAAGAAATAATTTCATCAAAATTCTTCTTAACAAAATAATAATTTGGTTTTGTAAATTCTAAGTTGTTCCATTTGATTGTTTTTAAAGAATTATCAATTAAAAAATCGTATTTAAACTCCCGTTTCCCTTGCAAATCGAAATGAAAAATTTTTCCTAAATCATTTTTCTTTTTCGTGTCATTTTTTACGAATATATTAATAGAAACTCCTTGCATAATATCAAAAACATTTTGGTCTGGCGAACCATCTGGGCAAATTTCTTTTTTCTTGGCATTCCCATGTAAATCAATAATATAGATTTTATCAAAGCTTTCTAACAAATGCTTACGCATTTGACGATGTATAATTCCATCAATGAAACTATTATTAGAAATATATGCCAAAACACCACTACCATTTTTATCAATAAAATGTTGCCCAAAACGAATAAACTTAATGTAATCATCAGAAAGTGGCTGTATGTTTCTTTCGTTTAAATCCTTTTTGTAATCGGCTGTTAATTTTTCAATCCATTCACTTTTATTTGAACTACTTACGCTATAAGGCGGATTTCCAATAACACACATTACAGGCGTATCACGTTTAATATGATTTGCTTCGTTGGCTTCGGAGCTTAACCAACCTGCAAACAATGTTCCTGTATCGGGGTGATGCTCTTCTAATGAGTTTGTTAGGTAAATATTAAATCGTTGGTCTTTTGTGGCTTTGTAGCCTGTTTCGGTTAATAGCATATCAAGTTTAAGATGTGCCATTGAGTACGAAGCCATTAAAATTTCAAATCCGTTTAAGCGAGGAATCAAATGCTCTTCTACATATCCGCTCCAAGCTCCTTGCATTGCTTTAAATTTATTGTTGTAAATGTGCTTTACAACTTCGGCAAGAAAAGTTCCTGTTCCGGTAGCAGGGTCTAGAATCTGAACTTTATGTACTTCAATTTCACGTTCAATTTCACGAGTTTTTGAACGCATATCGGCTGTTGCCTTTGTGTAATCTTTAATTTTGATTTTTGTTTTTGAAGTATCGGCTAATCCTTGCGATAAACCAAATTCTGATTTCAGAATATCGTCAACTGCACGAACAATAAACTTTACAACCGGCTCGGGTGTGTACCAAACTCCTCTCGATTTACGCAGTTTTGGGTCGTACTCTGCCAAAAAAGTTTCGTAGAAATGAATTATCGGGTCGTTTGCCTGTGTGCTTTTTCCGAAATTGTGTAACAAAGCATCTACATTTGTAGCTCTGAAAACATCTGCAAGATTGTCAACAGTGGTTTTTATACGCTCATCAATATCAAATCCGGCTACATATTGAAATAATTTCCTTAAAAATGGATTTGTTTTCGGTATTAGTTCGGCGGCTTCTTGTCGGCTAAAATTGTCTAATGTTGTGTCGTGCAATCGGGCAGCAAACATTCCATAAGCAAGGGTTTGTGCATAAATATCGGCAAAATCTTTTGGTGTTAGGTCGTGAATAAGAATGCTTTTGAAAGTGTCGAATTGCTGTTTAAGTGAAGTATTTTCCTGAGTTTCTTCGTCGGAAGTTATTGCTCGTTCCAAAATGTTTTGCAATAAACGAGCTTTAGCAGCCATCATTTCGGCGAGTTTTTTCGACGATTTAATGGTTTGTCCAATAAATGTACAGAAGTTTTGAATCAGGTTTGTGAATTCAGTAAAATTTTCAGGAATAGGTTTTATGCTATTGTTATCAATTTCGGCAATCATTATTTCACGAACCAACTCCCCATGCTGAAAAAATTGAAAGCAAATATTGTCGGTGATAATCAGATTATCAAGAGCTTTTTTGTATCGTGTAAATTGTTCTTTGAATTGCTTTGAATTTAAATCTTTTCCAATGTCTTTAGCTTCGATATATCCAATTGGAATTTTACTTTTAGTTATAACAAAATCGGGATTTCCACAATCTGTTACATTTGATGGTTCGTTTGTAATTTCAACTCCATTAACCAAGCCCCGAATTAACGATTCCAAATCGCTACGATAGGCATGTTCCCTTGATATTCCTGATTTAAAACGTTTGTTTAATTGCTCAAGATATTGTTGAATTGTCATTGTTTAGAATTTTCCATAAATATAGAACTTTCATTTAGAAAATTATTCTGTTTTATTTTTTTGGTGTACGACAAATTTCCCTTATTAAAAAAATTTTTTCTTTTAAAAGATATTTCTTTTACTTTTTTATCGAAAAAAGTAACAAAAACTCTTTATCTGTGAGAACTCACTCCGCCTACGGCTTCGCTCAGACAGCTCCCAGACAATAAGGAATAGTATTTTATGCTACGCAACTCTACTCTATGACTGAAATTAAAAAAAAGGAAATTTGACGTACACCCTATTTTTTTCCAAATCCGAAAATGATTTAAAAATTGGTTTTAAAATGTCGTTGGATGCATGGATTGATTCTTTTGATAGGTTTAGTATTTTTTTTCATGGTTGAAGGTTTAATAAGTTTTAACGGTTTATGTAAGTAGAGTGCGGGACTTTTACCACAAAACTTGATTTGAAAAACTAATGTTTGATTACCCACAAAAATGTCTTTGGAACACAAAACCCCGCCTATTGCAAATGTGCTGTTACTAGATGGTGTTCTTGTCCATTTTGTTTGCTCTCCATGCAACAGCTTGGGTATTATAATAAAATCATATTTGCCTACAAATTCGATTAATACTTTAAACCTTTTTCTAATTTGTCAAGCCGATTAATTAACCCAATGTCAGGGTTGTTATTTTTAAAAATGTGTTTTGCCCTACATTTTTTTGCCAACATTTTTAATATTTGTAAGTGTTCAGTCTCAGTTGCCTTATAATCAATGTTATAATTTAGTACTTCCAATGTGTCAGCAAGGAAAAAAGAATTTTTGTCTAAGGTGACAATGTAATTGTCAATTACCTCACGCCATTTTTTTGGTCTTTCGGCAATTATCAATATCATTAGTTCGTGTTTAATTAAACTATTAGATTCGAGCATCGCCTTATTTGTTAAAAGAGGTCCAATCTTAGCTGAATAAATATCATCTTTAAAAAATTTCACAACGTTTGTAGGCAAGGCAAGTAACACAGCCATTCTCTTTTGAATAGGGTCAGTAATATTAAAATCATCTTCGTCAAGATAAAATTTCGCTCCTTCAAATGCTACATTTCCATTGTCTGCAAGCATTGGAGCTAATACAATTAATAGTTTATTAATCTCATTCCATGCTTGAATGATTTTATTTAATAAATCTTTCTTTAGGTTAACGTCTGCGACAAAGTCGCTATTTCTAAGAGCCCTTGATGTTGCAGAAATTTGACGCATTAATACTAAAAAAGAATAATCTCTCATTACGGAATTGATAACTTGATGGTAGGGTCTGATTTGATTATAATTCTTGTCTTCATATTTGTCTTTTACTTCATCAGGTAAACCAGAAGTAATTACATTTTCACTAATTTTTGCTTCCTCTTTCTCTAAAGTAGGAATATCTGGATTCCATTTTATCGCTTTAAATGGATTTAAGTCATTTGGTATATTTACTTTACCTCTCACTATTTGTAAAGTTTCTTCTAAGTCCTTTCTAAGCACAATTAAAGCATCTTCCTTATTTCTATCTATTCCAGTATAAAACTCAATTATCTCAGGATAATCAATGTATTTTTTTTCACTATATATTGTTTCACGAAATTTTGTATTCATATTCATTCTTTGTGCTATAAAATAGAACACCCAATATGAATTCTTAAAATAGTTGGAATTCGAACCATAATTTCCAATTATTGAATTATCCTTTAATGCTGTTAAAAGATAATTTAAATCTAGTGTAATATAATTTTCATTACAGAACTTAGTTAACTCTTCTTTAAAGTATGTATCACTAAATTCAAAATCTTTCCTTAATACCAACAATTCACTTAAATAACCTAAAACAAAACTACAATCTTTTACATCAGGTTTTTTGTCGTGATAAGTTGGTAATTCATAATCTTGAAAAACACCATTTAATATTGTTTCTAATAATTTAGTCCTGTTTATTGGGCTGTATTCATTACCCATTTTGGAACATGCTTTTAAAATTGAAATGCAGTTTTTTACTGTTCTATGCATATTCAAGATTTCTAAATCTTTCGTAACCTTATTTAGAGTAGTTTCATAATCTTCAATAAATAATTTTGATTTTGCATATGTTGTAACGATTTTTCTTACATCACTTTGTGGTAAAGGCAGTAAATAGTATGAATTAAAATCTCTTTTTATTTCAACTTTATCATCCTCGTCTGATTTTAGAAAAAATTTATTGTCGAGTGTGTTTAATAGTATTAATGGAATGCTTTTAAACTCATCACAAATATTTTTTATCATTTGCATTATACCATGTTCTGCAAAACAAATCGAATCTAGTATTATGCAATCTACATTATTGATGCTTTTAAAATAATTGCTTTGAGTCTCATTAAGAATATCCTTTACTACTTTATGTTTTTTAGTTTTCTTAGAATCAATGTATATAAATGTTTTACCTGATTTCCATGCATTCAATTTTAAATAATGAGCCAATGAAGTAAGACCAAATTCAGAAGGTGCTTTTATTACAATATTATTTGGTTTATCAATGAAGGATTTTAAATCAATCCTATTTTCTTCATTTTTTGTAGGATTAGCTGGTATTTCACGTTTCGTACTAATAATTGGGTCAATCCAAACTGGGCTTTTCTCATTGTAAGTTTTAAGTGATTCATTTAAATCTTCTTCAAGTCGTTTCAGCACTGTATCTACTTCTTTAATTTTTTCGTTCGGATTAGTAAAAGGGGAAAATTTAGAAATAAATAAGTTAAGTTTTTCTTCTAGAATTTTTTCAAATTTTTCAACAGATTCAAAGTCAATGTAAATGCCGTTATCACTAATTTCAGACTTAAAATTTTTTACCTTCTTGTGTTGTTCTAAAATTTCCTCAATTTTGGGATTATTTAAATCCACATTTTCCTTGCCGAAAAAGAATAAAATTCTTGGAATTGAATTTTCAGAATCCTTTTTACGTTTTAAAGCATCAATAAATTCATGTTCAGTACCGCTACCAGCTTTTTTTGTTGGATGACCAAAGCGATTCTTCATTATTCCAAGAAAAATATCATAATTGGATTTTTTAATATACTCGTCAATAATTTCTTGACCATTTTGACCCATATCTGGTAAGACATCATATTCCCACATAAAGGGTTGAAAATTGATTCTAAGATGATTTGCTAAACCAGCATTTATTTTATCTATTACTGTTTTGCAAATCTCTCGTTCCTTTTCGCAATCACCTGGTGATGAAATAAAGCATTTATATATTTTTAGTGTTTCCATGGCTACTTAATTATTTGTTGAGTATTTCAATTGTCAAAATGTTTGATTAATGTTCGGCATTATATTTTTTGCCGTTCGTCTAATTGTTGCACTATCGTCAAATACGCTTGCTGCCAACGAATTGGCGGTTGCTGTTCGGTGGCAATTTCACCACGTAAGTTTTCACGAAGAACAAAGGTTTCAATATGCACGTCTCTGTCAAACGAGCCACTGTCCCGCCACTGACAGCAACCGCCTGTTCCCAACAGTGCTATTATTATTTAATCATTACTTTTTTTATTTTTTCCGTTCAAATTTTTTTAATTGTAAGTGACAACACCAACAAAAATCATATAATAATACACCAACAAAAAGAAGCCAAATAAATACTGTTTTTTTATTTTCAGAATCTATCCAAACAAGATTTACATTGCAATTGACTGATTCAGCTAACCAATCATCATTACAACCTTTTTCTAATTTAAGTTCAATGGCTTTGGATGTAAATTTATCACCCTTGAAATATATACCACATTTTGCTGAACCAACATTTTTAAAAGAAAAAGTGAATAACAATAAGGTTGTTATAATTGCAAATATTAACGATAAAATATATGAAAATGCCCATATTTTCTTTTTCTTGATGAAATTAATTTTTAATATATTAAATAAATTATGTAATAGAATTGTAAATATTATTAAAATAGTAAATTGAATATATAAATTAAAACTATGAAATAATAAATCTATAGAAAATGGTATCGCTCCGTGTATTAAAACTGCAACAATAAATCCAAGAAATTTTGTAATTATATCTTTAAAAAAGTTAAAATTCATACTATTTTTAATTAGTTACAGGTATATCAATAGGTTTAATTATATTTTTATTCGGTTTCGAATCTTTTGTTAAATCAATAATTTTTTCATCTGATACAATTCTTCTCTTTCTAAAACTGTCTATTAACCAAAATTTATAATAGCCAGGTAGAATTTTTTCACATGAAGGCGATGTTAATTTATTGTAAGACCTAGGATGTTTATTAAAACCTAGATAAAAATCATAATTAACCGTTAAGTTTTGAATTTGAATTTTATGACCTAATGAATCTTTTACTGCTGATATTTGAACAGGATAACCTTCACCATAATCGCAATCATTTTCATTATTGTTTGACTGTATAACTATGTTATTTGTCAATAAATTAAAAACGGACTTATCATTATAACATATAAGTGTTTTATCATAATTGCTAAAATTATAACTGTAATCATCTTTTATAATATAATCATGCAATTCTTCAATATTTATAAATAAATTTTCATACTTTTTATAAAACAAAGAATCTTTTTTAAATTTTCTTTTATGTTTCAATATTTTTATTGCTGTAAATAAATCTTCTATTAAAAAGTTGACTGATTGAAGTTCTTGCTGACTTGCATCATTAATTTTCTTATCAAGATTTTCAAAATCTATTTTTGCATCATTAATTTTATTAAAATCTATTTTTGAATAGTCGGAATCTATATTCATTAAATTAATTTTAGTCTTCAACGTTTCTATTTGTTTTTTTAGCTTTGTCTTATTTTGTTCGTATTTCTTAATTTCCGTTTCTTTTGGCTGTATTTTATGGCTTATTACAATTGAATCTTTTTTTATTTTAATTGAATCTTTTGCTAATGAGTTATAATTTTGATATTTAAACATTATAGAGTCATTTGTAAATAATCCTATGTATTTTAAATTACTAAATGTATCAATATTATTAATTATACTTTTTATTGAATCTAAATATAATTCAAGTTCAAGTTCAACCTTTCCATTTTTTATTTCAAAAAAATGATTATAATTATAATTGTAACCAAAAAATTTTATATCGTTTAAAGAAGTAGGCGGACTTGAAAAGGTGCCTTTTAAATAATTAGTTTTAGTATTTGATTGTAAGCAAAATGGGATACTTTTATCAAAATAAAAGTCATTATCAGATGAAATTTGAATAGACATACCCATGGTATTTGATTCTGATTCTGCTTCATTTATGTATACAATGTTTTTTTCTATAGATTGTAATGTAAAATGGATACACCAATTATCACTATTATGATTTGTATCTTTATTTACAGCTAATCTTCCATAAATATTTCCATTAGGTAACATATATAATGTGTTAAAATAATTATATATATTACCATTAAAAATGGTATTTTCAAATTTATACGTTATATTTTCTATTTGACCAGATATGTAGCCCGATTTCACTATACCAATTATTTTACCAGGTTCTTGTGAATTTGAATTATTTGTCAAAAAAAAATATAAAACTATAAAAAGTATTAATTGTGGATATAAACTAAATTTGTATTTAAAATTTCGAACCATCATTGTTTTATAATATGTCATAATATATTAAATTTTCATAGCATTGTTGGTAACTAGTCGCTAAACGCAACTCATAGTATATTTAGCTATTATACAATCAAATACTATTCATTTTTAAATAGTTGTAAATATTTACAAACGTTTATACCCGGGTATTTTATTATTTCCATTAATTCATCCATTTAAAATTACAATTTCAAAAAAGTTCCCTTTAATTATTCCCCTAAAATTAACCCCAAATAAATTAACATACAATGACACGTTTATAGCATGTTTTATTTTTAACATTTTTGGTTATTTTATTCATTCTGTGTTATTTACTTTAAATTTGCCCTGAAAAATAAAAATATTTCTAAAATAAAAACGTCAGATTTTTCACTGAAATTGAATTTATTTAATTTAATACAAACTCTTCTACGTAACAGACACGAATTTCACGAATTTGCACAAAATGATTAATGACAATTATAGCCCGTTGCAAAACTCACAAAAAGCAACAATCTCAGTCATTGCGAGTTCCTCCCTTTAGAAAAAAAGGAAAAAATAAGAGCTGTTTAAATTTTAATTTAAAGTTTTAATATTACTTTTTGCCACAAAAAC
>Ga0154347_1105_pt3 | contig 21480 bp, 23 predicted proteins | sample RifGroA2_FD_115875 | JGI IMG/M metagenome (GOLD analysis project Ga0154347, IMG submission 115875) | Bacteroidetes bacterium GWA2_31_9
TTTTATTTTAGTATCATGCAGTATTGACAATGCTTGAAGTTTTTCATATTGAGGTATTCCAGTAGATAAATAATCGCTAAATACCTTAATTGGAATTAACTCTTTAAGTAATATTTTATCAATTGGAATACCTGTTAAATTACTAATTGCGAGATAAACGTCTTCCTTTTCAATTTTAATATTACTCTTTTTCTTTTTTAATGACAATTTTATTTCATTCTCCTTATCAATTAAAATTTTCTCCTGATCTCTATATACAGCTGCTTGTTCAAAATTTTGCTTCTTAATCGAATTTAATTTCAATATTCGACTCTCAGTAATTTGAGATTTAACTTCCTTTATTTCTTCATAAACTTGATAGGTTTGATCTTTTGGATCTAACATTCTTTGGAAGCTCTTTAATGTCCCAATTTCTTCAATTACTTCAAATGATTTTGACGGTTGAGAAGAATCGGAAAAATAAATACTAGCTAATTCAACAATTTCATTAATAATATCAGTGTTTATACTACAACTAAATAAGCTTTCAAAAGTTTGCTTTTTAAGTTCTAAAATTTTAATCGCTTCTTCATTATTTAGTGGCTTCAATTTAAGGATATTTACTTTCTTTTTTAATTGTAAATCATGCTTAAATAATTCATTGAGTTCTTCTGGTGTTATTGTTAAAATAAACTTAGCTATAAGTTTGTCTAAAACTAAATTGTAAAGATTATTTTCTCTCAACAAAACGTGAAATGCATCCTTAATAAATATGATTACCTTTTCATTGCTTGAAAGTTCATAATTGATTGCTTTTATTCTTTCCTCAATTGAACCTTTGTATTTTATTCCTGAAACAAGTAAATCAAGATTTAATTCTTTTATTTTAACCTCCTCAAGCTCAAAAGGGACTTCACTATTTTTAGCTTTATTAATAAATCCTTTTAGTAAATTCCGTCTTCCAGTACCACTTTCGCCAACAATAATGATATTTTTTTTATCTCTTTTAAATAAATATTTTGCTAAAATATCAAGTTCTTCAGCGCGACCAACTGTTATTTTTTTTTCTACACCAATTTCTAATAATTCATTCTCTACCTCTTTATTTAAGTCTAAACAAAAAGCATCCAAAACATCTGTCTTGTCCTCCTTTTTTTCGGTTTGTATAGATGTTACTTCAATAACATCATCATCTATAATTGGGGTGTGGGTATATAATTGCCGCTCTTTTAATGGAGCAATTCTTACCCTTTTGGGATTTCTTTGAGGATTTATTCTTGGCATAATTATAAATTATCAATAAATAAATTTAATTGTTTAATTAAATCTTGTGCTCCTGATGCAGAATCTTTATATAATATTACTCTTTGATGTTTTAAATCAAAAGGTAAAAGAGAAATATCCTGAGTAATTAAAATTACTTTTTTTTGTAAAGCATGTGCATATCCCAATTCATAATATACATTTGGATTTTGAACTGAAAGGTCAGCAACTATATAATCAGCATCATTAATTGAGTTAATTATATCATCTATAATTGGACTAGTAGAAAAAATATTATCTGCTCTGACACAAATATCTCTACGATTCAATATTGTTGGCTCAATTACAGATTTCCATATGCCATCATATTGAGCACTAAATGGCATAATAACGAAACAATTCATATTCATAAACAAAGTTTTAAAGTTATACAAATATCTAATTTTATTTTAGTAAGACCAAAATTTATTACCGCTAACTTGTCGCTAAACGCAACTAACCACCTAATTTTCTTATTTTCAAATTATTACAAACCGACAACAAACGTTTGTAACCGTTTATATTCGTGTACAAACATTTACATTCGGATTAAATCAAAAGTAAAATATTCTTTTGAATTTTGCAAGAATAGATATTTTATAAAAAAAATTATACTTTATTTAAAAAACCTTACTTTCGTAAAAATATAAATATTTAAAAATTGTCTATCAATTCAAAATATTCAGTAGTTATTTTAGCTGCAGGAATGTCGTCACGATTTGGACAAACTAAAGCATTTTTAAAATGGGATTCTGAAAATACTTTTCTCGAAAAAATCTGTTCAACATATTTTGAATCTGGCATCTCTGAAGGTTACATAGTTGTAAACGATGAAACATATATTGAGCTAAAAAAATATCCAATTTCGAAGTTTCATGGATTCAGCATAATTATTAATTCATTTCCAGAAAAAGGTCGATTATATTCTTTAAAACTAGCAATTGAACAAATGAAATCGTTCAATTCTTGTTTTATTCAAAATATTGATAATCCATTTGTTAACATTAATCTTATTTCGGAACTTATAAAAAACATGGAGTCAAATGATTATTTAGTGCCAAATTTTAACAGTCAAAACGGTCATCCAGCATTAATTTCAAAAAATGTTTTGACAAAAATTGCTAATTCTGATTATAATTTAGGAATTAAAGCTGTATTAAATAACTTTGAAAAGAAAATTCTAAGAATTGATGATAAATCAATACTCTACAACATTAATACACTTGATGAATATAAATCAATTTTTTAAATTTGCAGAATAAATCTAAATAGATGCCAAAAACTAAAAAGCAATTTAATTCTATACTAAGAAAAACAATAGTCTTTTCATTATTTTTAATAAGCACTATTATTGTACTATTATTATATCCAAAGGAAGGAAAATTCAGATATGAATTTCATAAAGGAAAACCATGGATGCACGAGAATTTAATATCTCCTTTTGATTTTGCAATCTTAAAATTACCAATAGAATTAGATGAAGAAAAAGATAGCTTAAACAATAACTTTAAGAAATTTTACAAAATAGATAATCAGGTATATATTAGTGAGATAAACAAATTTCAAAAAGATTTTGAACTAAAATGGGGAGAACATTTAACTAAATATTATAACATAAGCTTTATCAACAATGGCATCTTGTCAAATTCAAAACTACTTGCAAAAAAGAAAAAATATTATACATTTTGTTATAATATTTTAGATTATATTTTTTCTCAAGGAATTATAGAAGAGGAAGTTTACCCTTCAAATAAATTTTCTGAACAATTGATGCTAATTAGAAATAATAATATAGCAGAAAGTGTTGTTCGGAGCGATATCTTTACAATTAATACTGCAATAAATTACATTACAATAAAACTTACAAAACCATCTGATTCACTGACTTATGCTTCTAGGATTGAGAAAGATTTTTTTGGAAGTATTGATTTAAATAAATATTTAGTAGCTAATGTATTTTTTGATGATGAGACTACAAAAAAATTAAAGCAAAGTCTTATTGATGGAATTTCATTAACACGTGGTATGATTCAGGAAGGACAAAAAATCATAACAAAAGGTGAAATTGTAAATCAAGATAAGTATAGAATTTTAAACTCGTTGAAAAAGGAATATGAAGCTTCGATTGGAGGAACTGAAAACTTTTATATGATTTCGTTAGGTCAGTTAATTCTTATTATTTCAACATTTTTAATTTTGTTCTTTTTCCTTAAAAACTTTCGAAAAGATATAATAAAAAACCTATTAAAAATCTCATTTCTTTTAATGCTAATTTTAATATTTGTTGCTATTACAAGTTTAACAATTAAAATCAATATTATACACCATTATTTAATACCTTATGCTTTAATTCCTATTATTGTAAGGACATTTTATGACTCTCGTTTAGCTCAATTTATATTATTAGTTACAGTTTTATTGATAGCATTTATTACTCCAAATCCTTTCGAGTTTGTTTATTTACAATTAATAACTGGAACAATAGCAGTATTTAGTCTTGCAACAGTTCAAAGACGAAGTCAATTATTCCTTACCTCATTAATTATTTTTCTAACCTACAGTTTTCTATACTTAGGAATTTCGATTATGCAAGAAGGCAATTTAGAAAATATTTATTGGAAAAACTTTGTATGGTTTGCCGGAAATGGACTTTTGCTGCTTTCATCTTATCCATTAATCTACATTTTTGAAAAATTATTTGGATTTTTATCTGACGTAACACTTATGGAATTAAGTAATACAAATCATCCATTATTAAGAAAACTGGCTCAAGAAGCCCCCGGCACATTTCATCATTCGCTTCAGGTTGCAAATATTGCAGAAGATGTAGCATTTCATATTGGAGGAAATTCGCTACTTGTTAGAGTTGGTGCAATGTATCACGACTTGGGCAAAGTTAGTAATCCACGTTTTTTTATTGAAAATCAACGACTAGAGATTAATCCTCACGATGAAATTGATTATGAAGAAAGTGCAAAAATTATTATTAATCATGTTACCGAAGGTGTTAATTTAGCTAGAAAATATAATATCCCAAATCAGATTATTGATTTTATGAGAACGCATCACGGAAATATGAAAGTTTTATATTTCTATCGTTCATACATGAATAAATATCCTAATAAAGAAGTTGATATTAATAAGTTTACTTATCCGGGAGTCTCTCCTTTTACGAAAGAACATGCTATTTTAATGATGTCAGACTCTGTAGAAGCAGCTTCAAGAAGTCTTAAAGAAGTTTCCGAAGAAAGTATTACTGCTTTAATCGACAGAGTTATTGATTATCAAATAAAAGAAAAACAATATGAAAATTCTGATATTACTTTTAGAGATATTTCAAAAGCAAAGACTGTATTAAAGCAAAAATTATTAAATATTTATCATGTTAGAATTGAATACCCTGATGAGAAAAAATAATTATGAAAATATAATGAAATTTTGCTCAATTGATTATTGTTATTAATAAATATTTTTTTAACTTTGCGACCTTGAAAAGTTTAGGTTAAAAAACTCAAATAGTAAATAGGATGAACTTAATGAATGTTATTGATAAGGATTTCGCAGTTGAAAAGGAATTTCCAAAATTTATCAGCGGAGATACAATTACTGTACATTATAAAATTAAAGAAGGTAATAAAGAACGTATTCAGCAATACAGAGGTGTTGTAATTCAAGTAAAAGGCTCAGGTCGTACTGCTACTTTTACAGTAAGAAAAATGTCTGGAAGCACAGGAGTTGAAAGAATATTCCCAATAGCATCTCCAAATATTGATCAAATTGAAATTAACAAAAAAGGAAGCGTTCGTAGAGCTAGAATTTACTATTTAAGAGGCTTAACTGGTAAAAAAGCTAGAATCAAAGAAAAAAGAGTGTAATTCTTTCAGATATAAAAATATTAAAGCTGCTTTACGCAGCTTTTTTTATTTCCAGAAATATTATTGTTTTGTAAAAATAGCAGTAATATGATCTAAATCGCCACTGCCATCATTAGCTGTATAACTAAAATTGATTGTTTTATAATTTGAACTTATTGAGCCATTTCCAGTAATTATCTGTGCATCATTAACAACCGTTTGTGAAGGTATTGATAAACTCATATCGCTTAAAATTGCATAAACCGAACGTGTTGATTCTGATGTAGAAAGATTGTAAATATTATCAATCCATATTTTTGAATTGTCGCTTGAATGATTTCTCAAGCTAACTGTAAAAGTTGTAGCACCAAAATCCTCACTAGTTTCCTTACATGTCCAAGTACCTGTAATTTTATCTCTTGGATCTTCAGGTTCAGGCTCAATTGGCTCGTCAGGCTTACAAGAATAAATTAAAGTGCTAATGAACACAACCAAAAATAAGTATTTGCCTAATGCACTCATAATAATTCAATAATTAGTATCATAAAGTTAATACAATATTACAAATTGAAAAATAAATAATTTAATCTTATTCAAAAAAGTTATGGTTATTCGACAAAATTAGTGAGAAATGACGAATAGATATACAAAATAAAAGATGAAAACTTACAAAAATGATATACATTTTGTTAAAGCTCAGCAAAGCGTAATAATAATTCCTTATAAATTGCAAGCTGTTTGAGCGAAGTCGCAGACGGAGTGAGTTCTTGCAATTAAAAGTTTTTTGTTACTTTTTTTCGATAAAAAAAGTAAAAGAAAATATTAAAATTAATACTGTTTCTACTTAAAATGTCGAATAACCAAAGTTATACATTTTTGAATTTTATTCTAAAAACAAGATAAAAATAATGTTTACTCATAAATAGGACTAATACCCATATTATAAAAGGTAAAAGCCCACATATCAGCTGCTTGCTCAATTTGTTTTGACACAGGTTTTCCAGAACCATGTCCTGCTTTAGCGTCAATTCGTATTAAAACAGGATTTGATCCTTTACAATATTCTTGTAAAGTTGCTGCATATTTAAATGAATGTGCCGGAACAACTCTATCATCATGGTCGGCAGTAGTAACTAATATTGCAGGATAATTTGTATTATTTACTTTAATATTATGAAGTGGCGAATATTTGTAAATGTATTTAAATTCAGTTGAATCATCGCTAGAACCATAATCGCTAGTCCACGACCAACCTATTGTAAATTTATGAAACCTAAGCATATCCATCACTCCTACTGCTGGCAGTGCTACTTTAAATAATTCGGGACGCTGATTTGTAACAGCACCAACAAGCAAACCTCCATTTGAGCCACCATTCATTGCTAACACAGACGAATTAGTATATTGTTTTTCAATTAAATATTCTGCACAAGCTATAAAATCATCAAATACATTTTGCTTTTGAAGCTTTGTTCCTTGCTTATGCCAATCGTCTCCAAACTCACCTCCACCTCTTAGACATGCTACAACATAAACTCCTCCATTTTCTAACCATATTAAATTACTTGCTTTAAATTTAGGAGTCATACTTATATTAAAACCACCATAACCATAAAGTAATGCTGGATTTTTTCCATTCATTTTTATATTTTTTTTATGAACTATAAACATTGGAATCATTGTTCCATCTTTACTTTTTGCAAATTCTTGTTTTGTAATATATTGACTTTCATCAAAATCAATTTCACTTTTAAAATAAATTTCTGATTTATCATTGTTTAAACTGTACTTATAAATCAAACCCGGACTAGTAAAAGAAGAAATAGAATAAAATAAAGTATTATCATTAATTTTTCCATTAACAGAGTTAACTGTGCAAATTGTACTTAGTTCAATATCTTTTTCATACTTCCCTTCATTAGAATAAATTTCGATTTTATTATACGCATTTTTCATATATGAGCAAACAATTTTATTTCCTGCAAAAGAACATCCATCAAGAACATTTTCTTTTTCAGAAATTATTTCAATCCAATTAGTCGAATCAAAATTATTTAAATCAATCTTAATTAATTTATATTTTGGAGCTTGATAATTCGTCCTTATACATAAAAAAATTTCAACACATTCAATTATATTAAACTCATAATCAAAACCTTGCACAATATATTTAAACTCATTTTCAGAGTTATCTAATTTTTTAAATTGCAAAGCATTTCCCTTGCTTGCTGCTCCTTCATAAATAAATAGATATTTTTCATTTTCAGGAACATAAGCAGCATAAGTACGTAATGGTTCATTGTCATTTTTATAAACTAAAGCATCCTCGTTTTGATTAGTTCCTAACTTATGATAATACATTTTATGAAATTGATTTTTCTTCGATAAAGCTTTACCTTCTTCAGGAGCATCATATCTACTATAGAAAAAACCATCTTTATACCATGCAATTGATGAAAATTTAACCCAAGACAAATGATCTTCCAAATCAAGTTGACTATTAATATCCTTAACATAAATTTCGTTCCAATCAGATCCAGACCTAGCTACAGAATATGCAAAATATTTTTTATCGTTTGAATAAGCCATTCCATTTAAAGCAACAGTTCCATCAGTTGACAAACTATTTGGATCAAGAAAAACTCTTGGTTCTGAATTTAAGCTATCAATTACGTAAAGCACACTTTGATTTTGCAACCCTGTATTTTTGTAAAAATAATATTTGCCCGCAGCTTTAAATGGTGCAGAAATTTTAGGAAAATTCCACATTTTAGTCAATCTATCTTTTATTTTATCCCTAAATGGAATTTGAGAAAGATAATTGTTAGTCACCTCATTTTGACTTTTTACCCATTCAGCTGTTTCATCAGAATTATCATTTTCGAGCCAACGGTATGGGTCGCCAATCTTATAACCAAAATAAGTATCAACAGAATCGGTTTTCTTTGTCACTGAATATGTTACTTTTATAAATGGGTATTTTTTATCATCAATACATTTAAATGCAATTAATGAACAAACGATTGAAAAAAATATAACAAATTTCATATTCTTAAGTATTAATTTTAATGTAAAGTTAATAATCAAATATGATTTTTAAAAGTTAATACTGATATAACATGGAATTTATAAACTATATGTTTAAATTTGTAATATTAATATAATATTAAAATTCAGAAATTATGTATCGAAATATTAGAATTATCTTATTAAGTATTACGCTGTTAACTGTTATAACTTTTAAAATTTATGCCGATGAAGGAATGTGGATTCCTATGCTTATTAATAAGAATATGGCAGAAATGAAAAGATTAGGTTTGAAACTTTCAGCAGAAGATATTTACAATATTAATAATGCTTCATTGAAAGATGCAATAGTTCAATTCGGAAATGGCTGTACAGGTGAAGTTGTTTCAAGTGAAGGCTTAGTATTTACAAATCATCATTGCGGATTTGGTCAAATTCAAGCACATAGCACTGTAGAGCACGATTATCTGGCTGATGGTTTTTGGGCAATGAGCAAAGCTGAAGAGCTTTCAAATCCTGGATTAACTGTAAAATTCCTTGTTAGAATGGAAGAGGTTACTCAAAAAGTTTTAGCTGCTGTTTCTGATACAATGACTGAAAAAGAAAGAGATCGTGCAATTGATAAAATTCAAGATAAAATTACTGCAGAATCAATAACCGGAACAGGATATGATGCAATTATAAAAAGCTTTTTTGATGGAAATCAATACTTTATGTTTGTTTACGAAATATATAAAGATGTTCGATTAGTTGGAGCTCCTCCTTCATCAATCGGAAAATTTGGAGGCGATACTGATAACTGGATGTGGCCACGACATACAGGAGATTTTAGCATTTTTAGAGTTTACATGGGAAAAGATGGAAAACCGGCAGAATATTCAGCTGATAATGTTCCCTACAAACCCAAACATTCGTTACCCGTTTCATTAAATGGTGTTAAAGCTAATGATTATGCAATGATACTTGGTTATCCTGGACGTACTAACAGATATTTAAACTCTTATGGTGTAAAACAAAACATTGAATTATTAAATCCATCGATTGTAAAAATAAGAGATAAAAAATTAGAAATTATGCGTGAAGGCATGAACTCTAATCACATAATCAAAATTCAATACGCTTCAAAATATGCTCGCACAAGTAATTATTGGAAATACTTTATTGGTCAAACTAAACAATTAGTGCAAAACAAAGTTTATGAAAAAAAGGTTGAAATTGAAAACGAATTTACAACTTGGGCAAATAACGATTCTAAAAGAAAAGAAAAGTATGGAAAGGTTCTTTCTGAAATTGAAAAATCGTGGATAGAACTTAAAGACTATAATTTACTAAAAAATTATCTTAATGAAGCTGCTCTCGGAGTAGAACTTTTTTCTTTTTCATTCAAATTTCAGCACTTATATAATGGATTACGTAAAGACGAAAAAGACTCGAACAATGTTGTTTTAGCAAAAGAATTAATCGTCGATTTAGATTTATTTTACAAAGATTTGGACTTAAATACTGATAAAAAACTCTTTATAAGCTTAATGACAATGTTTAGAGAAGATATTCCAACTGAATTTCTTCCAACTTTTTTTACAGAAAATTTAAAGAAACATAAAGAAGATATTGTCAAATATGCAGATTATGCTTACTCAAAATCTATCTTTATTTCTAAAGAAAAAGCATCAGCATTTCTAAAAAACCCTGATTTTAAAACACTTGATAAAGATCCAATTTTTAGTGCAATGTATTCTATAGTTGGCAATTTCAGAAAACACATGGCAAAGTACAAACCTATTGAAGAAAATCGTGATAAAAATATCAGGTTATTTATTGAAGGAACTATGGAAATGCACCCTGAAAAGAATTTTTATCCAAATGCCAACTCCTCAATGCGTTTGACTTATGGAACTGTTCAAGATTATGCTCCAAGAGATGCTGTTGAATACGAATTATTTACTACAATTGACGGAATAATCGAAAAAGAAAATGATGAATCGGACGAATTTGTTGTTCCTAAAAAATTAAAAGAATTATACCAAACAAAAGATTATGGGATTTATGGCGAAGATGGAAATTTAAAAGTTTGTTTCCTTACTACTAACGACATTACTGGCGGAAATTCTGGAAGTCCTGTAATTAATGGAAACGGCGAACTTATTGGAATTGCTTTTGATGGCAACTGGGAAGCAATGAGTGGCGATATTTCTTTTGAACCATCAGTCCAACGTACAATTGTAGTTGATATTAGATACGTATTATTTATTATTGATAAGTTTGCTGGTGCAGGGCATTTGGTGAAGGAACTTCAGTTAGCAAAGTCTTAAGAAGTCCTAAAATTTACTTTAAAACTTCAAGCTTAAATTCATTTATAATAGTTTCGTGGTCGAAAGCTAGTTTTGGCAAATCATTAATATTAAACCACTTAACTTCAGTAGCGTCATCACCTGCTTTTGGCAACTGGTTTTCATCTACAAATCCATAAAATATTACTGAAACTGTTCTTCCTCGGGGATCGCGATTAATAGAACTGTATGTTTTGAATTGCTTTAAGTTTTCGATTATTAAGCCTGTTTCTTCTAATAATTCTCTGCTTGCAGCATTTTCAATTGTTTCGTCCATATCCATAAAACCTCCTGGTAACGCCCAATGATTTTCAAAAGGTTCGTGTTTTCGTTTTATCAAAAGAAGCTCAAAGCTTTTTCCTAATTTGTGTAAGATAATACAGTCAGCGGTTAAAGCCGGACGAGGATATTCATAAGTAAAAGACATGTTATTTTTGGTCGATTAAGTTTTGTAATAACTGGATAAATGTTTCATTTACAACAGGAATCTGAACTCTTGATACTTTCATTTTTGAGTTTAACTTATTTGCTTCTGGAACTATAAATTGGTCAATATCGTATAAAGTTTCAAGATTTTCGCTTATAAAACTAATTGGAATAATAACAATTTCATTAATAGATTTTGAAGCTAATTCCCTTATCAAATCTTTAGTATCGGGACCGAGCCAAGTTTTTGGATTCATTCCCGATTGGTACGAAACTTTGTATGACAAATTACATGATTCTGAAATCAATTTTGCCGATTCTTCAATTGCTTTTTGATATGTGTCGCCTTTTTTAATAAACGATTTTGGTATCGAATGTGCACTGAATAATAATAACGGTTTATGTACATTATTTTCAATAATATGACTATCAATTGCGTCCTTCCAATATTTCACATAAAGTGAATTTTGATAAAACTCAGCAATTACATTAATTTTTAATTTCGGGAATTGTTTTTTTTCTTTTTCAATATCATAAATAACACTATCCGTAGTCGTTATACTTCGCTGTGGATATAATGGGATTACTGAAATGTCATTAATTTCTTCTTTAACAAAATCTATTAATGCATCAGCAATAAATGGTTTTGAATAAGAATAAGCATACTTAACTATATAATTATTAGCGACTTTGCATTGCAATTCGTTGGTCTGAATTTTTGTAATTTTTTTTATGGGAGTCCCTCCTATTTTCTGGTATCTTGCCCATGATTTTTTGAAACGAGTTGTACTAATATAAAATGAAAGAAATTTTCGCACAAAAATTGGTGCAGCAATTATATGCTTATCAAGAAACATACGTTTAAGAAATTCTTTGACTTCTTCTGGACTTTCAGGTCCTCCCATATTTACAAGTAAAACGCCTTTCATTTGTTGGAAGTTTGATGTTTGTAGTTAGCTACGCTGTTTACTTACCGCTAAGTCGCAGGACTTGTTCCGATTTATCGGAAGACACAAAGTTATATTTTAAATATTACACATCGACATTTTGATAAACTCAATGCAACGCTTTACTCAGTGCATTGCATTTTTCTTAGTGTTTCTCTGTGTTCTTCGTGTCTCAGTGTTTTTCTTGTATTTGCTGTCGTAGTTAAATCTCTAAATTCTAAATCCTAAATTTAAATTGTTTTGGAATATTTATCGCCTTCGGTATTTAATTGTGGGTCGAAAGCCATAGCTATATTTCTGACAATCATCATTCCCTCTTTTGATATTTCAAGTCGATTATTATTAATTACAAGTAAGTTATCATCAATAAATTCTTTAAGATTTTCGTCTTTGTAACCTACAATTGATTTAACTTCTGTTGCTGAAATTGCAAACTGACTTCCAATTTGCTCAAAATCAACAATTCCATTACACATAGTTTCGTTAATTACTTCTTTGCAAACTCTCTCGTTGAAAGATAAAGCATAACCTCGTTCAACTGCAAATCCATCAGCTTCAATTCGCTTAATATATTTATGAAGATTTTTTTCGTTCTGGCTAAAAGCATCCCAAAGTTGTGTAATTGACGAACAACCAAATCCATATACCTGACCTGTTGTCTCTTTTGTGCAATATCCTTGAAAATTTCTATGTAGTATTTTCTCTTTCAAAGCTTTTGCCAAGTCATCGCTTGGTTTGGCATAATGGTCTAAACCTATTTGCTCGTAACCACTTTTTACAAGTAAGTCCATTGATGAAAGGAACATTGACAATTTTTTGTCAGGTGAAGGCAAACCAGCATCCTCAAGTATTTTCTGAGCGCCCATAAACCAAGGCACATGTGCATAGGAAAATGTAACAAGTCTATCAGGGGAAAGTTCAATTGCTTGCTTTATAGTTTCATTAAAGCTTTCAACTGTCTGATATGGAAGACCGTAAATAAAATCGTAATTCACTCCAGTAAATCCTGCTTCACGAATTAATTCTATCAATTCTTTATGTGGAAGTTTTGAATGCAAACGATTAACTGTGTCTAAAACTTTTGTATTAAAATCCTGAATACCGACACTAATTCTGTTAAAACCACTTTCTCTCAGAAAAACAATTTCTTCCTTATCTAAATATGCAGGATTACATTCTATTGCTATTTCAGCATTTTCTCCAATTATAAATGTCTTATGAATTTCGTTCATTACTTTTGTAATGAATTTTCTAGAAATTGAATTAGGTGTTCCGCCTCCCCAATGAACTTGAGTAACTTTTCTGTTTTTAATATCAAGATGCTTACTATAATTCTGAATTTCCTTTATAACACAATTTATATATCTGTCAATTACATCATTATTTTCAAAAAGTGTAGTATTGCAACCACAAAAATGGCAACGCTGACTACAAAATGGAATATGAATATAAATTGAAATATTCTCAGAACCATTGCTGTTTGAAGTCGCCAAATGACTAATTAAGTCAGAATTTGTAAACTTTTCGTGAAAAAAATTCGCAGGAGGATAACTAGTATATCTTGGTCCTTGACGGTTATATTTTAGGAGTAGTTGTTTTAATTTTTCCATAATTTTTCTTTTATTTTTTTACCACATAGAATCATAGGAACATAGGTTTCACATAGTTTTTTTCTATGTGTTTTTCTATGTGCTTACTGTGCCTACGTGGTTATACATTATTCATTCTTTTTTTTACCACATAGAATCATAGAAACATAGGTTTCACATAGTTTTTCTATGTGTTTTTCTATGTGCTTACTGTGCCTACGTGGTTATACATTACTCATTCTTTTTTTACTACATAGAATCATAGAAACATAGGTTTCACATAGTTTTTTTCTATGTATTTTTTCTATGTTTCTATTGTGCCTATGTGGTTATACATTATTCATTCTTTTTTTACCACATAGAATCATAGTTACATAGGTTTCACATAGTTTTTTTCTATGTGTTTTTCTATGTGCCTACTGTGTCTATGTAGTTAAATTTTAGGTAATTCAGCATATAATTCATTAACAAGAGTTATTTGCCCTTCTTTGAAAATATTAGTACTGTTAAAATTAATAATAATTCCTTTTGGCTTACTTAATAATCTCATGTATGTTAGTAAAATAGACTCATGAATTGGGATTATACTTTCAGTTGATTTTAATTCTAATATAATAAGATTTTCAACAAGTATATCATACCTTAAATCTGCATCTAAATATAAATCTTTATAATTAATTGGCACTTTCTGTTGAGATTGACAATGTAGCCTTTTTAAACCAAGTTCATAAATTAAACATTTTTCATAAACACTTTCTAATAAGCCCGGTCCAAGTTGTTTATGCACTTCAATTGCACATCCAATTATTTTATATGTAAGTTCATCTAAATATTTTTGTGTAATCTGCATTCTATGTGTATTTCTATGTGCCTATTGTGCCTATGTGGTAAAAAGTTAGTCTCGTTTCCAATCAGCCGACTTAATCCAATCAATTGCAAATTTTGCATTTTCAAATGGTGTGTTTGGTAAAACTCCGTGCCCCAAATTGAAAATCCATTTTGTTTCTTTGCTTCCAAATTCTATATATTTTTCTAATTGAAATTTTAAAACTTTAGGATTTGTTAAAAGAAATCTCTGGTCAAAATTGCCCTGTAAACCTATTTCATTTCCAAGTTGCTGACGAACTTTTGAAATATCCATTTGCCAGTCAATGCTTATAAAATCAGCAATTTCTGTATTCATTTCAATTATTCCATTACCAATTCCTTTTGGAAAATAAATAAATGGAGTTCCAGTTTTACGAACTGCATCACCAATTTTTTTGACAGCTGGTAAGAATAATTCTTTGTAAAGTTTCACAGGAATTAAGCCTGCATGAGTTTCAAATAGTTGAAATGCTTGAATTCCACTTTCAATTTGATTTTGTGCGTATATAATTGAAATATCTACAATTAAATCAACAATTTTCTTAGCTTCTTCAGGTTTTTCAAAAATAAACTTCACAGCATCAGGAAATTCATGATTTGAACTAAGTCCCTGAACCATATAACATAAAACTGTTAATGGGGCACCACAGAATCCAATTAATGGAGTATCTCCTTTTTTAGTTTCATTAATTATTTTAATTGCATCGTAGATATAATTAAAAAAATCTGTGTCAGGCTGAAGGCTTTCGAATGGTTTATCAACATCCTTCAATGAAACTGCGAACTTTGGACCTTTATCAGTAAAATCAACTCTCATTCCCATTGCTTGAGGAACTACTAAAATATCTGAAAAAAGTATTGCTGCATCAACACCTAAATCATCAACAGGAAGTAAAGTAACTTTTGCAGCAAGCTCAGGTTCAAGCATTAATTCGCTGAAAGAATATGATTCTCTCATTTTCATGTATGATGGTAATACTCGCCCTGCTTGACGCATAAACCACACTGGTGGACGTTCACGTTTGATTCCTTTTATTGTATCTAAAAATATTGGATTTGCCATTTTAAAATTGTTTGATGTTTGTCGTTTGAAGTTTGTAGTTATTTCCCCTTTGTTAAAGGGGGATAGTGGGATTATTTAAGTTTAAGTAAAGCTTCCAAATTCGCTTTCAGCAAATTATCTAAATCCTCGTCGCTATGAGAAGCATTAATAAACATTGCTTCAAATTGTGAAGGAGCAAGATATATTCCACTTTCTAAAGATAGATGGAAAAATTCAGCATATCTTTCTCTATCACTTGTCATTACTTCATCAAATGATTCAAGTTTTTCTTTATCGTTGAAGAATAAAGTCATCATAGAACCAACACGGTTTACAACTCCTTTAATTCCAGCTTCTCGAAGATTGCGTTTAAAACCTGCTTCAACTTTTGCAGCATTTTTTTCAAGATTTGTATAAAAATCAGGATGCGAATCAAAATATTTTAGTGTAACCAATCCTGCAGCCATTGCAAGTGGATTCCCAGATAATGTTCCAGCCTGATAAACTGGTCCAAGTGGAGCAAGCATATCCATAATATCTTTTCTTCCGCCATAAGCACCTACAGGAAGTCCGCCTCCAATAATTTTTCCGAGAGTTGTTAAATCGGGCATTACTCCATAATATTCCTGTGCTCCACCTTTTGCTAGACGAAATCCAGTAATAACTTCGTCAAAAATTAATAAAGCTCCGTACTTTTTGGTAATATCTCTTAATCCTTGTAAAAATCCAGCATTTGGAACAACTACTCCCATATTTCCAGCAACTGGCTCAACAATAATTGCTGCAATTTGGTCTTTATATTCTGAAAACAATCTTTCTACAGATTCAATGTTATTATAATCTGCTGTTAATGTATCAATTGCAATAGATTTTGTAACGCCAGGACTATCAGGCAAACCTAATGTGATTGCTCCCGAACCTGCTTTTATTAGAAAACTATCGCCATGTCCGTGATAACATCCTGCAAATTTTACTATTTTTTCTCTTTTTGTATAACCTCTGGCAAGTCGTATTGCACTCATAGTAGCCTCAGTTCCTGAGTTTACCATTCTAACTTTCTCAACCGATGGAACCATTTTGCAAATGAGTTCTGCCATTTCAGACTCAATAATTGTTGGTGCACCATAACTTGTTCCACGTTGAGCAGCATCAGTTATTGCATCAATAATCATATCTGGAGCATGACCCAAAATCATTGGACCCCATGAACCGACAAAGTCTATAAATGTGTTACCATCAATATCTTCAATTTTAGAGCCTTTTGCCTTTTTAATAAAAAGCGGACTTCCTTTTACGCTTTTAAACGCACGTACAGGAGAATTAACTCCACCTGGAATAACTTCCTGAGCTCGTGCAAATTCTTTTTTACTTTTTTCTATGTTCATTTTTACTTATACTTTTTAAAACTTTATATAAAATTTAATCATTCAAAATTAATTCTTCTACTTTTTTAATAAACATTTTTGTTGGCTCTATTAATCTGTTCACAGTTTTTTCATCATTATCAAAAAAATCATTATAGTCGCCTTTTAAACGTTTTTCGAAGAGTTCAGTATAACATTTAGCTAATTCTTTGCTTATTTTTTCGGTTTGAACAAAGAGTTGCCCAAATTTTTGCCTACTTCCAGAATGGCTTGAAGTTTCAATTTTATTTTTAACGAGTAAAGCTCCTATTGCATAAAAGCAAGCATAGTACATTCTGTTTATAGCAGTATTCCAAAATTTATTTTTAATAAGTACTTCAACTTCTAAAATAGTTTCATTGGCACGGTTAATCCTATAATTAATATAGTCGTCTGGTTTATATTCACTCATAACAAGCGTCCTTCCTTCATAACATTTATGTAAAATGGCGTAACTTTATATTTATTATTCCACTCTATTTCTGAATATACCATTGGGCTAATAACCTCCCCAATTTCAAACTCTAAATCATACAAAGAATAAGTTATTTTTAATTCTTCATCTGTTGAAATTTTTTCCTTATTTAGTAGTATTAATAAATCCCAATCTGAATCAGGTTTTGAAGTACCTCTTGCTCTTGACCCATACAAGTATATTTTCGCAGAAGGGTCACTTTCAAGAATATTACTTTTTATCTGTTTTAATATTTTATCTGTTTTATTCATATTGACGGGAACTTAGTTTAAATAAAATTCGGGAAATTAGGAAAATTAATATCTATTAATTTTTGAACTTCAATTTTTAATTTTGGTAAATGATTTATAATCACTGCCCAAACATTGGAATCTGAAATATTATCATAAGAGTGAATAACTAAATTTCTGAATTGAACTATTTGTCGAGCATTGACAATTTCGATGTCAGGTTTTTTGTTTAAAATACGATTTACAGCTTCTCCAATTATTTCAAGATTACGTTCAATCCCTCGTTTTAATAAAATATTTTTACAATATTCATCATATTTTTTTTCGTTTCCTTCAAAGAAACTATCAATCTCATTAATGCAATTGAGTATGTCAATCAACCATTTTCCAATATTATTGTCCATAAATAAGGATTTTGCTTTGATTTATACTTTGTTCTAAAAAAGGATTCTTAACAGTCTGTTCTTCAAGCAAATCAACTTTTCTTTGATATATCCTTTCCAAATTTTCTTTTAAACTTAAATAATTATCAAAATAATAATAAAGTTCAACATCATTAAACTTCACCAAAAAATCAATGTCGCTTTGTTCAGTTTCAGTATTTTTTGCAAACGAACCAAATAAATATAAACGTAACACATTATGTTGCTTACATAATTCTGAAAGTTGTTGTTTATTTATTTTCATTTGATGTTTATTTCCTACTATTTAAAATTGCTGCAACTTCCTTTGCATGATATGTAATAATAATATCAGCTCCTGCCCGTTTAATTGAAGTCATAATTTCCATAATAAGACGTTTTTCGTCAATCCAGCCATTAGCTGCAGCTGCTTTAACCATTGAAAATTCGCCACTTACATTATATGCTGCAACAGGCATTTTAAACTCATTTTTAACTCTATAAATAATATCAAGATAACTTAATGCTGGCTTAACCATAACAATGTCAGCACCTTCTTGAATATCAAGCATTACTTCTCGCATTGCTTCGTCGGAATTTGCCGGATTCATCTGATATGTTGCTCTGTCGCCAAATTTTGGTGCACTTTCGGCAGCATCTCTGAATGGTCCGTAAAAACCGCTTGCATACTTGGCAGCATACGACATAATTGGAATTTTATAATATCCATTTTCATCTAAAGCTTTACGAATTGCACCAATTCTTCCGTCCATCATATCGCTTGGAGCAATAATATCGGCACCTGCTTCGGCTAACGAAACTGCTTGTTTTGCAAGAATTACTAATGTTTGGTCGTTTTCAACATCTCCGTCAACAATTGGTCCGCAGTGTCCATGTACTGTATATTCGCAATTACAAACATCGGCAACAAGACATAATCCCGGAACTTCTTTTTTAACTGCTCTTAACGCTCTTTGTACTATGCCATTATGTTCACAAGCTACGCTTCCATCGTCGTCTTTATGTTCAGGAATTCCAAAAAACAGAACTGATTTGACTCCAAGTCCCCATATTTCTTTGCACTCCTTAACAATATTATCAACAGAATATTGGAAATTTCCTGGCATTGATTTAATTGGATTTGCAACATTTTCGCCTGGGCAAACAAATAGTGGCATTATTAAATCGTCAACAGTTACAGATGTTTCGTTAACCATTTTTCTTACAACTGGATTATAACGCAAACGGCGTAATCTTGTGTTTGGAAATGATGAGTTTGTGTTCATTACTTATTTTTTAATTATTTAATTTATTTTTAACTTCAATTTTTAAGTTTTCTAAATGATTTTTAATAATTGTCCAGATTATTGAATTATCAATACTATCGTAAGCATGTATTAATCTGTTTCTTAGCCCTATTATTTTGGAAGAGTTTTGTATTTTTTCAGAAGGGAATAATTGATTATATTTGTTAATTGCTTCTCCAATAATACCAAGTTGCCTTTCAACAGCACTTTGAGTTTTAAAATCAGCAATATAATCATTAAAAGACTTTATATCAGATATAAAAGACTTTATAAGTTCAATAGCCGAAAGAATATCAGATAAGTATTTTTTGTTGCCTTCCATCATAAATTAAAATTTTTGTAGAATCTATACTCTTACGTAAATATGGATTTTTAATTGCCGAATCTGTTAATAAATCAACTTTTCTATTAAAAAAAAGCTCAAAATAATCCCAAAGAGAAATTAATTTTTCTCCTCTTTGAATAGGGTCTGCTTCATCTATTTCTACTACCAAGTCTATATCACTTTTTTCTATGTCAAACTTATCAGTTATAGATGAGCCAAAAGCATATAAATACTTAACATTATGGTTTTTACACGACTTTAAAAAATCATTTAATTTGTTTAATATTTCGTCTTTTACAATCATTATTTAAATAAATTTAAGCGAAGTACAGAATAATTTCATTTACCAACCCTTCAATATTCGATTGTTGTGCAGTAAACAATGGTTTAACTCCATATTCTTCAATTGCTTTGGTAGTTGATTTTCCAATACTGCCGACTTTCAATTTTTTTAAGTTCTCTTTACAATTATAAACCTCAACAAAGTTATGAAATCCTGACGAACTTGTAAATATAATTATATCGTAATGTTTATTATTAATTCTATCTACGATGCTTTGATTAATATTTTCGGGTTTACACGTTTCGTAACAATTTATTCTAGTGATATTTGTAAAGCCTTCTAGTACATTTTCGATTGTATTTCCGGCAAGATTCCCAAGTAGTAATAAAGTTTTTGAATTTTTAGTTATTACATTGTTTTTCAGCTCTTTTGCAAAGATTTCTGCAAGGTTACTTTTACTAATGTAATTAGCAACTTTGCCATATTTTTCTAATTCTTTAGCTGTTTTTTGACCTATAACTGCAATTTTAATATTATTTGGAAGATTAAATGATTCTAGCTTTTTAAAGAAAAATATTATTCCATTTTTGCTTGTAAAAATAAGCCAATCAAATGTTTTAATGTTTTTTAAAATTGTGGATTCTTGTTCCGAAATATTTGATTCTCTGACTGAAATCATAGGAAGATTAATGACTTTTGCTCCAAAATCTTCAAGTGGTTTTGCAAATTCTGTGAAGCTTTCTTCTGGTTGGGTTGAAATTATTATTTTATTCTTGATATTACTCATTATCTGATATATCGCTTAAACAAGTTTGAAACACCTTCAATGCGATTTTATCAACATAAGTTTTTTTTAGAGAAGATATTTTCCTAATCATTTGCTTTTCAGGAACAAAAGTTAATAATTGACATCGTACTTGACATTTTTTCTTTGGAGGTTTAGAAAACATATTGTCAGTTAAATGAAAAGATGCTTCATCATCAATTTCTTTACTTGTAATCATTGTACAAATAAAGCAATTATCTATTTCTTGAATTAATGTATCAGATAAGACAATTACTGGATGTGGTTTAAAATCTCCATTTGGTAGAAGAAAGTTAACCTCAACTATGTCTCCCCTTGAAATTGTCATTAAAAAATATCTGATGTTTTTTCATCTAAATATTTAGAAAATGCAACTGATGAGGTACAAAACAAAGCATCAGCAGTTTCTTTATCAGTTGAAATCTTTATTGCTTTACTTGTAGAAGTTTCTTTATAAAAAAGTTGCTTAACTCCAGTTATAGGCTTTATAGCTTCTATAATTCTATCTAAAGCTTTTTTTTCTGTTATTCTTATTACTACTTCCATTCTGTTTTTTTAAATACAAATTTAATTTATATCGTACAATTTAATGTCTTGTTTATTGCACTCCTCCAAAAGCTGATTTGCCATTTTCTTTGCCATATCAAAAGCCTTTTCGGGTGTAGAAATTTCAGTATTTCGTATAAATCTGTTTGATTTTAATTCTCCGGCTAAAACAGTAAGTTCTACTTTATTATTAACTATGCGTGCATAAGCTGCTAATGGGAACTTGCAACCTCCTTCGATTTCTGCCATAAAAACTCTTTCTGTTTTCACAGCTAGTTCTGTTTCTGCATGATTTATTTTTCTAATAACTTCAATTGTTCTTTTATCATCGGCTCTACACTC
>Ga0154347_1008_pt1 | contig 21437 bp, 17 predicted proteins | sample RifGroA2_FD_115875 | JGI IMG/M metagenome (GOLD analysis project Ga0154347, IMG submission 115875) | Bacteroidetes bacterium GWA2_31_9
TATTTCATAATTCAAATCGCTGAGCAAAGTGTCATTCATCCCAATAAAAAAGTCAGTTGTTTGGAAAAAGGGATTCAAAATATCTTCTAACGATTTAGTAGTTTTTTTAGGAAAATTTAGCCACAAGTCTTTTCCGGGTTCGATATAAAAAACACATCTGAAAACACCTAAATATACAAAAGCAAAAGTTGTATTTTGTAATTTAAAAACATGCGAGAATTTTCCTGAAGAGTCGATGTTTATTGTAAAAAGTTCTTCTTCGAGTTTTGTAATATTATCGGAATGTTTATAGAATTTTACCTTTTCGTTTTTGTATGAAGGTGCGATTCCTAATATTTTGGTTTCCTGCGAAAATACATTAGGAGCTAAATAAATTAGTAAAATGATTATTAAAAAAAGTAATTTTTTAAAATCTAACATTTATTAATTTTCAGTTAAATCAATTTCTTCGGGTAAAAACTTGCTTGTATCTCCTCCATAACGTATAATTTCACGAACAATTGTGGAAGTTATTGGAGTAAGTTCAGGATCGGTAAGTAAAAATACAGATTCCAGCTCTGGAGCCATATATCTGTTTAACTGTGCAATAGTTCGTTCGTACTCAAAATCGGCAGAAGTTCGTAAGCCACGTAAAATATATTTTGCACCAATATTTCTGCAATATTCAATTGTCAAACCAGTAAAACTATCAACATAAACTTTCTTTTCGTTTTTGAATACTTTTTCAATCCATTTTAATCTTTTTTCGACTGGGAAAAATCCATCTTTTTGGGAGTTAATACCAACAACGATATAGATTTTATCAAACATAGGAATAGCTCTGGTAATTATAGCTTTATGTCCTAATGTGAATGGATCAAATGAACCCGGGAAAACTGCAATTTTTTCCATAATAAAAACATTAAATTATAAAATACTAATGTCAATTTCAAAGATTTTTTTTCAACGCCTTAAATTATAATAATTTCCACAAAATCTACGGATGCTTATTAAACCGATGGGTTAACTCATAGGTTTTTGAGAAATCCTTGCGGTTAATTTATTGTGAAAGTTTCACTTAGGCTTAAACTTTAATTTACACAATTTTGTAATTTTTATAAATACCTAGTTCAATTCTGAGTAATTTATTGGCAAAAATCTTAAACTTATCTTTAAATTTAAAGTTATTAAAAGAAATATCATAATCAAAATTCCAGTCTTGATTTTTTATTCTTTCAATCATTACTTCGGGATGTAAACCTGTAAACTTTGATAAAGCATCAATTTGATTATAATTAAATTCGTCTTGTTTTTTGATATTTTGTTCAACCCATTCATCAGAATGCCACATTTTATGAAATGAGTTTTGCTTGGTCTGCATTTTAACCGGATTTTTAACCCATCCATAATGATAAATGTAAGCATCAATAGGTTTTACATTCAGTTTCAAATCGTTATCTTTTCTGAAACCCTGAGCATCTCGATATGAATAAATATTTTTGTTATTTTTAATTAATCTGATTTCATTTTTATACCAACGCGATGAAATTCCTACATAATTATACGAGCCATAGAAGTGTAAATATTTGAATAATAGCCCATCAACTTGTTTTGCATCATTCCATTTTTGAGCTTCGGATTGAATTATGTCTAAATATTTTTCATGTACAACTTCATCTCCCTGAATATAAAATGCCCAATCAGAATCAGCACTTATAGCTTGAAATGCCTTGTTTGTTTCATCTGCAAGTACTTTTCCTCCTTCTCTGAGTGAATCGTTCCAAATGGTATCAATTATTTTGATTTTTGGGCTAATAGAAGAAACTAAATCACGAGTATTATCGTCAGAATTGCCAACAGCAACAACAAAATTGTCGCATATTGGCAAAATAGATTTTATAGATTCAACAATAGGATAATCAAATTTTATCGCATTACGAATAAACGTGAAGCCGGTAATTTTCAATTTAGCAAGTTATTATGCAAATTACTTTACAATATTCATTTCATTTATAAGATTAGTAGCACCTGCATACTTATCTATAACAAATAAAACATATCTGATATCGCAAATAATAGTTCTTTGTAATTTATCGTCAAACTGAATATCGCTACTCATTGCTTCTGAATTTCCGTCAAATGCAGTTCCAATAATTTCACCATTTGCATTAATAACGGGGCTTCCTGAATTTCCACCTGTAATATCATTATTAGTTAAGAAAGCAACTGGCATTTTGCCATTTACACCATATTGACCATAATCTTTATTTTTATATAATTCTTTTAGCTTTTTAGGAACAATAAATTCTTCATTTGTAGTGTCTTCTTTTTCCATTACTCCATCAAGATAAGTTATATAGTTATAATCTATTGCATCGGCTGGGCTGTAAGGCAAAACCGAACCATAAGTACATCTCATTGTTGAGTTTGCATCAGGATAATATAATTTATCGGGATTCATTTCTCTAATTCCGGCAATTAATAACCTTTTTGCTTTTCCAAGTTTATTATCCATATCGGATTTTAGTAGTTGTAAATCGAAAAATTCTTTATAAAATGCTGAAACAGTTGTTAATGCAGGGTCATTATCATAAGCTTTTGAAGTAGGTTTATTTAAGAATGCCATAAACTTATCTTTTGAAGCATAAATTGATTTATCAAAAACCATTTGAGCAAATTTGGTATAATCTCCTTTGTATTTTTTTTGGATATTTGTCAAAAGCTCTGGATGAAATTCAGTTGGAACATCCTTATAATAAACCTCTAACATTGCAGCAAGAAGTTTTTTATCTGTTTCGGGATTAAAATCTTTATAAAACTTTTCAGCACTTTCTATAAATGGAGCTTTATCTGCTTCGGTTAAATCTTTTTTATCTAAAATTGATTTTATTGCTTGACTTTGTAACGCATGAGACAATATTTCAGAGCCATTCATAAACGACATTTCAATAAAATACCAGAAAGCTAAATCGTATTTTTTTTCGGTCATAATTTTATAACTTTCTTCAAAGTCGGGAATAACATTTCCATATTTTGCTTTTCTGGTTTCATCAGCATTTGCCCATGCTACAAACTGATTCTCGACATCTCTTTTTTGTTGTTCAACATTAAGTTTTTTTAATGCTTTAATCATTTCTAAATCTTTTTTCCAGAAATTTCCTAAGAAAGCATATTTTGCTGCATATTGTATTTTAACATTTGGATTTGCATCCATATCTTGCTTCATTATAGCCATTTTCATAGCTCTTAACTTAACAACAGCAGGATTAACTTGGTCAACTTTAAGCTTAATACCATGAGATGTTAAATACCTTTCTGTAGTTCCGGGATTTCCCCAAATCATTGCATAATCGTTAATATTTACACCTTTTAAAGAAACTGGAAGCGAATGTTTTGGTTTGTAAGGAATGTTGTCTTTTGAATATTTTGCAGGTTTTCCATCAGGTCCAGTATAAACTCTGAAGATTGAAAAATCGCCAGTATGACGAGGCCAAACCCAATTACCTGTATCGCCTCCGAATTTTCCAATAGATGATGGTGGAGCTCCAACTAATCTAACGTCAAGAAATGTTTCGTAAACATACATATAATATTCATTTCCATTAAACATATTCTTAACTTTAGCCTCATAATCAGTTCCTTTAATAGCTTCTTTTTCAATTTTTTTAATAGCAGAACTAATTTTTGAATTTCTTTCAGACTCTGTCATAACATCAGTAACATCAGCAAGTACTTGTGATGTTACATCGTCGATTCTTACCAAAAATGAAACTGATTTATCAGGATTTGACAATTCTTCTTCTTTAGAATATGCCCAGAATCCGTCTTCCAAATAATTATGTTCAACTGTACTATGTTGTTGAATTTCGCCATAACCACAATGATGATTCGTAAGCATTAAACCTTCTGAAGAAATCATTTCGCCAGTACAGCTACCATGATCTAACATTACTATTGCATCTTTTAAGGAAGCATGATTTATATCGTAAAGTTGCTCTGGAGTTAGCTTTAACCCAAGTTTTTGCATTTCAGCATAGTTTTTTCCAATCAATAAAGGAAGCCACATTCCTTCGTCTGCATAGATACTTGAACTAAAAAGTAATAAAATTGCGGCAAGGTTAATTGTAAGTAATTTTTTCATATATTTTTAATTTTCTGCTAAATAAATAATTATTTCTATGATGATATGATACTTTAATCAAAAGTATGTTAAAATATTTAAACTATAATCGTATGAATCATGTTTATAAGCACTTAGATATTGTTAAAAATTAGTTAAGTATTTCATTTATTTAATATTAATGGTTAATAAAGCATTGGAAAATTAGCTAACAATAGCCTTTAGTTAATAACTATTTATATTTTTTTGAATATATCCTATAATTTTTTGACCTGCATTATTATTTTCGTCTCAAAATATATTTATATGAAAATGAGAAGAGTATTTACAATTGGTGAATCGATTTATGATATAATTTTTAAAAACGCACAACCTACAGGAGCAAAACCAGGTGGAGCAATGCTTAACACTTCTATTTCGCTCGGAAGACTTAACATTCCTGTTCATTTTTTAAGTCAGTTTTCAGAAGATGTGATTGGAAACTTATTTGAAGATTTTTTAAAAGCGAATAATGTTAATACAGATTATGTAGTAAGATACAATAATGGAAAATCGCCAATATCATTAGCATTTTTAGATAACAACAACAATGCTGATTATACATTTTATAAGATTTATCCAAATGAGATAAATGATCATAAAGTCCCTGATTTTACGGAAAATGACATTATTTTATTTGGCTCATTTTATTCTTTATGGACAAATAAAAGAGAAAATCTTTTAAGGCTTATCAATAAAGCAAAAGACAAAGGTGCTTTTGTAATTTATGACCCTAACTTTAGAAAATCATATTTCAACGAATTCGATAATTATAAGAAAACTATTCAAGAAAATATATATTATGCCGATTTAGTTCGTGGATCAAACGACGATTTTTCATTAATTTTTGACGAGCAAGAACCAGATAAAGTTTACGAAATTGTTCAAAAATATGGTTGTAAAAACCTAATTTTCACCGCAAATGCAAGAGGTGTATTTTTATATAAAGATAGTATTGTAAAAAATTATAGTGTTCCTAAAATTGATGTCATAAGTACTATTGGAGCTGGCGACAGTTTTAATGCAGGATTAATTTATTCATTAATCAAAAATGACATAAGTTTAAAAAATCTCGACAGTTGTTCAAAAACTGAATGGGATGAAATTATTCAGACAGCAATATATTTTGGATCACACGTTTGTACCAGATATGACAACTATATTGCAGAACCATTCGCAAAACTAATTATTAACAATTAATAAAAATTATTTGAAAATGATGCACAAGTATATAAAGGAAATTATTGAAAAACAAGGACGGCTAATATTACCAGACTTAGGTGCTTTTTTAACAAAAAATATTGATGATAAAAAAGTACTATTTTTTAATGATGTTCTAAAATATAACGATGGAACATTATCAGGCTTTTTAGCTGAAAAAGAAGGCATTGATAAAACCGAAGCTCAAAAAAAGGTTACAAATTTTATTGATGAAATTAATAATTCTTTAGTTTCGGATTCTAAATTTGAAATAGCAGATTTAGGCATGCTTTATAAAGATCAAAAAGGATATATCAATTTCAGACCGATTGAGTATGATATAGTTGAAGAAAAAATAGATGAAATTGAAATTAAAGTTGAGCCAATTGTTGAGAGTACTATTGAAACTACTTCACTCGAAAATGATGATATGCTTGAAATAGTTACCGATAGTAATGAAATTTCTAACATAAAGCCAAATAATGATGTAATAACTACTTCTGAAATAATAAATAATGACGAAATTCTGGAAATAGAAAGCGAAAAGATTGAAAGCGAAAAAATAATTGAAGAAAAACCCATTACTAAAATTGAAGAGGAAAAAATTGTTACTGAAAAACCTGTAATTGAAGAATCTAAAGAACTAATTCAAAATACTGGAAGTCTTGTTGAGTTTAATAGTGTTCAAGATTCAAATATTATTAAAAACATAGAAACTCCTGAACCAACTGAAAAATCAGAAAAAGTAGAAGAGAAAAAAGTAAAAACTCCTGAAGCAAAAAAATCTGCTACTAAAGACAAAAAAGTAATTGAAAAAGAATTACATAAAACTGCAAATCAAAAGCCTAAGAAATCATTAAAGCCTCTTATTATTGCTGCATTTATTATTGTTCCAATTATTATTTTAGGAGTTGTAGGTTTTATTTTTAAAGAAAAAGTAATAGAAGTTGTTCATGGGTTTATGGGTAAAACAGAACATAAAAAAGAGATTGTAGAAGTTAAGAAAAAGGTTACTGTTAAAGATAATGAAACAACAACTGTTATTGATTCAACAATTACTGATTCTGATGGAAAAACAGAAGAGATAAATACTGAGACAGTTACAAAATCAGAAGAAGTTGCTGAAACTCCTGTTAATGAAGAAAATAAAGTGGTTGCAAATAAAACAACCACAACTGATAATAACTCTGGAAATTTAAAATATCATGCTATTGCCGCAAGCTTCACAACTACTAAAGATGCAGAGAAGTACATGAATAAATTAATCGAAAAAGGTTATAATTCTCAAATTTTAGATTCAGGAAACGGAAAAGTAAGAGTTTCTTATAATTCGTTTGCAACAAGGCAAGAAGCAGTTGACGAAATCAGCAAATTAACTTCACAAGGATTACAATCTTGGGTATTAAATCAATAATTTGTCGAAAATTAATGCTTTGATTAGAAAATGTAAATGATTAGAATTTACAAATAAAATAACAGTAATTATGAATACAATCTCTGTAAGAAATGAGTTAAACGCATATCTACCATTATTATCGGCACATCAACAATCATTGGTGCTGGATATGGTAAAAAATATTTTGCATATTGATACAAAAGGAAAACACATAAGTATTGAACAATACAATGCTGAAATTGAACTGGCTGTTAAAGAAGTTCGTGAAGGAAAAACAACAAACCATGAGGAGGTAAAAAAACAGACTGCAAAATGGCTAAAGAAAAAATAAAAATTGAATGGAGAAATGAAGCCGTTGTCCACTTTAATGAAATTTTAGAATATCTACAAAAAGAATCCGAAAAAGCAGCATTCATTGTCGGAAATGCGATTTTAGATGAAGTTGAAGCATTATCTGAATTTGTAACAGCACATTCTTTAGACCGTTTTAAAGTTAATAATGATGGCACTTTCAGAGCCTTTATTGTTTATAATTATAGAATTTCTTATTTTATTGAAAACAACATCATTTATATATTAAGAATACGCCACACGAGTAGAGAACCATTAAGATATTAAAAAAATGCATAAAATATTATCACAAATATTTGTGCTTTTGGCACTTAATTGTGCTGTGTATTCTCAAACTTTAATACATGGTAATTGTAATTCAAATGATACAATAACAATAATTATTGATAATATTTATCCTATTGATTCTTTAAACGAAGCTATTTCAAAAATTTGCAATTCTGAATTTAAGTTCGATTTAAATATAAATAAACCAACTATCTGCAATTTTAAGTCAAATGCTTTTTCAATTGATATTTATTTAGAACCAAATAATAATTTAGAACTTAAATTTGAAAATAATTCTGTAACTTTCTTATCTGACGATAATTCTGCAAAAAACAATACTTTTTTCAAAGACTTTAATTCAAAATTTAAAAACAACTTTTCGTTTTCTGAAATTCAAAATAAATTAACTAACCAGAGTATTGATAATCTGGAGATTATTCTTTATCAAAATATGAATTCTCATGCTGAATTTTTGCAAAATTATCCTGAAAAAGATAAATTTAGTAAAGACTTTAGAACTTTTATTGGCAATAAAATAAAGTTCAATTATTTACATCAAATTTATTATTATCCTTTTTTAAACAAGACTGCAAATTCAAATATCACAATTACTGAGATTCCTGAAAGCATAATTAATCCTGTAAAAGATTTAAACCTGAATAATAATAAATTCTTAATTTCTAAAGAATTTAGACAATTTATTGATTTTTACAGTTCTTATAATACGCTTAAAGACAATGATTTTAATTCGTTTAAATCAACAAGTATATTTCTGCTCAGTAAATTTTATTATATAAAAAATAGCTTTAAAAGCGATGTTAAATCTTACTTATTAGGTTTATTATTAATATCGAATCAAAAAAACATTTCAAATAATGATTATGCGTTAATATTTAGCGAATTAAAAGCAAATGATTCTATCAAAAAATATTCTCCAATCGTTGAAAATATTTATAAAGACCATGTATTTCAAAAAGCAGATGAAAAGCCTGTTCAGGCTACAAAAAAGGATGTTGAACCTAGAACAAAATCGACAAGCAGTTCTAAATTAATTCTTACATCAACTGACGGTAAAAAAGTAAAACTTTCGGATTTTAAAGGCAAAGTAATTTATATTGATATTTGGGCAAGTTGGTGTGGACCATGTCGTCAGCAAATGCCCTTCTCAAAAGAGTTAAAGCATAAATTTACTGATTCTCAAAAAAAGAAAATAGTATTTCTATACATATCAATTGATGATAACGAAACGAATTGGAAAAATGCAATTGAAAAAAATGAAATAGAGGGAGTTAACACTATTTCAACTGGAGGATGGAGATCAGAAGTTGTAAAATATTTTGGAATTTCATCTATTCCTCGTTATGTAATTATTGATAAAAAAGGTAATATTGTCGATGAAAATGCAAAAAGACCATCAGATGAAAGTCTCTTTGATGATTTAATAAATCTAATATCCGAATAATTAAAAATAATTTATACCTATGCCAAAACATTTAACTATTACTTGTGTAAATGATAATAAGAAATACTCATTTCCAGCAGGAACGGACCTTTTAACAATATCAAAAAAAATCAAACATAATTTACAATTTCCACCTATTGGAGCTAAAGTTAATAATGAAGTTCAAGAATTATCTTACGAAATTTACAATCCTAAACATATCGAATTTGTTGATATTTCAGAACCACTTGGATTAAGAATGTATAAACGTTCGCTAACTTTTGTTTTAATCAAAGCTTTTAACGAAAGATTCCCAAATGCCACACTTAAAATTTCTCACTCAGTATCAAGAGGTTTATATTGCGAAATTGAGGGATTAGATGGAATTATTTATGCCGACGATGTTGATAAAATTAAAAATAGGATGATGGAAATTATTAGTGCTAATATTCCTTTTGTCCGTGAAGAAGTTTATAACGACGATGCAATCGAAATTTATAGAAAAAATAATCAGGAAGATAAATGCAAACTTTTCCAAAACAGAAAATTAATGTACACATCTGTTTATCATCTCGAAGATACTGTTGATTATTTTTATGGTTATTTAGCTCCAAGCACAGGGTATTTGAATGTTTTTGATTTAATAAAGCATCACGAAGGAATGTTATTATGTTTCCCAAATCAGGAAAATCCGAAAGTACTTGAAGAACAAAAAAAGGAAGAAAAAATATTTGAAATATTTAGTGAACATAAAAAATGGGCTAAAATATTAGGAGTAGAAAATGTAGGAAATCTTAACGAACTAATTGATAATAAAAGAATAGGAGAGATAATTAAAATATCTGAAGCTCTGCACGAAAAGCGTATTGCACAAATAGCTGATCAAATATGTAATAAAAAAGATAAAGTAAAACTTGTTCTAATTTCGGGACCATCATCTTCAGGAAAAACTTCATTCTGCAAACGACTTTCTATTCAATTACAAGTCTTAGGATTCAAAACAATGTTAATTTCATTAGACGATTATTTTGTTGAAAGAGAAGAAACACCACTTGATGAAAATGGCGAATTCGATTTTGAATGTCTTGAAGCAATTGACACAAAGCTATTTAATAAATGTATGTTAGCTCTAATGAATGGTGAAGAAATTGAATTACCAAAATTTGATTTTGCACAAGGATTGAAAACATTTAATGGCAAAAAAACTCAAATTAATAACGGAACGTTATTTATTGTAGAAGGTATTCACGGGCTTAATCCGGGTCTTTCTCAGATGATTAATGACGATTTGAAGTTTAAAATTTATGTATCGGCATTAACTCAAATTTCAATCGACAATCATAATAGAATTCCAACAACCGATAATCGACTTTTAAGAAGAATGGTAAGAGATTATAAATATCGAGGATATTCTGCAATTGATACAATCAAGCGTTGGCCAAGCGTTAGAAGAGGCGAAGAAAAACATATTTTTACTTTTCAAGAAGAAGCAAATGCAATTTTTAACTCTGCTTTACTTTACGAAATTGCAGTTTTAAAACGCCATGCAATGCCAATTTTAAATGAAGTTCCACAAATGGCACCTCATTTTACTGAATCTCGTCGATTAATCAAATTCTTATCTTATTTTGCTGATGTACCTGAATATGTTGAAAAAGAAATTCCACCAACATCAATAATCAGAGAATTTTTGGGAGGAAGTAGTTTTAAATATTGAGATTAATCTAAGGAACTGTAATAAAATAACCTTATCTTATGAGCCAATTTTTTTCCCGTAGATAACCATTGGCGTTTACCCTGTTAGATAATTCTTTCATTTTTTTTCGTTCTTTTAAATTAGCTATCTAACAGGGTTCACCCCGTTGGATAACAAATTTTAATAAAAGTACAATATTTATTATTATCTATCCAACGGGGTGAACTTAACTTGTCCCACTAGGGACAATATATTGGTAGAAAGAAATTTAACCCCACCAAAAAGTGCCGTAGGTACGAAATATAATATTGATTTTAAAGACAATATTTCATCCCTAAAGGGATTTAAATTATAGGGTATGATATTTTCTACCAAATATTACGTTCCCAAAGGAACTTGTTTTAAATCGTTGTATGTTCTTAATATTCAGCATTATAGTATAAATTTAATTATTAAGTTATCGCCAATGCGTAGATAACGCTAATAAACGCAGATAAAGTCAGCGAGAAACAAAAAAATAAAAATATGTTCATGTTATTTCATTACACTTCCTAGGTTATAAACTAAATAAAACTCAAAATCTTTAATTAATTTATAAGTAGTAATCGAATCTTTAAAATCAGTTTTATTTACAAAAAGATATTTTGCACCAAGTTGTTTTGCATTATTAATAAAGCTGTTATCTACTAACTTATCATTAGTTATTGTCCAGCCTTTTCGGTGCGACATATAAAGTTCTTGCGGATTATCGCCACCATTAATGATTATCAAATCACTTGAATTTGTAACTTTATTTGCAATATTTTCAAGTTCCATTTTGTATAAATATCTTTTTTTAATTCTGAAATCGTGCTGTTGTTGAGCAATACCTTCAACTGAAATTAAAACAATAAGAAATATTGCCAATTTATTAAGCTTAATTTTTGAGATTGCATATCCACAAATCAATGCCATTACAGGAACATAAGGAATAATGTAATATGAATTTTGAATAAAAAATATACCAGACTTGAATATATATAAGATAAATGATAATGAAAGAATTGCAAAAATTATCAATATTTTTTTATGCTTATTATAAATCATTAAAAATAACCCAGTAATAAAAACTATAAAACTTGAATAAGCTCTTAATCCATTATAATAAAAACTTTCGGCAACAACATTGAGATTTGAGAAAATATCAGTAAAACCATCTTTAAACGATTTTCCAGTATTATACCACATTCCATATACCTCAGAAAGATGTATATTCCATACAAAATACCACCAATAAACAATAAAAACTATTGGCAAAGTTGCTGATACAAAAATGATTTTCTTTTTTATATTAATGACTTTATCAAAAAACGGAACTGAATATATTACAGCTAAATAAGCTGCAGGAATTTTGCTCAACACACCAATTAAAGTGAAAATAAAATATAAAATAATGTAGGTTTTCTTGTCGTCAAATAAATAAATCAAGCCATAATACATTCCAATTATCATTAACGATGTACTAAAAGCATCGGGCATAGCTTTTCGAGAAAAAGCAAACCATATTGACGACAATAGAAAAATTGTAGAGAAGAAAGCTGTCTTTGAGTTTACAAACCTTAATATCAACAAATAAAAATAATACGTGCCAATACTTGACACAATAAGATTAATAAGTCGTCCATAGAAATGTCCATAACCAAAAACAAGTGAAAATAAATAAATTAAATAACTTAAAGCAGGAAATTCCATTCCAATTATTCCCGTAGCTCCATGATTATCATCAACTCTTGGATATAATATATTTGCATCAATTTCAAGAAAGTTTCGAGCGACCATATTTACAGTAACCTGTCGCCAACTGTGAGTTACTTCAAGAGGAGGATTAGTTATTCCGTATAATCGAATGACAAAAAAGATTATAATCCAAAAACGAATATCAGAAAATAATGCCTTTCTAAATTTCATCAGTCATTTATTGATTCATTATATAATATTTGTACCGAATATAATAAAATACTTAATAATAAATATTTTTTTCCTACCCTATAACCTTATACCCTATAACCCATAATCTATAACCTATACCCCTATAACCCATAATCTATAACCCTATAACCCATACCCCCAAAACTTTCCTTTATACAAACTTACACATTAAATCTTATATTCAAAATATCACCATCGTCAACAATATATGTTTTTCCCTCAATGTAGAATTTGCCTTTTGCTTTGCAAGCCTGTTCTGAGCCAAGAGTTACAAAGTCGTTATACTTCATAACTTCTGCACGTATAAAACCTCTTTCTAAATCGCTATGAATAACTCCGGCAGCTTGTGGTGCAGTCATTCCGTCTTTAATAGTCCAAGCATGAATTTCTTTTGGACCAACAGTAAAAAATGATTTTAGTTTTAATAATCTGTAAGCCGAACGTAAAAGAAAATTAACGCTAGGTTCTTTTAAACCAATATCTTCCAAGAAAATTGATTTGTCTTCATCGGTTTCTAATTCGGCAATTTCGGCTTCAATTTTTCCACCAATAATCAGAATTTCAGCATTTTCGTCTTTTAAGTATTCCTTAACTTTATCAACATAATGATTTCCAGAAACTACCGAAGCATCATCAACATTGCAAACATAAAGCACAGGCTTTGCTGACAATAAGAAAATATCTTGAATAAATTTTGCATCTTCTTCTGAAACAGGAGCCGTACGTGCAGGCTTAAAATCCTCAAGATGAGCTTTATAAATATTTAAAACTTCAATTCCACGTATAGCATCTTTATCTTTAGATTTTGCCATTTTCTCTAAACGAAGCATTTTCTTTTCAACTGATTCTATATCTTTAACCTGAAGTTCGAACTCAACAGTTTCAATATCTCTAACAGGGTCAACGCTTCCATCAATATGTGGAAGATTTGCATCGTCGAAACACCTCAAAACATGAATAATAGCATCAGTATTACGAATATCGCCAAGAAATTTATTTCCAATTCCTTCGCCTTGATTGGCTCCTTTGGTTAATCCCGGAATATCAACTAGTTCCACAGCAACCTGAATTATTCTTTCAGAAGCTTGAACCTTTAGAAGCTCTTGCAATCTTGAATCGGGAACATTTATCATTGAAATATTCGATTTATTTGAACTGAAAGCAAAGTTTGTAACCTCTGCCTTAACTGGTGATACACAATTATATATTGTACTTTTTCCTGAATTTGTTATTCCTATTATTCCACACTGAAGTCCCATTATTTCTTATTTTTTTTGAGTCGATAAAAGTATAAAAAAATACTACACTCCGAAAGTTTAAATTTTATCAATTGATTTTCTCAACACAATATCTTACTTTTATAAAAATTAAATTTAATTATCATGAACAAATTATTTACAATTTTAAGTTTAAGTATCTTTTTGGCAACAAGCTTAATTGCTCAACCATGGATGAAAGAACCATATTTTAACACATCGAAGCAAGACAACAACTTTTACGACATTCAAAAAGCTTTCAATAAGTGGTCAGAAGGTAAAGATTTATCAAAAGTAAAAGGCTGGAAAAGTTATAAACGCTGGGAATGGTTTTACGAACCACGTGTTTATCCTACAGGTCAATTGCCCGATCAATCAATGATTTGGAAAGCATCTCAACGAAATATGCAAAATAAATCTGTTACTGGAGCTTCAAATTGGCTATCAATTTCTCCTGCAAGCCTTCCACCTTCACCCGATTCGCTTAGTATTCATGGACTTGGAAGAATAAATTGTATAGAATTTCATCCAACTGATGCCGCTACATTTTGGGTAGGAACATCGCAAGGCGGAGTTTGGAAAACAACTGATGGCGGACTTAATTGGATTAGTATAACCGACAATTTGCCAATACTAAGAATTAGCTCAATTGCTGTTGACCCAAGCAACACTAACACAATATATATTGCAACTGGCGACATTGATTATATTGGTTTTAACACAATCACAGCCGGACGACCTTACCAATATGGTGCAGGAATTTTAAAGTCAACCGATGGAGGTATAAACTGGAATCAAACAGGACTTTCGTTTAACTTGACTGATGGAAATTCATCGTTAATCAGAAAAATTATCATAAACCCTTCAAATTCTGACAAACTTGTTGCTGCGGGTGGCGATGGAATTTATCGTTCAGACGATGCAGGAGCTAATTGGACAAAAGTTAATTCAAATATGGTAATTGACATGGATGCAAATCCATTAAATAATAATACAATTTATGCATCAACATTTTATAGTGCTGCTGCCGGAAGCAAAGCATTAATAATGAAATCAATTAACTTTGGAGATACATGGGATACTCTTAACACTGGAATTCCTGAAACAAATGTTGTGCAACGAATAGAAATTGCTCTTACAAAAGCCGATACAAACTATATTTATGCAATTTCGTGCAAAATGAACGAAGGAATGTATGCCATTCACAAGTCCATAAATGGAGGTAGCACTTGGACAGTAGCTGCAACTTCGCCAAATGTTTTAGGATTGGCTGATGGTGAATATCTTCATTCGATTATTCCAAGTGTTCCACTAGGCGATTCATTAGGTCAGGGAACTTACGATTTAACCTTGGTTGTTGACCCTACAAATAAAAATAAAGTTTATTCGGGTGGTGTAAATATGTGGGGTTCGTCAAATGGCGGAACAAGCTGGAATTTTGTTTCGATGTGGGTTGGATATTTTGGACCAAGCGTTCATGCCGACCAGCATTTTTCTGTTTTTCACCCACTTACAGGAGAATTATTTCAGATGAACGATGGCGGAATTTACAAAACATCTAGTGTTGTAATTGGAAATCTTTTAACGGTTGTGCTTAATGGCTGTGTAAACACTACAACTTTTGAAATTATTCCGGGTTGCTACGATTTACCAACAAATTGGACATATCTTTCAAGCGGAATTCATAACACAGAATATTACAGATTAGGTGCTTGTAGAACAAATTCAGGACTTATTGCAGGTGGTACTCAAGATAATGGAACTTATTTATACAATAATGGAAATTGGATGAACACTTGGGGAGGCGATGGCATGGAAGCTATGATAGATCATTACGACCCAAATACAATTTATGCTACAAATTATAGTGGAGCATTGAATAAATCAACTGACGGAGGCATAAATTATACATCAAATCTGGAAACTCCAATTACAGATGCCGGTGAAACAGGCGATTGGGTTACACCTTATGTGATGCACCCTAATTTTTCAAATATTATTTACACAGCATTCAATAATATCTGGCGTAGCGATGATGGCGGAACTTCGTGGAATAAAATAAGTAATTATACTATTTCTGGAGCAACTTTTAAATCATTAGCTGTTTCTACTTCAAATCCAAATTATATATACGCTGCAAAATCGGCTAGCATATACAAAACTACCGATGGTGGTGCAAGCTGGAATTCGATAACTCCTGGACTTCCTACTTCGCAGGTTGTAATTAAATATATTGCTGTTGATGGCGAAAACCCTGATAATGTTTATGTTTGCTTTTCGGGTTATCAAGATGGAAAAAAAGTTTATCATACGACTGATGGCGGTGCAAACTGGACAAATATTTCAGAAAACCTACCTAACGTTGCCACAAACTGTATAATTTTTCAAGATGGAACTTTAAATGGAGTTACAAATGCAGTTTATGTGGCAACCGATAATGGTGTTTATTACACAAACGATTCACTAATGGCAACAGCTACAAAATGGGTTGAATTCGATACCGGACTTCCGAATGTAATTGTAAACGAGCTTGAAATACATTACGAATCGCAAAAAATTCGTGCTGCAACTTATGGTCGTGGTCTTTGGGAATCGGATTTGTTTTCGCCAAGTGAGTGGCTACTTACAAGCAATTCAAGTATAAAAAAACATTCCGAAAATTTTCAGATTTTCCCTAACCCTGCAAACAACACTTTAAGTATTTATGCAAACTCCGAAGGCGAATCGAAAGCAAATATTAATGTTTATAATTTATTAGGCAGCAAAGTTTTAACATTATCCGATATTAAAACATCAGGCAGATTAAACAAACAAATAGATATTAGTTCTCTAGCAAACGGAACTTACATAATTCAAATTGCTATTAATAATTCGCATTATACGGGGAGGTTTGTGAAGCAATAAGTAGTATTATCTAAGAAAGCTATTCAATGCACAATTATAGGTTCGGATTCAATGACAAGGAGATAATATTTTTCAAGTGCAAGAACATATGCCTGTTAGATAATTTATTAGCTATTTCATTAATAAGTTTAATTTGGAAAACTGTAAATTAGCGAATGCTAAAGAAATAAAAAAAAGACGAAGCGGATGCTTCGCCGAACTTGCGGGGTACAAACTACGAAGTATGGAGGATATGATTAGAGAGGCTACTACAAAAGCAGTTAAAAATTTATCAAATTCAAGCAGTGAAAACAATGATACTAAGAGTATTGATTTATCAACTAATAAAAAAGATTAATATGTGGTTAAAGTATTGGATGATAAATTTTTATTTAATTTTATGTTCATCTTTATATTCTCAAGAAATTGATTATTCCAAAGTCATTGAATTATCTAATGAACATTTGAAAAATGATTCTTTGAATGTGGACTACTTAAAAGCTAGAGCAGAAGCATATTCTGGAATTAATGATTATGAAAAAGCATTGCATGATTATTCTAAGATTATTAAATTAACAGAAAAAGATTGGCAAGTTTATTATAATATTGGGACAATAATGTATTTCATAAACAAATTGGACTCTGCAATTTTTTATTATAATAAATCTATAAAAATTGAAAATAATGCTTATGATTCATATTATGGAAGAGGAGTTGCAAATTTAAAAATAGGCAAGTATTTAGAGTCCATTTCAGATTACAAGTTTTTTTTAAATAATGTAAATTATGAAATTAGTAATAAATTGAAATCTGATATTTTAAATGACATTGGTTTATCGTACTTCTATTTAAAAGATTATAAAAAATCTATTGACAGCTATACAAGTGCAATAGAATATAACGAATCAGTTAATGTATATTATAATATTGCATTGGCAAAAGTCAAAACATTGAATTATAATGATGCATTAATTGATATTAATAAATCATTGGCTTTAGATTCTACAAATCAATATGCAAATGAAGTGATGGCTTTAATTCAATTTAAATTGGGGAATTATGAAAATGCTTGTATATATTTAAAAAAGTATTCAACATTAACTGGGTTTATCAAAAGTGAATTAGATGAAATAATTTGTAAATAATTTGAACGAATTGGAAAAAAAATATTGTAAGCTGTGTAAAAATGAAATTGATAGTAGCAGTACTTATTGTTCATTTATATGTCGTTTAAAATCATATCTAATTACAATTTTTGTTAGATTTTTAGATATTTTTGGGTAATGAATCCCAAATGTGTACTGTCCCAAAAGTAGCTTTTTAAAATCTCAAAAAATTAAATTACACAAAATGAGTAATTTAAAAAGTGAAATTTTAAAAAAGCTAGAAGAGTAAAAGTATTAAAACAGGAGTTTAAATTTAAAGAAAGGCTTAAATAAAGGGAATCAGTTTTATTAGTGTTCCCCGCTAATCCCAAATTCCCCCTATCAATATTTGTAACAACCAAGTTACAACCAGCATAAAAAACATAAAATAAGCAACTTCAGGAAAAGAATAGAAAAAATGAAAGAGTTAAAAATAAAACTAACACCCTGTCAATATGAAAAGCTTGTAAAATATTTGTTTGTAGGAAACCTTGTAATAGAAGGAGATAAAATAAACCACATGCAACTTAAAGTTTGCAACTTCAACCTCTCAAAACTGTAAGCATTTAACTTACACATATTTTCAAGATTACATTTAGAAAAATATACTTTGTTTGGAAAGAATTTGATATTAAAAAAAGTGTAATTTAATTTCCAAATATGTAATTTTATTTATATATTTGTAATAATATCGGTTTAAATGGTTATAATATCTAAAACAATTTTAGTTGAAGCTGGAAAAAAACATCCTAACATTACATCTGCTCTAAATGAGTGGTATGAAAAAAGTAAAGAAGCTAACTGGAAAAGTCTTTCAGATATTAAGAAAACATTCAATAGTGTTGATTATGTGGGCAATGACAGATATGTTTTTAATATCAAAGGGAATAATTACAGGTTAGTAGCCCTGATATTTTTCAGTATTAGAACGATGTTTATCAGGTTTATAGATACACATTCAGAATATGATAAAATAGATTGTCGTGTAATTTGATTGTAAATTAAAATTGGTTGTTATGAAACATTCACGACCACAAATAAGGACACACAAGGGAATGATTATAGAGAAGAAACTAGCCACAGATTGCACAAATTTTACTCATAAATCGAATGTTTTTAAAGGCATTTCCCGAAGTAAATTCGGGACGACTTGTTCCGATTTATCGGAAAGCTGTGAGTCGCTTCGTTATGTTCACAGATTTAAAACAACCAAAGGTTGTTTTATCTGTGCTAATTCAAAAAAATCTGAGAAACAAATTTGTGTAAATTAGTGTAATCTGTGGCAAAAAAGCAAAAACATTAAACTATTCAATATCAGACAAATATTAAAATATAAACACATGAAAACAAATAAAATCTTTGACAGAGAAGAATACAATAAGGTAATGGCGGAAATAGAGGTTTTGTTAAAAAAAAGTACTCAAGCCGGTGGTTCTGAAAATTTATCAACCCAAGAATTAGAAACTCTAAAACAACTTTCGTTGATGGCAGAACAATACGAGGATAGCATTCCATTAATGCCAATTAAGAAACCAGCAACACTTACAGAAATGATTAGATTCAAAATGTTTGAATTGAATTTAAAACAAAAACAATTAGCAAATATCTTAGAAATAAGTGAAACGAGAATATCTGAATTATTAAATGGAAAAAGAAAATTAAACCTTTTGTTAGCCAAGAAACTTCACAAGAAATTAAATATTGACGCAGATTTTCTTTTAGAAATAGCATAAACATTTATTTTCTGCCCACAAAAGTGCTAACTAACAAACCATCGAATCAAAAACTAAAAACCAACAAACTTTGACCTATAAAATGTACAAATTTATCCCGATTATTGATTTCTATAAACATACGACTCTGAGTCGAAGAGCTAAGAATAATTTGATTTAATTTCGTTTCATTTTGAGTAAGTTATTTTGAAATATTCCCTTACTAAATTTTATCGTTAAACTATGCTTAGAAATATATTCTCCACATTGCCATTGGAAAAAATCCGGTTTGATAATCTCGTCTTAATTCTCCTTTGTTTACATCGAAGCTTTCAAGGAAAATATTTTTATGATTAGTCATATTTTGTATATCTACTGCCCATTCCTGATTTATTTTTTTCCCATTTAGTCGAAAAGTTATTCTGGCATCAATTTTAAAGTAATCGCCATATTTTTTTTCATAAGCTCTATTCCATTCTAAAACAGTAGTTTTTTCAATTCTTGATTTTTCTAAATCAACCGGAATATATCTTTTGCCACCTGCAAAAACACTTCTTAAATCAATTGCCAGTGTACTTCTATTGTTTATTTTAATCTCATATCCGGTAAGGGCATTAAATACATAATTTCCATTAAAAACAGTATTTCGTTCTATTTTATCGTAACCAGTATATTTTGAATCGAAAATTGAAGAAGTAAAAAGAAAATAGAATCCTTTGCTCAAGAATTTTTCAATTGTTAACTCAACTCCATAGTTTTTTCCTGTTCCACTGTTTATAAGGCTATCGTTCATATTGATTGTGAAAAAATCGCCATCGTTTAAATTTGAAAATTCAGGGTGACTTTCCAAAACTGGAATATCTGTCAAATATTGATAATATGTTTCAAATTTTATTCTGGAGTTTTTAATAGGTAAAAATTCATATCCAAGAACTACATGATTACTTTTCGAAAAATCTAAATCGTTATTAGTCTGTGTATATGAACCATCTGTCAATTCAGTTTCAAAGAAATAGACCATGCGTGGTTGCATTTGACTGTGCATTCCAGCACCTAAGTTTAATGAATGTTTTTCGTGGAAATTCCATTTAAGTCCAAGTCTGGGTTCAACTGTTTGTGAGCTATTTAACGTAAATAATTGATAATGCACACCTGAATAAAGTGTCAATAAATTGGTAAATTTATGTTGCCATTCAATAAAAGACTGGAACAAACCTAATTGACCTACACTATTTAAACGAGTTAGAAACATTGTAGCTCCGGGAATCATAAAACTATCAACATAATTTATATTGTATAAGTCGAAAGAAGTTCCTAATGCAATATTATTTTTGGAGTTAAATTTTTTATGAATATTTGATGATAAAACATATTTTATTTCGCTGGAATAAGCTCTGTAATATGGATTTTTAACTTCAAAATCGTTATCAACAGAATCAACTTCGGTTGCATTATAAACTCCCTGAACGGAGAAATTTGTTTTTATCCGAGTCGATTCATTAAAAAAATAAAGATGAGATAAAATAACTGTTCCCATATCAGAAGCAAACTTTGTGTTTGTGCTGGATAAACCAAACGACCAGTCGCCGGAATCTTTCTTGCTTTCAAATAATTCGATATAACTTATTCCTCCAATTCCAGTTAAAGTGAATTTTCCCATTTTTTTTGTTGGAATGTCAACTTTAAACGATAAATCCTGATATTGCGGAATGCTTGCACCAGTTCCTAAATTAATTCCGATAGCATGAAAAAAACCAAGTGTAGAATATCTGTAATTCGCTAAATACGAAGCTTTACTATTTTTTGAAAATGGACCTTCGGCTCCAAGTTCAAATCCATTAAATCCTATTTGTCCAATAAATTCATGCTTTTCGTTATTTCCAGTACGCATTTTTAAATCGAATGCACCAGATAGAGCATTGCCATACTCAGCAGGAAAAGCTCCAGTAAAAAAGTCTGAATTAGTTAATAAATTATTGTTTAA
>Ga0154347_1285_pt1 | contig 21402 bp, 25 predicted proteins | sample RifGroA2_FD_115875 | JGI IMG/M metagenome (GOLD analysis project Ga0154347, IMG submission 115875) | Bacteroidetes bacterium GWA2_31_9
CTTTTTTACATTCTGCTTCTAATGTAGCTTTATCTTTTGCCGATTTTTTTCCACAAATAATAAATGCTGCTTTGCCATTTTCAAAACCAAATAAAACCTCTGCTTGACTTTTAGTTGGTATATATGAAACCAATTTTTCAACTGTAGCTTCATTAGCATTAAGTCCACCTGAAACTACTCCATTTGAGGCAATAACCAAGACCAAAGGTAATGGAGCACCTGCAAGCCTGTATTTTGAAATCAAATCTGCATTGGTTTTATCATCTCTGTCTAATTTAATAACAGTGGTGTTTTTGTCCTTTTTTGAAGCATCAGTAGCAATTTTTAAAAGAGCTTCTGTATCTTTCGCCAACTTATCGGTAACAACTAAAAAGATTGATTTACCTGCTTTTTGAGCTTTTTCAAGTTCAGCTTTAGTGGTTTGAGCAAAAATGCTTGTTGTAATAAACAAAACACAAATAATTAGCATTGAAATTTTTTTCATTTTTTAAAATTTAAGTTTAACATTTACACATAAAATCTGAAATTGTGCTTTGTAAAAAAGCATTATATTTTTCTCTAATTTCATTCAATTTTAGAATATCAAGGCAGTAGTGAATTTTCATTCCGTCGATTGTTCCTTTTATTATTCCAGCTTGTTTTAAAATTTTCAGATGTTGCGATACAGTGCTTCTGGCAATTGGTAAATAGTCGGAAATATTTCCTGTTTTTATTTCTTTTTTATCGGCTAAAATCTGAATTATGGCAATTCTTGCAGGATGCGAAAGAACTTTAGCAAATTCGGCAAGTTCCTTTTGGCTTTCGAGAAATTGTTCTGTTTTGTTATTAGTCATATTATTGTTTATTGTCGCAAACATACGACAATATATTTTTAAAACAATATTAGTTTATACAAATTTAACAAAAAATGCTGTGTACAAATTGTACACAGCATTGTTAAAGTAATTACATCATTTAATAACAAATGCTTAATCGCTGTTGAATTTTTATTTCAATAAATTAATTCTAATAGATTTCATAAAATTACCAGTTGTTAGTTTTGCTAAATAAATTCCATTAGCAACTTCTTCTCCGGCATTGTTGTTTCCATTCCAAGTAAATTCATAAGTGCCAGTATTCATCATATCAGAATCAATAATAGAACTAACTAATTTACCTTTAATGTCGTAAATTTCTAATCTAACTCTTTCGTTGGTTGGAATTGAAAATTTAATAGTTGTTGATGAATTGAAAGGATTGGGATAAGCATTATCTAATTCGTAACCATCTGAATTTCCACTAATTTCTTCTACTTTAGTATGGAATGTACCGTCTGAGTGACAACTAACGCACTCCATGTGAGTCATTACATTGTTAGCAGTAGAAGCTGAACCGTGACATGATAAACAACTTGCATTGGTTGAAGGGTCAGCAAATGTTCCAACAAAAGTTGACGCATAATATGCATTAAGTATTTCTACAGTTTTTGCAGCAATATCACCCGCAATTCTTGCACATCTTTCTTTTCTTTCAACATCAGATACTTTTTTGTTTGCTACTAAACACCATTGACTTACAGATTGATGACATAAAGGGCTTCCTGATACATTTTGAGGAAGAGTTCCTGTATAGTTCTGAACGGTATATGTTGCTGCATTTGCTGCATCTGTTGGCAAATTTTGAGTTGTGTACCAACCCCAAAGTTCATTAATTAACGCAACAGATGGGTCTTTTGCAACAGTTAAACTTATTAATGCAGCACCACCATTGATAGCTCCACATAATGAACCCCAGCTTACTCCGCCACCACGTCCAAAAAGCATAACTTCAATAGGAAATTCTGTCCAAGGAGCACCAATTCCTGTTGATAAAGATTGACTAATTCCGCCAAAAACACCTGCACAACAATCTTTTCCACCCCAGTAAAGTGTATGAGCATTTAATCTTGCAACTTCTGGGTCTAATGTTATGTAAGGATATGGCCATGTATATTGTACTTGTTTAGTTTCGGCATGAGCTTGGCTACCATTTAATAATTCAAGTGCCGAAATTCCTACAGCAGCACCAATTGCATATTTTGATGTATTTATCAAAAAGTTTCGACGAGATAAGCCTTTTTTTTCTTCAATTTTTGGTAAATTTTCTGAATTCATATTTTTTCCTCCTAATTTTTAGTTAATTTTCTATGCAATTACTTTAAAAGATTAATATTATTCAACATAAATGCTGTGATTTATATCACACACTATGTGATGTTGAGCATTACTTTTTTATATTTGAATATTATTAGATTAAAATATGAATATTGAGAAATGCGAATATTGTAAAGCTAAAGATAATACAGCAGTAAAAGTATTGTCTAATAATGAATTAGAACTTCTTCAGAAAAACACACTTCAGCTACATTTAAAAGAAGAAGTTGAAGTATTTAAGCAGGATTCTGCATCATCAAATATTTTTTATTTAAAAGAAGGTATAGTAAAATTGACCGTAAAGGGAAATCACAGAAATAAAATTATTAAAATTATTAATTCACCAAATTATATTGGATTGGCATCGTCTTTAGGGAGCTCTATTTTTAATTTTTCAGCAATAACGCTTACTAAATGTGTAGTTTGCGTTACTACTTTAGAAACTTATCAGAATTTAATTTTACAAAACAAATATTTTTCACTTGAAATAATTAAACACCTCAGTGAAAATGAGTTAACTCAATATAATTCATGTGTGTGTCTGCTACAGCAAAATTTGAATGGAAGATTAGCAAGTTGTTTAGTAAATTTTTCAAATAATATTTATAAAAGTCCTAAGTTTGAAATAAATAGAAAAGACTTGTCAGATATTATCGGACATTCGAGAGAAAATATCAGCAGAGCAATTTCTCAATTAACCAAAGACGGAATAATTAATATTGATGGAAATTATATTGAAATAATTGATTCATTAAAATTAGAAACAATCGCAAAAAAAGGCTAAAAAATAACTAGTCCAGATTAAATTCTTTTGACAATTCTTCAAAAGAATAATAACCCAAATGTCGAAAATATTCTTTTCCACTTTTATCAAGTAAAACTTGAACAGGAATCATAGTTATATCAAAATGTTCTTTGATTTTCATATTCTCAGCTTTGGTTACATTATAAAAAATAACATTAACCTTGTTTTTGTATTTTAGCTTTACCTCATCCAAAACTTTTTCCATTTGTTTACATTCTCTGCAACCAGTTGAGCCAAATTCAAGAAAAGTAAATGAGTATGTCTGTTTATTTTGAATGTAGTTAAATGTTTTTTTAATAAATGCACTTATTGAATCTTGATATTGAATATTATAATTCTTTATCTGATTTTTTGGTACAAATTCATAAATCGAATTTTTAAATACAAATAATGCAAATAAAACAGACAAAGAAAAAATTATAAAAAAAACATTTAGCCACCTTTTCGACATGTCTTTATGATTACATCAAACATGCTTTTTCATATACAGCATTAACATTTTCACTTGTTACAGGAGTTTCTCCTTTTTTGTAACCTAAATCAGTTAAGCGTAAATATATGTAGTTTGCAAAACCTGCTTTGTCGAGGATTTTTTTTCCGCAATCTACAGGGCAACCGTCGAGCATTAAAATGTTTTTGGTTTTGAACACTTCTATCGATGGCTTAATTTCGGCACCAACTACAGCAAGACAATTCATTTTTCGTACATCGTTGTCTCTTAATTTACGGGCAACTAAATCGGTAATTTGACCTAAATCACAAGCACCCGAACAAGCTAATACCATGTAATTATCAACACTACATAGGCATGATTTTTTTTCTTGATTTTCCATATAATTTATAAAATTAAATTAAACAAATAGCCTAAAAGAATTATAAATAAAGTAATTACACCAAAGAAAATTCCAATAAGTTTCCATTTCATAACTTTTTTAAGTAAAGTTGCTTCGGGTAGTGATAAACCAACAACAGCCATCATAAATGCAATTGCTGTTCCGAGTGGAACTCCTTTTAAAACAAAAACCTGAATAACAGGAACAATACCAGCAGCATTTGCATACATTGGTACAGCTAAAATTACAGCAAGTGGAACTCCATACCATTTTTCAGCAGAAAGATATTCGGTAAAAAAATTCTCTGGTACATAGCCATGCATTGCTGCACCAATAGCAATTCCAATTATTACATAAATTAAAACTTTTCGTACAATATTCCAACCTTCATTTATTATAGAAGGCAATCTTTCAATAAAAGGGGTTTTATCTGATTCCCATTGTTGAGATTCAATTTGAGAATTTGATTGAATTTCTTTTACCCAGTCGGTTAAAAGTGATTCGAGTTTCATTTTTCCGAGGATGAAACCGCCTATCATTCCCATTAATATTCCGCTTATTGCATAAGTTAATGTAGCTTTTACACCAAATGCTCCTAAAAACATTGCAACAGCAACTTCATTAACCAATGGAGATGTAATTAAAAATGAAAAAGTAACTCCAAGCGGAATTCCACCTTTTACAAAACCAATAAATAAAGGAATTGATGAACATGAGCAAAATGGAGTAATAGCTCCAAAAAATGATGCAAAAAGATATTGTAATCCATATAATTTTTTTGTTGTCAGATATACACGAAGTCTTTCGATTGGGAAATAGGCATTTACAATACCCATAAGAGAACTAATCAAAAAAAGCAATATCAGAATCTTTATTGTATCGTAAATGAAAAAATTGATAGATGCTCCTATATGAGAAGAAGAATTGAGGCTAAATAATTTGTATGTTAAATAATCGACTAAAGGTTTTAAATAAACATATAGAGTTACTAAAGCAAAAACAATTAGTAAAATTGAAATTAAAATTTTGTATTTATTCATTTTTTATATTTTGATTAGTAGTTCATTATCAAAGAGTTTGAGGTTTAGCTTCGTTGAGCTCGCAAGCTCGGTTGAAGTTGGCTACGTAGTTTCTTTTATTGCAGGGCTTGTTCCGATTTATCGGAAGACGCAAAGTCGCAAAGTTTTATTTTTTAAATATTACATTTTACTTCTTAAATTTTACATTAAATTGGGTTTGAAGTTGGCTACGCAGTTTTTTTTTACCACTAAAACACTAAGAACACAAAGGTTCACTAAGGTTTATAAATATTCCATTTTACATATTAAATCGTATATTTTTTATGTTTCTCTGAGTATATTTTCTTTGTGGTATTTGCGGTTAATTGTTTCATGAGATTTTAAACAAAGAATATTTTTATGTAATATAAGCCAACAAGTATAAAAATTATGGCTACCACTCTTCTGAACCATTTTTCAAATATTTTGACTTTATTATAAAACCCTCCCAAACTTGAAAGACTAAATGCCAATAAATAGGCAACAATTATTACTGGTAAACCGGTTGCAATTGCAAAAACAAAGGGCAAATACAAACCCGACACACTTGAAATTGTTATGGGAATTAACATTCCGAAATACAAAACTCCGCTATAAGGGCAAAAAGCTAACGCAAACACAACTCCCAATAGAAATGCAGACCACCAATTGCTTTTATTTGAATTTTCAACTTTTTCGGAAAGTTTAGAAAATCCGGGAAATTTAATTTTAATAAAATCGAACATTAAAATTCCAACAATAATTAATAACGGTCCAAGAAATTTTTCTCCATTCGATTGAAAAAGTTTTGCTATATGAAACTTACTTGCACCAAAATAAAGAATTACTCCAAGAGTTGTATATGTGAAAGCTCTGCCGAGTGTGTACAAAATTCCATTATAAAAAATTCGGCGTTTATTCTCAATATCTTTACTAATAAATCCAATAGCAGTAATGTTAGTTGCTAACGGACAAGGACTTATTGCAGTCATAATGCCTAGCAATAGTGCTGAAAGAAAAGGAATATTTGTTGATTCTAACCAGTTTTGTAATAGTTCCATAGTCTAGGTTTGAGGTTCATTTATCTATTGTTCTATTGTTCTATTGTTCTATTGTTCAATTGTTCTAATGTTCTACTGTTCTATTGTTCTATTGTTCTATTGTTCTATTGTTCTATTGTTCAATTGCTCTATTATTCTATTGTTCAATTGTTCTAATGTTCAATTGTTCTAATGTTCAATTGTTCTAATGTTCTATTGTTCTATGTTCAATTGTTCTATTGTTCTACTGTTCAATTGTTCTAATGTTCTAATATTCTAATGTTCTATTGCTCTATTGCTCAATTGCTCAATTGTTCTATGTGTTTTTTCTATGTTTCTATGTGGCTAAGAGAGGTTTGAGGTTCAGTTGATTACAAGTACTTTCTATATCAATTTATTTTTTAATAATATCAGTCAATTTTACTTTTAATTCTTTGACAAAATCATCTGGCTTTGAGGCTTTTTGAAATGCCCAATTTGAGAGGTCTTCGGTTTGCAATTCTTTAGAATTATCGTAAACTGTAATTGCCAGAGTTGAACCATAAGCTTCGTATTTTTTTACTAAAGTTAAATTCTCAATTTTATCGCTGTTAAGAATATACAAATCAATTGTTCCGTTGTTTAATTCGGTTTTAAAATTTTCGAGTAAGGTTTTTCTTACATTGGCTTCAATTGAGTAACAAGTATGACATCTTTCAGTTATATGAAAGTAGTAAACTTTTACTTTTGTTTTTGATGGATTGTTTGATACAATTGTGTCGCCAAAATGTTGGCTAAAAGTAAAAATGCTGTTTAAAATTAGCATTAGAAAAATTAAAGTTGTTTTCATGTGTTTATATTTTAGTATTTGCCTGATATTGATTAGCTTAATGTTTTTGATTTTTGCCACAGATTACACTAATTTTACTCATAAATTATCTATTTTTAAAGGCATTTCCCGAAATAAATTCGGGACAAGCTGTGAGTCGCTTCGCTATATTCACAAATTTGTTTCACAGATTTTTTTCTTTAATTAACATCGAAAAAACAACCTTTGGTTGTTTTAAATCTGTGTAAATTTCCCGAAGTAAATTCGGGACAAGTCGTGCAATCTGTGGCATATTCTTCTTTATAATCATCTTCGGTTGGTGTGCTTATTATTTAATTCGCTCATGTCAATTTCATGTGTTTATAATTTTATATTTATCTGATTTTGATTAGATTAATGTTTTTATTTTTTGCCACAAATTGCACTAATTATCACAAATTTTCTTCACAAATTAAACAACCTTTGGTTGTTTCTAATCTGTGTAAAGGTCTTCTATAATCATACAATTGTGTGTCTTTTTTAATCATGAATGTTTCATTTGTTTGATGTTTTTTAATTATTTTAAATATTCAGTTATTTTTTCTTTTAATATAATAACAAATTTTTCTTCTTTGCTACGGGCATATTTAAAACCATCGCCAGTTAAATCGGTAGTGGTTTCAGTTTCGTTTACAACCTGAGTTACAAATAGGGCAGAGCCAAATGCCTGATATTTTTCAGCAATTGAAGCATTTTCATTTTCATCAACATTTAGAATTTTCCTTTCGATTAAGCCTTTTCTTAACTCTTCGGCAAAATAAGTGTTTAAGGTTTTTGTTGTAGCTTCCTCAATAGCAACACACGATGGGCAGCGATTTGTTAAATGAAAATTATAAATTAAAACTTTTTTAATTATATTTTTTTCATTCGGACTGCTTTCTTGAATTGAGCTACTTACTTTGTTGCTATCTATGCTTAAAACTGAATTTAATTCAACATTATTTTGACTAGAATTGCATGATAATAAAAATGTTGCAATGATTACAATTTGGATTGAAAGATTTAAAAATTTCATATTTTAATATTTAAAGATTTATAATTCGTTATTTCGAGTAATTACGAAATGAGTTTTAAAAAAAATTATTTCATAAATGATTTTAATAATGTTTTGGCGATTTCCCAGTTTTCGCGATTTACACAATACTTAATTTGAGGTGGTTCAATATTTCCCTGAATTAATCCTGCATATTTAAGTTCTTTTAAATGTTGCGATAGGGTAGAGCGTGCAATTGGTATATCATCAATCATTTCGCCACTTGTGCAACAGGCATTGAGTCCTATTAATTTTTCCATAATATAAACTCGGGCAGGATGACTTAGAGCTTTACAAATTCTTGCAATTTGCTCATGTTGAGCTGTAAATTTTGGTTTTGTTGCCATGAAATTAAAGATTTTTATTAATTATATCTTTTAACTCACTAACAGCAGGAACTCTTCCGCTTAAAACTACTTTATTGTTTATTACTAAACCTGGAGTTCGCATAATTCCGTACGACATAATTTTTGTAATATCCTCTTCTTTAATAACATCAGCAGTAATATTTAACTCAGCTAAAGTATTAATAACTGCTTTTTCCAGATTTTTGCAATTCGAACATCCTGTTCCTAAAATTTTAATTTCCATAACTTAATATAAGTTGTTTTTATATTTCGCAAATATACGAAATGGAAATTACATATTAAAAATATTTACATTTATTTTAATGAATTCTGCTTTGAAACATCGTATTTCGGAATGTTAAAAAATATTAGTAACTAATCAGTATAATTAAATCGCTAAAATACAAACACATGCCACAGATTCACAGATTAAAAATATACAATTTATTTAGAATTTTCTCAGATAAAACAACCTTTGGTTGTTTTAAATCTGTGAATCTGTGGCAATTATATTTTAAAATAGAAACTGATTAGTTACAAATATTAATACCTTTTGCCAGATAGAGCATGTTTATAAAAAGCCCAAAATTGTTCTTTTATTTCATCTCTTACTCTGCGAAATTCGTTCATTATAAATTCATCAGTTCCAACAGCAAATGAAGGATCGTCGAAACCTATATGAACTCTATTATTGACATATCCAAGAAAAGTTGGACAGTTTTCGTGTACTCCACCGCAAACTGTAATAACAAAATCCCAAACTTCGTGTAAGTATTTATCAACCTGATCGGAAGTATGTTGACGAATATCAATCCCTACTTCATTCATAACTTCAATAGCTTTTTCGTTTAACTTGCCTGAAGCTTCTGTTCCAGCTGAATAAACAATAAGATTTTCGTCAAAAGATTGCAAAAAACCCTGAGCCATTTGACTACGACAACTATTTCCTGTACATAAAATCAATACTTTCATCATAGCTTTTTTAAATGCCAATTTTTGTTCTTAAACGATAAACTTTCAATTATGGTTTCAATATTTTCTATGGTGGCTATTTTATCTGCAAAATTAAATAAATCTTTGTTTTTTTCAAGTTCATTTTTACTGTTCAATAATATAAAAACACCAGGTTTAATAATCTTTCGCAATCGTGCTGATTCACAAATAATTAAAATATCTTTATTAATGTGTTTTAATAAAAAACTAATGGCTTCTTCTAAAAAATCATCTAAAACTTGAACAAAATATACTTTTGAAGCTCCATTTTTTAACATTAAAGAGCTATCTTTTTTTGTGTTAATGTTATTTTCCTCGGATATAATATAGTTTTCATTCTTTAATATTATAAATTCCTGATTTACATCATGAAAATGAGGTGTGATTTTTATTGCAATAATTTTATGCTGAAATGAAAATTTCTTAAGTATAGAGCAAATGAGAGTCGTTTTTCCAGTATTACGACCTGTACCTGAAACTAATAACAAATTGGGATATTCTTGCACTATTTACAAATTTATAATTAACAACAACCAATATCTCCATCACAGCCACAAGTAGGTTCTGTTCCATTGATAAAACCCATAATAATTCCAGCCGAACATCCAACTCCTGACTTAACTGTTATTGCTTCATCGGGGCAGTTTTTTGCACATGCTCCACATTCCATACATAAGTCTTTTTCAACTATTTGTGATTTCTTATTTTTCAACTCAAAAACTCCATGTGGGCATACAATTACACACATTGAGCAACCTGAACATTTGTCCTGATTTAACTCTAGTGTTACTACATTTTTTAAATATGTTAAGCCCATTTTATTTAGGATTTAGGATTTTACAATTTTCTAACATCAATCATCTAACTTCATTTTTTCAAATAAATCTCATAATAATCCACATAATTACTCCTGTGGCAAAAAATAAAATCTGTATCGGAACAAATATTTTCATTTCTTTTTTAACTCCTGATAATGAGGTAAAAGTAGAAGAACCTGTGAAATTCATTGCAATGAAAGAAACAATGGCAGAGTTTATTAAAAACCATGAAATGTTTTCAATTATATTGCTTCCCATCATTTTTAAATAAAAAATCAAAGAAGATATAATTATACCTAAAATCAATCCCTTAAATGCAAATTCTTTAACAGGAATCCATGGCAATAAAACGGGAGTTAATACTGTTCCAACAAAATATGATGAACATAAGTTTGTTACAAGAATTAAGCTGTAATTCCATGAATTATTTACTGCAAACGATGCATCTGAAAATCCACTTAGAATAAATAACGATGCAAAAACAAACAAGAAATACTTTAAGTGACCTACAACCTCAATTGGTGTTAATTTTAATCTGTCGAAAAAAGGGAATTCAACTGTTCGCATTTTTTTGTCTGAACGATAATTATTTTGTAAATAATCCTTTATGTCAGACGCTTTTACAGGGCCATATTTAACATTAAAACCTGTTTTACTTTTCACTTCATGAGCAGAAATACCAACTGCTCCTAACTGAGGAATTATCAATCGTTTATGTTCAACAACTGAGTTAAGTGAAAAATTTTTAATTTTTGAAATAAGTTCTTTAGTTCCAAATGTTCCTTTTCCGGCTGCACACCAAACATTTACACCTTTTGTGTCGAGAACTAAAATCCAAGCATTTAAACCATTTAGATTTTTCCGTAAATGGTCGAAACTTAGTTTGTAATTTGCCGAAACAAACACATCTGATTGTGAATCAGGATTTCCAACGGCATATAATCGAGGTTCTACATTATAGTTATTGCGGTTTATATCCCAACGAGCTCTCATTGCTCCAATAATATCTTTAGAATTAAGTATTGTAGATACTATTGGAATTTTTTGATTTGTTTCGATATAAGCAACTATATAATACATTGTTTAAAAGGAATATATTAAATAAAAACCTGTTAAAAGCATAATTGCTCCTGCAACATAAGTGATAATTTTTCCAGTATTTTTCATTGATTCAGAAATCTTCGAGAAACTCATTTGAATTCCTGCAATTGCAATTGTATATGGAATTGTATGTCCGATGGCAAATGCAACAAGAATTATTACTCCCCAAAGAACGCTTGCTTTAATAAATGCTGCACCAAATAAAATTGGCAAAATTGGATTGCAACAAGCCGAACACGACATAGTAATTCCACCAGCAATAAGACCTAAAATTAATCCCGGAATAAATCCTTTTTTATCTGATTGGTAATTTATTGAAGGCATTTTTATTGGCACAAGTCCAAGAGCTAAAAGACCAAAAATAATTAATATTACAGCCGAAAGAAGTTTCCAGTACGAACCAATAGATTCTGCAACTGCAGAGCCAATAAAGCCTATTAATGCACCAACTAAAGCCAGTGAAAACACCGAACCAATAAAAAATGCAACATTAAATGATATGATTTGCTTTTTTGAAGATTTTACAGAAAAACCTGTTGCATATCCTGCTACTGAACCAATTATTGCATAGTTACAACATGATGCAAAAGTTGCAATAAATCCTAACAAAAACGACGCAACAATTATTGTTACAGAGCCTGAATCAGAATTTATTACCTGATTAATCCACTCATTCATGTGTTACTTCTTTGGAAGGACAACATGGCTTTTCACTAGTTGTATTTTGGCCTGCACAAGCAGGTTTATCTTTAGCACAATCAACTTGTTCTTTATCAGGGCAACATGAAACACCTTCTTTTGCATTACTTGCCTGAATTTCGGGTGAAGCAAAAAATAGTTTATACACAATTAAAAAAATTGCTACTCCAAGAACTGCGAAAAATATTATTTTACCTGTAATTCCTGATTTTTTATTGCTTGTATCGCAACATGAGCTACCATTAGAATCGTTGCTATTGCAACCACAACTGTTTTGTTTTGTATTTTCTTCCATAAATTATATTATTAACAACATTTAATTAAATTTTCTCCTTCTGAAACCGATTTGGCAAACACTTTTATTAAATCGAAATTCTTTTTTAGTAATTCATAATTAAGACAATAGTTCACTTTTACACCATCAATTTCGCCCTGAATTAGTCCAACTTTTTTTAATTCTTGTAAATGTTGCGAAACGGTAGTTCTGCTCAATGGAATTTCTTTTGTAATATCTCCTGAAATACAATTACAGCATTTCGATAAATGAGCAAGTATTGCTACTCTTGCAGGATGCGATAATGCCTTACAAAGGCTTGCTATATCTTGATATTCAGACTTAAAAATGTCTTTCTTTGAAAAGGTCATTAGTCAAATGAATTATGTCGCAAACATACGACATAATTTATTGAAAAAAAATATTTTTAATATTTTTAACAATTGGTATTTTGTGTTCTGATTATTTTTTGGTTCGGCTGAGGCAGAACCTCATCCGAACAAAGCCAGACAAGCGATACAGACACAAGTCATACATAAAAATTTATAATTATTGTAAACTATGAAAGTTGTTAGTTATCAACAATTCATCAACACATCAATTTGAAATGTTTTTTATGGTTAATTTTACATAACATTATGATGAGTATAAAGAAAATAAAGGATTATGGCAAATACACACAATTTATTCATAAGTCATTCTTGGACATATGGTGATGCTTATGATAAACTATGCAATCTATTAGATAACCGAGTATATTTCTACTACCGAAATTATTCTGTACCCAAAAATGATCCAATCCATACTAATGGAACTGATAAACAATTACAGGAAGCTATTACAAATAAGATTCGTTTATGCCATGTAATTTTAATTATGGCTGGTAAATATTCTACTTACTCCAAATGGATTAATAAAGAAATAGTAATTGCTAATGAAGCATTTATAAGTCCAAAGCCAATAATTGGAATAATGCCATGGGGTAGTCAACAAGTATCATCTGTTGTTAGAACTCACTCCACCGAATTGGTAGGATGGAATACTGAATCTATTGTAGCTGCAATTAGAAGAAATTCAAAAGCTTAAATTATGAGAAAAGGATTAATTATCGGAATTGATTATTACGAACATGTAAACCCATTATATGGCTGCGTAAATGATTCCTATGCTGTCAAAACAGTTTTGGACAGACATAGCGATGGAACTATTAATTTCTCATCAAAACATAGAGTAGCAAATGCTGACAAATCAAAAATTACACGAAAAGAGTTAAAAGAATTAGCGATTGAACTCTTTAAAGATGACAATGAAGTGGCTCTTTTTTATTTTTCTGGACATGGATATGTTGAGAATACAGGTGGATATTTGATTACAAGTGAATGTTTAGACGGAGATGATGGCTTAGCATTGAATGAACTTCTTCAAATTGCAAACGAATCACCTGCACGGAATAAGATTATTGTTTTAGATTGTTGTCATGCCGGTTATGTAGGCAAAAAGTCTGGCGGCGACAAAGAATCTACTCTTAGTGAAGGTCTTACAATTTTGACAGCATCAAGTGAAGAACAATATGCATTAGAAGAGAATGGGTCTGGTGTTTTTACATCTTTACTTGTTGATGCACTAAATGGCAGTGCATCTAATCTAGTTGGCGAAATAACACCTGGTAGTGTCTATGCTCACATAGATCAATCACTTGGCCCATGGGAACAAAGACCAATTTTTAAAACCAATGTAAAAACCTTTATAAGTCTAAGAAAAGTTCAACCACCTATTTCATTATCTGAATTAAAAGAAATAGTTCAGCTATTCCCTAAAAAGGAAGATATATTCTCACTAAACCCAAGTTTTGAACCTTCTGAAAAAAATGCCATTGAAGAAAATACTGAAAAATTTGCTTTATTACAAAAATTGAATCGAATTAACCTAGTTGTGCCGATAGATGAAGTACACATGTATTATGCAGCAATGAATTCAACAGGTTGTAAATTGACAATTCTTGGAGAACACTATTGGAATCTTGTGAAAAAAGATAGAATCTAATCCTAAGCCATTATACAGCTATGATTTCTATGCGGTTAAAAAATTCAACTAATCTTCCCCCAGTTTTCCTTAGCATTAGCAATTTTGGTTAACTGCTTTATCAACAGCAGGTTGTTTGGTTTTGATAAATCGGGGTCGTGGTTAAGGATTTTTTCGGCAATATCACGAGTGTATTGTAGTAATTTGGTATCTCTAACAAGGTCGGCAAGTTTTAACTCAAAAGGGACACCACTTTGCTGAGTTCCTTCAATATCGCCAGGTCCACGCAAGTGCATATCAATTTCGGCAATTTCAAAACCATCAGAAGTGCTAACCATAGTTTCGAGCCGTTTTTTTGCATCATCAGAAAGTTTATTGCCCGACATCAGAATACAATATGACTGATCGGCTCCTCTTCCAACCCTGCCTCTCAACTGATGCAACTGTGATAAGCCAAAACGTTCGGCACTTTCTATAATCATTACACTTGCATTTGGCACATTTACACCAACTTCAATTACAGTTGTAGCAACCATTATATGAGCATTTCCGTTTACAAACAAACGCATCCCGTATTCTTTTTCCTTTGGCTTCATTCGCCCATGAACAACGGTAGTAACATATTTTGGTGCTGGAAAAGCTTGTGTAATTGCCTCCAAGCCTTCATCTAAATACTTATAATCAAGAGTTTCTGATTCCATAATCAAAGGATAAACAATATAAATTTGTCGTCCTTCTTCAATTTGCTTTCGCATAAATCCATGTACTTTTAAGCGAGAAGAATCAAAAAAATGCAGAGTTTTTACAGGTTTTCGTCCAGGTGGAAGTTCGTCAATCACAGACACTTCAAGGTCGCCATAAACTGTCATTGCAAGTGTTCGTGGGATAGGAGTAGCTGTCATAACAAGCATGTGAGGTGGCAAAATATTTTTTTTCCAGAGCCTTGCTCTTTGTGCAACTCCAAAACGATGCTGTTCGTCGATTACAACAAATCCGAGATTTTTAAAAACTACAATATCTTCAATCAAGGCATGTGTGCCAATCAGAATTTGTAATTCGCCACTTAATAATTCGTTGTGAATAATGGTTCGTTCCGATTTTTTTGTTGAACCAGTAAGCAGTTTAATATTGAGTCCGAGACCTTTTGCCGCTTCCGTCATTGTAATTAAATGTTGTTGTGCAAGAATCTCAGTCGGAGCCATAATGCAAGCCTGAAATCCATTATCAATAGCCATGAGCATCGACAACAAAGCCACAAGGGTTTTTCCGCTTCCAACATCGCCTTGAAGCAAACGATTCATTTGCTTACCCGACGTTACATCTTTGCGAATTTCCTGCAAAACACGAATTTGTGCTCCAGTCAGATTAAATGGAATTTGATTAAACAGTTTTGCTGTATAATTATCGTTTCCCTTTTTGAGAATAAAGCCTTTGGAATTGAGGTTTAGCGAATATTTTTGTTTTAAAATATTAAGCTGAATAAAAAACAATTCTTCGAATTTTATTCTCGACTGTGCTTTTGCCAGCAAATCGGCATTTTTGGGAAAATGAATATTAAGAAATGTTTCGTTTATGGGCATAAGTCCCAATTTTTCAATCATATACTGAGGAAGAGTTTCGGGAATTTTTCCATAAAGTTCTTTCAATACAAATTGTTGAATTTTCTGAATTGCTTTTGAATGCAGAAAAGAATCTTTCATCTTTTCGGAAGTATTGTATTGCCCTTGCAACGAGGCATTTAGTCCAGAATCGTGCTTTTCAATTTCTTCAATTTCGGGATGGCTGATTGTAAGTCGATTATTGAATACATTTGGCTTTCCGAAAACTATGTATTCTACTCCAACCCTTGTGTTTTCTAAAATCCATTTTTCGCCTTTAAACCACACTAAGTCAAGGCTTCCGGTTGCATCTATAAATTTTGCAGTGAGTATATTTTTACTTTTGGTTTTTTGCTTTTCAAAATTTACAATCTTTCCTTTAATTTGTACGTATGGCATATTGCCGTTAAGCTCGCTAATTTGATAAAACTTTGAACGGTCGATATACCTATATGGATAATGCTTAATAAAATCCTCAACTGTGAAGATTTTAAAGTCGCTATTCAAAAGAGTTGCTTTTCGTGGACCAACTCCATTAACAAACTTAATATCAGTATTTAAATCTAATGGCAAATTTCAAGAATTTTAATTTTATAAAAATAGAAAATTGATGCTTAAAATTTTATTTTTAGAAATAAACTTATCAATTTTTTCTAATTGCATTTTAAAAATAGAAAAAAGACTATTTTAGCAAATATGAATTTTTATCAGGCAAAAAAATATTTGAGTTATTGGTTTTTCGCCAAATACAAGAATGGACACGGTATTCATTCGCCATTAGTGTACGATTTGCTCACAAATATTATAGAGGATTTTACACCGTTTTATTGCTTCGAGGAAATTGAACAATACCGAAGGACTTTACTTCAAAACAATAAAACAATTACTGTAACAGATTATGGAGCAGGCTCTAAAGTTAACGATTCTAACAAACGAAAAATATCACATATTGCCAAATACTCGTTAACAAAGCCTAAATATGCTCAGCTATTATTCCGACTTGTTAATTATTTTAAACCAAATAATATTTTAGAATTAGGCACATCGCTCGGACTTACAACTGTTTATCTGGCTTTGCCAAATTCTAAAACTAAAGTATATACCTTAGAAGGTTGCCCTGAAATTGCAAAAATTGCAGGTGCAACTCATTTCGAATTAAATGCAATTAATATAGACATGTATGTTGGAAAATTTCAAGATGTTTTGCCAAACTTATTGACTGAAATCAAAACTGTTGATTTTGCTTTTGTTGATGGAAATCACTCATATAAAGCAACTATCGAAAACTACAATCTTTTGAAAAACTATTCAAATAATAGTTCAATTTTTATTTTCGACGATATATATTGGTCAGAAGCAATGACTCAAGCATGGAATGAGATTAAAGCTGATAATTCAATAACTTTATCAATAGATTTATTTCAATTTGGAATTGTATTCTTTATGAAAGATTTTAAGAAGCAGAATTTTAGGATAAAGTTCTAGTTAAATTCTTAAACCTAAAACTGTTATATCATCTATTTGTTCTCCATCACCTATCCAATTTTCAAGAGTTTTTTCAAGAATTTCCTTTTGTTTAAACATTGACAATTGGCAATTAGCAATAAGCAATTGTTTCAGGTTTTTGGATAAAAATTTCTTTCCTTTTAGACCTCCAAATTGGTCTTCGTAGCCATCTGACATTAAGTAAATTGTATCGCCAATTTGTAACTGGAGTTCGTGATTAGTGAATTCGTCCATTCGTTCATAAATGGCGATTGGCATTTTATCTGCTTTAAGCTCCAAGAAACAAGCCTCAAACCCCAAATCCAAAGAATTTAAAGGAGTTTCAATTTCTTGGGGCTTTGAATTTTTATCTTGGGACTTGGGACTTTTTATTATCCAGAGTGGATTATTGGCTCCAGAAAATTGTAAAAGGTTAGTCTCAATATTTATAACTGCTAATGCCATATCCATTCCATCTTTCTGTGTGCCAGACTCTCCAGTTTGTTTAAGGGATTCTATTATCGATTCTCTAAGTTGATTCAAAACATGACTTGATTTAGTTACTTCTTGTTTACGAACTATTTCGTTTAAAAAAGAAACTCCCAACATACTCATAAATGCACCAGGAACTCCATGCCCTGTACAATCAGCCACAGTTAATATTTGCCATTGCTTGATAATGGTTGCCCAGTAAAAATCACCTGAGACAATATCTTTAGGTCGAAATAAAATAAAAAAATCAGTTAAGAACATTTGCAAGTGTTCATCAGGAGGAAGTACAGCCTGTTGAATTTTTTTGGCATAATTTATAGAATCTGTAATTTCCTTTTTTTGTTCATATAATATGTGGTTTTGGTCGCTAAGTTTGTCTCGTTGGGCTTCTATTTCATCACGTTGTGCAGTAATTTCTTCCTTTTGAGTATTAATTTCAGCAAAAGCTATTTCCAAAGATTCGTTTTTATTGGCAATTATAATATTTGCTTTCTTTTTCTGAATAAACAACCGATATAGAAAAACAGAAAATACTAGAATAATAATGAAACCTGCCAAAAATGAAAATATAAGAATTTTTTGTTTTTTACTTTCAGCATTTTTTCTTGCAATAGTCTCGTCCTGAAGTTCTTTTTCTTTTTCAAGCTTTTGAATAGTTAATTCACGTTTTTCTGACTCGTATTTTGCTCCCATTTCGGCAAGAGATTTTGTTTTTTCTTCAGAAAACATACTATCAGTTGTTGCAATAAATATTTCAGAAAATTCTAATGATTTTTTAAAATTACCTTCTTTTTTATATGTTGTCATTAAAGAATTTGCAGCAGAATTTATCAATGGCACAGCATTAATATCTTTTGCAATGTTATAAGATTTCGTCCCAAAATCAATTGCTTTATTCAAATATTTAAATCTCTGATTTTCAGACAATGCCGCAGAATCTGAAAGTGAAATCTGCAAATTTGCTAAATTCAAATAAAGTAAAGCAACACCATTCATATCTCCTAATTCCTCCTTAATTTTTAAGGCTTTCAAATAATAATCAACCACATTATCATACTCCCCTTTTGACCAATACACATTTCCAATGTTTGTGTATGATGCTGAAAGTCCATAAATATCGTTTATTTCTTCATTAATTTTCAATGATTTTGAATAGAAATCTAAAGCTTTATTGAAATCTTCTAATGAATAATAAATATTCCCAATATTGCTATAACTTTTAGATATTTCCTTTTTATCGTTTAGGGCTTCGTTTATTTTTAAGGCTTTTGTTTGATATTCAAGTGCTTTGTCCAAACTTCCCTGATTTCTATAAACTACGCCAATATTGGTATAACCAACTGACATTCTTTTCTTATTATCAGATTCTTCATCAATTTTTAATGCTTTTAAATAGAATTCAATTGCTTTATCGAATTGTCCCATTTCATCATAAACAACTCCAATATTTATATAACTTAGAGGCAATTCATTTTTGCTTCCAAGTGCTTCATTAATTTTTAAAGCTTTACTATAATATTCTAAAGCTATATCATAAAAACCTTGAAATGAGTTTACTATACCAATATTTGTTAAGCATGACGAAATTCCTTTCTGATTTTTAATTTGCTGATTAAGTTTTAATGCTTTTAAATAATAATTCATTGCTTGTTCATAATTGGCATTGTTAATATACACATTACCAATATATCGAAGCGATGATGCTTTTAGCAAATAGAAAGTATTGTTGTCACTATTTTTTTGTTTCAAATTTTTATCTGCAATATCAACAGCATTTTGATATATTACAATTGCAGAATCTGGATTTACATATTTGAATAAAGTAGCAATCTCATCATTTAGTATTTTAATTCGAGTAGTATCATTATTTGCATTTCTATATAATTTCCATAAAGAATCTGATTGTTTATTAAAATATTCATCTGTTGGGTTTTGAGCCAATACAAAACTTAATTCACTCAATAAATAAATGAACAATATTGAAACTTTAACTATAAATTTTATTTTCAAATTTAGCTAGATAATTTATTTAGTGTCTCTTAGAAAACTCCAATAATTTCGTTACTCTGGTTTTGAAAACAGTCATTTACATTCGTAAACTCCTTATTTTCAAAACTGCGAAAGCCTCATTCTTGAAGTTTTTTAAAGAAACACGGTGTTTTCTTGTTGACACAATTTATTGAAAAACCAAGTAAACCGCCTAATAATGTACACATTATCATAATTGGTATCAACGTAAATGGCTCTTTCCATGCAATCAATATTGCAACAGGTATAAGAGATAAATATGCTACGACAATACCTTTTAAGATTGGATGGATTTTTAAATCAACAATTGAAATAAAGAAGCCAACCACAACCCACATTGAAAATGCAGACAAATTTGCATCCCATGTTAAGTCCTGAATAATCATTGGAATAACATCAATTACTCCTGCAATTGCACCGAAGAATATTCCGATTAATTTCTTATTCATGTTTTATTTTTTTGAGCTAAAATTAATTAGTTTTGCCATAATAACTAGCATTTTGTTTAACAATAATTCATTTTATAATACATGAACAATGATGTAATTCAATCTACAATTGACTTTGCAAAATGTGAACTTGCAAAATATGAGTCAGGTCACGATTGGTATCACACTTATAGAGTTTGGTCGGTTGCTAAAAAAATTGCTGAACAAGAAAAAGCAGATTTGTTTGTAGTTGAATTAGCTGCTTTGCTTCACGATATTGCCGATGCTAAATTCCATGATGGAAATGAGGAAATTGGCTCTATTGTAGCTTCAAAATTTCTGAAATTGCAAAATGTGTCATTTGAAATTATTGAAAAAGTAGTTTATATTATTCGAAATATATCGTTTAAGTCGGAAGGAATTGAAAAATCAAAAAAAACTATCGAATTTCAAATTGTTCAGGATGCCGACAGACTTGATGCAATTGGTGCAATTGGCATTGCCAGAGCATTTGCTTTTGGGGGTTTTAAAAATCATAAAATATTTGACCCTGAAATTCCTCCTGCACTTAACATGACAAAAGCTGAATATAAAAATCATAAATCAACTTCTATTAATCACTTCTACGAGAAACTATTGAAATTGAAAAATTTAATGAATACTGAAGCTGGGAGGGCTTTAGCCCTTAAACGTCATAAATTTTTAGAAAAATACCTTGAACAGTTTTTTGAAGAGTGGAATGGTTTATAATAAATAGACGATAGAAAATTCTCTACCAAAACACTTCGAGTTTTCATTTTGGAAAATCATTTTCATTCTGAAAATAAAAATTTCAAATAAAAACGTCATCACATAATCATACAACTCTGATTACATGTTTATTAACTACTAAGTGAATTCAATGGCATAATCAATGTATTTCATAAATCATAAAAATAAATTTATGAAAATACTTACATTATGTGTCATTTTTGAAGCAATAGTGATTTATTTTATCTATAAATTTGGCAAAATTTTATTTGAATTTTTATTCAACATTAAAAAAAATAGAAATAAACGTAGTTTCTTTTTGTGATTTTGGATATTACTGCTATAGCAAATGCAAGAAAAACACAGAGAAAATTGTAAGATTTAATATGTATAATGTAATATTTATAAACTCTTGTGAACCTTTGTGTACTTGGTGTGTTAGTGGTGAAAAAATTGTGTAGCCAACCTCAAACCTCAAACCTCAAACCTCAAACCACACTTAACCACATAGGCACATAGTTACATAGAAATAAGCACATAGAATAATAGAACAATAGAACAATAGAACAATAGAACAATAGAACAATAGAGCAATAGAACA
>Ga0154347_1275_pt1 | contig 21368 bp, 3 predicted proteins | sample RifGroA2_FD_115875 | JGI IMG/M metagenome (GOLD analysis project Ga0154347, IMG submission 115875) | Bacteroidetes bacterium GWA2_31_9
TTGTAGAACCTGCTCGTTCGAAATATTAATTCCGGCAACTAATGTGTCATCAATTTTTACTATTCTGTCGCCAGCCAATATTCCTAATTTCAGGGATATCATCTGTTTCGTTTTATGGATCTGGGAGTACAACAAGTAGTTCTGTTCAGGTTTGGTATTCTACTAATGCTGGTTCTAGTTGGACTCAATCTACTAATTCCCCATTTTCACTTACAACTGGTGCAAGTGTACTTAAAACAGCAACAATAGGAACCAGTGGTGCTACAATAATTAAATTTTTAAGAACCGCAGGAACTGTTTATTTAGACGATATTGCAATTACTTGTGGTTCTCCCTCCCCAACTCTAACAGCAACACCATCAACATTAACAGCATTTAATTATACTGTTGGTGTTGGTCCGTCCACATCGCAATCGTTTGTTTTAGATGGAACAAATTTAGATGGATCTCAAACTGTTGTTACACCTACATCAGATTACGAAGTATCCACAGATAATACAAACTTTTTTGCAAGTAGAACCATTCTTCATACAGCATTTCCTGCAACGGTTTATGTTCGTTTAAAAGCCGGTTTAGGCATTAATTCTTATGCTGAAAATATTACCTGCACCGATAATGGAACGGCTTCTGCAATAACAGTAACTGTATCAGGTTCTGTAACCGCAGTGCCTGCACCAGAAATTGATGTTCAAGGCTTAGGACTTTCCATTGTTGATGGCGATGCAACACCAGATGTTTTAGATGATACCGATTTTGGTTCAACAGCCGTAAGTTCTACTGTTGATAAAACTTTTACTATTGAAAACGCAGGAACTGCAAATCTTACCATAACAGGTTCTGTTGCAATTTCGGGTACTAATGCCGCTGATTTTTCTGTATTTGCTGCACCATCTTCACCAATAACAGCAACCAATACAACTACATTTACAATCAGATTTACTCCTAGTGCAACAGGACTTAGAACAGCAACTCTCACCATCACTAATAACGATGCTGACGAAGGCACTTATAATTTTGATATACAAGGAACAGGAACAGCATTACCCGATGTTGTTTTGGCGGATAATGGAACACAAACAATCGCAGCTAATGTTTTGCAAAGTACAACAAATCATATTTTACACCAATCATCATTGGCAGTTACAACAGCAAGTGCAACTTTAACAGGAATGACTTGTACAACTGCAGGAACTTATCTAAGTGCTGATATAACTAATTTGAAAGTAACTTATTCTGTTGATAATTCATTTGCAACTACAGGAGATAACACACTTTTAAGTACATATACAACTCCTGGTGTAGCGGGTGCTAAAACATTTCCAAGTTTTACATCACAAGCAATTAGTTCAGGAAGCACAGGATATATATTTATTACAGCAGATGTTGCTGCTGGTGCTGTTGTTGGAAATTCAATCAATATCGCTGCTTTAGCAACTACCGATTTTACTTTTACAAGTGCAAATAAATCGGGTTCTTCAACAGCTAGTGGAGCACAAACGTTTACCGCTCTAGTTCCTGATGTTGTTTTGGCTGATAATGGAACACAGGTTGCTACTGCAAATGTTTCACAGGGAACTACAAATCATATATTACATCAATCATCTTTAGCTGTTACAACTGCAAATTCCAGTTTAACTGGAATGACATGTACAACATCAGGTTCTTATATATCCGCAGATATTACAAACTTAAAAGTATGGTATTCGGCAGACAATGCTTTTGGAAGCGATGTTTTATTAAGCACTTATACAACTCCAGGTGTTGCCGGAGCAAAAACGTTTCCAAGTTTTACTTCTCAAGCAATTAATTCAGGAAGTACTGGTTATATTTTTATAACTACAGATATTGCAGCGGGTGCTACAGTTGGAAATACTATTAATGTAGATGCGTTAACAACTTCTGACTTTACTTTCGCTAGTGCAACAAAATCGGGTTCTTCTACAATTGGTGGTACGCAAACTGTAATTTTAAACCTTGCACCATGTATGGTTGAAAGTTTTGTGGGATTTACAACAGCAGGAGGTACCGTTGATGTTTCAGCTTCGTTAAATACTTACACTCAAACTGCTGGTTGGACTGGTTCAAAAGTATATGAAGATGCCGGAACAGTAAAGTTAGGAACAAGTTCATTAGTTGGCTATATAACCTCTCCTGCATTTGATTTGACAGGAGGAGGGACTTTAACTTTTGATATTCAGAAATATGGAACTGATGCAGGTTTAGTTCAAGTTTTTTTAGATGGTGTTCAAGTTGGGGCTAATATTACGCCACCAGCAACTTATGCCACACAAACATTAACTATTCCAGTAGGAACAGCAACTTCTGTAATTAAAATTGGCACAACTGCAAAAAGGGTTAATTTAGATAATTTTTCGGTATCTTGTGGTGGTGCCGCAGTTCCAGATATTTCAATAGCAACTCCAAATCCATCAGTTGCTATAGGAAATGTTATGCAAGGAACTTTAAAACATCCAATTTATAAATTTACGACAGCAGTCACAACAGCAGATGCAACATTAAATTCTGTTACGTTTAATACTACCAATTCTTTATCAACCGATATTACGAAATATCAATTATGGTATAATTCAGCAGATGTTTTTGGTTCAGCCACTCAAATTGGCTCAGACATTACTGCAACTCTTGGTACAGGTGCTCACACATTCAGTGGATTAACACAAACAGTAACAAATGGTGCTACAGGATATTTCTGGATTACTGTTGATATTTCAAACACTGCAACAGTTACAAATACATTATCTGTAAGTTCAGCTATGTTGGTTGGCGATTTAACATTTGCTTCTGGCAATAAAACTATTCCAGTAGGAACATATACCGGAGGAATTCAAACAATTACAGCAGGTACAGCAACATTATCATCTTCAATTTCAACTTTATCAGGATTTAATTATGATTTTGGCAATGGACCATCAGCTAATCAAACGTTTACAATAAGTGGTGCGTTTTTAGTAGGAACTGGAAATATTACAGTGTCTGGAACAACTAACTATGAGGTTTCAACAGATGGAACAACTTATGCTGCTTCTGTTACATATCCTTATACAGGGGGAGTAATTACTGGTCAACCAAAAACGGTTTATGTAAGATTAAAAACAGGAAAAGCTGTTGGTTCTTACAATACTGAAAATGTAGCAATTTCTGGAGGTTCTGCAACAGCAATAAATGTAACTTGTAATGGTTCTGTTACTCAGGCAACAGTTGTTTTGGCTGATAATGGAACACAAGTTGCAGCTGCAAATGTTAATCAAGGAACAACAGATCACGTTTTACATAAATTTTCTTTAGCAGTAAGTTCTGTAAATACAACATTGTCAGGTGTTACATGCACAACTGCAGGAAACTATGCTTCTGCTGATATCAACAATTTAAAAGTTTGGTATTCTGCTGATAATGCTTTTGGAAGTGATGTTCTTTTAAGTACATATACTACACCAGGAACTGCTGGCTCTAAAGTTTTTCCAAGTTTTACACCTCAAGTTATTACAGCTGCAACTACAGGATATGTTTTTATAACTGCAGATGTAGCAGCTGGTGCAACAGCTGGAAATACTATTTCTGTTAATGCTGTTACTACAGGGCAATTAACGTTTAGTTTAACACCGTCTATTTCTGGTTCAACTTCAGCTGGTGGAGCACAAACTTTTGTTGTTCCTTCAGGTCCAATTGATTTAGCAAACTGGAATTTCCCAAGTTCTCCAGATGATAATGTTGCTGATGGTGGAATAGCAATAAATTTAACAAAAACGCTCACTTTAGTTGGTGGTCCTGCAATTACTAATAGTTACAATACAGCTGGAGCAACAACCAATTGTGCTAAAGCTAACACTTGGGCAACAGGTAGTGGTTCAAAGTACTGGCAGATAGTGTTTAATACAGTTGGTTATCAGACAATTAAATTGTCTTCTGCTCAAAATGGTTCTTCAACAACAGGCCCACGAGATTTCAAAGTTCAGTATTCTACAGATGGTTCAACTTGGACAGATGTTACTAGTGGTGCAGTTCCTGCATTAGCAGCTAATTGGACAACAGGAGTTCTTATAGATTTAGCATTGCCTTCGGCGTGCGATAATAAAGCAGATGTTTATATTAGATGGATTATGACCTCGAATACTGCTGTAAATGGTACCACTGTTGCAACCGCTGGAACTTCTGCAATTGATGATATTAGAGTTACTGGTGTTGTTTCAACTCTTCCATTTATTACTGTTGGAACTGTTACAACATTTGGTAATCAATGTATAACTTCTGCATCAGTTCAAAAATCATATAATGTTTCGGGAAGTAATTTAACAAATGATATTACAATTACTCCACCTTCTGGATATGAAATTTCTACAATATCTGGTTCTGGTTTTGCAACTACACCAATTGTTTTAACACAATCTGGCGGAACAGTTGCAAACACTACTATTTATGTTAGATTTGTTCCTTCAACTGCTGTTGCTTACAATGGAAATATTACACATATAAGTACTGGTGCAACACAACAAGATATTCCTTTAACAGGTACAGGAATAAATACAGCAACTACGATTACAAATACTTGGGGAATAACAAATATAACATCAACAGACGCATCATCAGGATATACCACAGCAAGTGGTGGTTGTTATTCAATTGTTGATAGAGGAGTTTGTTGGAGCACGACTTCACCCCCAACAATTGCAGACTTTATTTCAAGTGATGGTTCTGGAAATGGATCATCTGTAACAAGTATTATTGATGGTTTAATTCCAAACACAACCTATTATGTAAAATCATATGCTGACAATGGAACTACTGTAGTTTATGGTACTTCACAATCATTTACTACTTTAAAAGAGCAACCATCAAATTATCCTACAAGTTTTGCTTGTTCAGTAACTTCTTACAAAGTTATTGATTTAACATGGACAGCAGTTTCAACAGGTGCAATTTTGCCAGATGGATATATGATTGCCTGGAGCGATGTTAGCTATGCAGCTATTACAAGTCCTTCAGATTACTCTCATTATACAGGAAATTATGCTTATGTTACTGGAGTTGCATCAAATGCGTATACAGTTACAGGTTTATCTCCAAATACGAACTATTATTTTAAAATTTTTCCATATACAAACTTAGCTTCAGGTAGTGAGAACTATAAAATCGGAGGAAGCGAGCCTCAATCAGATTGTTTAACAACAGATGGTCCTTGTGCTGAAACTGATTTCCCAACAACTGGGACCCCAAGTGGCTTTACTGCTACCTCTATCAATTATAATAGCACAACAGGAAGAACAGGATTATCAGGTGACCAGGCTGCCTATTTCAATGCTGTAGCTGATAATATTTATTTTGTAAATACAAACTCTGATGTGTTAACATTTTGGACAAGAGCAAGCATTTCCACTTCAAATTTCACATTGAAAGTTCAATCATCACCTGATAATTCTGTTTGGACTGATTGTGTTGGAGGAACATTCTCTGCAAATGGTGCTAATACAGGAACAATTACAACTACATGGGCACAACAAATGATTAATGTTAGTCTGGCAGGAACCTATTATATTCGTTTTTATATTACCACATCAGTAGGAGCTGGTCTTTATATCGATGATATTTCAATGACATGTACCGTTTTTAGTCCCGATATCACTATAACAACACCTATCGTTTCTGCTGCAAACGTAGCCCAAAATACAGATGAACACATTATTTATAATGTAAATATGGGAATTGGTGTTACTAATGCATTATTGTATTCTGCTTCATTTACCACTAGCGGAAATTATCAGGTAACAGATTTGAAACCGACTCCATTCAAATTATGGTATAACTCAACTAATACATTTGCAACTGCAACACAATTAGGAAGTTCTCTTGCTTCTGTTACAGGCGCTGGAGAAACAATATTGTTTGATGGGTTTTCAAGAGCAATAGGTGTAGGAAATACAGGATATTTTTGGGTTACTGCTGATATTCGTTGTGATGCTACTATAGGAAGAACTATTGGAATTACCGGAGCTGATAATATTGATTTTACGTTCCAACTCTCGAATTTTGTAACTACTGGTACATATACAGCAAGTGGTGCACAAACTGTAATTGTTGGAACTGCTGTCTCTAATGTTACATCACTTGTAGCAACAAGTTTAGAAAATATGCAAACAACAATTTCGTGGACAAATCCAGCATTATGTTATAATGATGTATTGATAGTAATGTCAACAAGTTCTATTACTGCAACTCCAAGTGGAAACGGTTCGTTATATACAGCAAATACAGTTTATAGTACAGGCGGTTCAAATGGAAATTTACCTGCTGGGGAATATTGTGTATATAAAGCAGGAAGTACTTCTCCAGTGGTTGTTACAGGTTTAGTTAATGGGACAACCTATTATGTGAAAGTGTTTACTAGAAATGGAACTTATTGGAGTTCAGGAGTTGAAACTACTTGTAAGCCTAACATCTTTACTGTCTTATATCCAGCCGACTTAGCTATTATTGCTGTTAATACAAATTATTCAGGTGGCAGGGACGAAGTTTGTTTCATATCGTTTCGTGATATAAATGAATCAACTACAATTGACTTTACAGACAATGGATATGAAAGAGAGATTGCAGGAAAGTGGGGAGAAACAGAAGGTGTTATTCGAATGGAAAGAGTTGGAGGAGGAACTATTGCAGCAGGGACTCCTATTTGTTTCAGAGGGAAAGATGATCCTGCAAATTTTGATATATTTGAATGTGGTACTCCAGCTGATGCAAATTGGGTATTTTCTGACATCGCAGATTATTCGTATACGCCACCATTCAATATGAATATTGATGATCAAATTTGGATTATGCAAAATGCAACATGGATGCCAGGTGATGCTACCGTTGACCATGATGCAACTTATGCAGGTGATTTATTATATGGTTGGACAGCAACACCATGGAAAACAAATGTAGGAACTGCTGGTCCTGAATATTGGGCTGCGGATGGGACACATGGCTCCGTATTAGTTCCTGGATCGGAATGTTTTAATACAGATGTTTCTGGTGTTCCAGTTGCCCACGATAGGGTTAAGTATATTGGTTCTTTAGCAATTGGAAGTCAATCACAATGGATTACTCGTATAAATGATCCTGCAAATTGGATGGGATATCTTAGTACTGCCGATTATAATGCTGTTGTAGGTAGAGATTATTCAAATGGCTCAGGTGGGTGTATAAATTTTCCTGTAAATGGGACACTTATTGACCATACTGGAGGTAGTTCTGGATTATGGACAGGTGAGGATGGTACAACTGATTGGTTTAATTGTAATAACTGGGAAGATAAACTGTTGCCTGATCAGGCAACAGATGTTAGGATCAGGGCAATGGGAACAGGTTCTCCTGCAGTTAGTCAGCATGTTGTAATTGATGACGGAACCACATCGGGCATTACAGCAGCTGAGGCATCATGCAATAATATTATATTTGAAGATCCATCAACAACACTTACAATGGATAATGCAAATTCAGTTTTAAATGTTTATGGAAATTTCATAAATAATGGTGATTTTGTAGCAACGTTGGGGTCTGTTAATTTCATAGGTGCTTTAGCTCAAGATATTTCAGGAGCTGCAGCAATAACATTTTATGATACTGAAGTTAATAAGTCAGCGAATCAGGTCTCTTTAAGCACTGGGTTTACAGTAAATCATCAATTAACATTAACTGCAAATAATTTTGTTCTTGGTAATAATAACATAACAATTGCAGCGACGGGTTCAATTATTAACGGAGCAACGAATAGTTTCATCACAACAGATGGAAGTGGTTATTTGTACCAAAATAATCTGGGTTCAACAGGGAGGTCTACGAGCATATTATATCCAATAGGAATTAGCACATCAAGTTATACTCCTTTACAAATTCAAAATCTCGGTACTGATGACAATTTCTTTATTAATGTATCTCAAAATGTACTTACAGGTGGAACAACAGGAGCCGCAGTAACAGCAGGAGCTGTCGATAGGACTTGGAATATCAATGAAGTTACTTCAGGAGGATCAAATGTGTCAGCTACTTTTCAATGGAATGCAGGAGATGAGTTGTCTGGTTTTACACGAACGGCTTGTTTTGTTTCACATTACTCTTCTTCATGGGATTCCCCAGCAACAGCTTCTGCAGGGGGAGGTAGTCCATATACCTTGTCAAGAACAGGTTTGAATTCATTTTCACCTCATGCAGTTCTGTCGGATGTAATATTACCTATTGAATTGCTTACATTCAATGCTGTTAGAGATGGTAAATATGTAAATGTAAATTGGACAACCGTAAGTGAAAGGAATAATGATTTCTTTACGATTGAACACTCTAAAGATGCAAATGTTTTTGAATTTGTTACAAATTATCCTGGTGCAGGGAATAGTAATGATGATTTAAATTATGGTATTATAGATTATAGACCATTTTCAACAAGATCATATTATAGATTAAAGCAAACAGATTATGATGGAAAATATTCATATAGTAATATTGTTGCTGTTGATGGAGTTCAAAATGGGGATAATTTTATTATTGATGTTTATCAAAATGAAAATGTTATTCAGGTAAATATTGATAATAATCCTGAGACAAAATATTATGTTGAAATTATGGATATGTTAGGCAAAATTATATTTAAAGAAGAATATCATTCAATAGCAGATAAAATAATAATTGATATAGATTGCAGAAAATACCCATTAGGTATTTATAACATTTCAATATTTAATGAGACTTCAGTTAAAACACAAAAAATAATAGTCAAATAAATAGGAAAAATATTTAATAAATTTATTTCATTAGATATTCACAAATAGTTTAAACCTGTCAAGTCTCACAGAACTGACAGGTTTTTAAATAAAAACATAAATTATAATGAACATTATTACATTAAAAAAAATTTTGCTTGTGAGTGTTTTAATTGCAACTGTTGCATTTAACTCTTTTGCTGAAGTAATTCTATCCGAAAATTTTTCAGGCGGACCAAGTAGTTATTATACAGGGAGTCATACATTCTCTAGCTTAAATACATGGGATTTAGTCCAAATTACAGCTGAAGCCTCCGAGAATACTGTAGGAGGAATAGGTGGAGCTGTTAGATTTTTTGCTAGCACTACTGCGTCTATAATTACTCCTTCTTTAAACTCTGTTGGGACAATTACGTTTCAGTATCGTGAGCTGAATGCTGTTGGTGGCGGTAGTTTTACCGTTTCAAAATCTGTTAATGGAGCAGCATACACAACTATTGGAACACAATCATTTTCAGGCATTGATTACCTTACATATTCTGTTGTAGTAAATGATTTGAATAATAATATAAAAATAAAAATTTCGACTAATAGTACAACCTATCTAATAGTTGATGAGATGGAAGTTACAAATTATGTTATTGGTCCATCTTTGAATGCAAGTCCATCTATTTTAAGTGGTTTTTCTTATGCATCTGGTTCGGGTCCTTCAACATCAAAAACGTATAATTTAAGTGCTACAAATTTATCAGGTGCTCCAAATAGTATTTTAATTTCAGCACCAACTAATTATGAAGTTTCACTTGATGATTTAAATTTTTCAACAAGCGTAAATGTGGCATTTACAAGTTCTACTTTATTAGCAACTCCAATTTATGTTAGATTAAAAGCTGGTTTGCCAGTGTCTGCATATAATTCAGAACTAATAACAAATGTTGGAGGAGGAGCAACTTTAATAAATGTAACTTGTAATGGGAGTGTGTCAGCTGCTCCATATTTAACATTAAGCTCATCGACTTTAGCAGGGTTTACCTATATCGAAGGCTTTGGACCATCAGTTTCACAATCATATAATATAAGTGGGGGAGCATTGTCAGGAGCTCCTGGAAATATTGTTGTTACTGCTCCTGCTAGTTATGAGGTTTCTATAGATAATCTGACATTTTCTAATGTTGTTGATGTAACTTATTCAAGTTCATACTTGGCATTGACACCAGTTTATGTTAGATTAAAAGCAGGTTTGTTAGAAGCTACTTATAATTCAGAATTAATAACAAACTCTGTTTCTGGAGCAACTACTAAAACCGTTTTATGTAATGGAAATGTAGGACCTGCTCCATTACCTTATTTGACGGTTAGTTCTACTTCTTTATCAGGTTTTTCATATATTGAAGGATATGGACTGTCTTCATCTCAAAGTTACGAACTTAGCGGAGGTGCATTAACTGGTTATCCTGGAAGTATTAATGTTACTGCTCCAGCAGATTATGAAATATCTACTGATAATTCAGTATTTATGAATAGTTTAAATGTTACATACACAAGTTCAACCTTATCCTCAACACCAATTTATGTAAGATTAAAATCAGGCTTAACAGTAAATTCATATAATGGAGAAATAATAACAAATTCGGGAGGAGGAGCAACAACAGTTGAAGTAACATGTAATGGCAGTGTCTCGCCGGTTCCCCCAGCCACATTAAATGTAAGCACATCGACAATTTCAGGATTTACTTATGTATTTGGTACAGGACCATCCACTTCTCAAACCTATAATTTAAGTGGAAGCTACCTAACAGGCTTCCCAGGAGATATTACTTTAAATTCCCCAACCAATTATGAAATCTCAACCAATGATGTAACATATAGCAACACTTTAAATATATCATATACAAGTGCAACATTAAGTTCAACACCAATCTATGTTAGATTAAAATCAGGCTTAACAGTAAATTCATATAATGGTGAGATAATAACAAATTCAGGAGGAGGAGCATCGCAAGTTGATGTAACATGTAACGGAGATGTAATGCCTGTTACACCTCCGACTCTAGTTTTAAGCTCAACATCACTTTCGGGATTTTCTTATATTGAAGGACTAGGTCCATCTACATCACAAAGTTACAATATCAGTGGAACAAATTTAACAGGCTATCCAGACAATATAGTTATTGCTTCATCAGTAAATTATGAGATTTCGTCAGATAATTCAATATTTGCTACAATATTAAATATCCCATATACAAATTCAACCTTAACATCAACACCAATCTATGTAAGATTAAAAACAGGATTAACAGTAAATTCGTATAATGGCGAACTAATAACAAATTCAGGTGGAGGAGCTTCAACTGTTGAGGTTACTTGCAATGGAAATGTCTCACCAGTACCACCACCAACTTTAAATATAAGTACATCAGCTTTATCAGGCTTTACATACGTCGTAGGTTCAGGACCATCATTATCTCAAACATATACTTTGAGTGGGAGTTATTTGACAGGAGCAACTGGCAATATTGTAGTTACTGCACCTTCAAATTATGAAGTTTCGACAGATAATGCAACATTCACAAATTCATTAAATATTCCATATACAAGTTCAACTTTATCGTCAACAGCAGTTTATGTGCGTTTAATTTCAGGATTATCTGTAAATACATACAATGGCGAAATAATTACAAATACAGGCGGAGGAGCAACACAAGTAGATGTAAGCTGTAATGGCACTGTATCAGATGTTTCAAACGCATGTGCAACAGACTTAATTATTTCAGAATATCACGAACCTGCATCAGGAAATAATAAAGGAGTTGAAGTTTATAATGCAACAGGAGGCGATGTTGATTTATCGAATTATTATATTGGAATAATAGTAAATGGCGGAACAGATATTGAAAATAGCCAAGTATTAAGTGGAATATTAAGCGATAAGCAAACAGTATGCATTTACAATGACCAAGACGCAGACCCAACCTTTAGATTAAAAGGCAATATCAATATAACATGGATAAATGCAACATGGAATGGCGACGATGCAGTTTATCTATTAAAAGGAGGAGCGACAAAAGATTTTATAATAGATGCAATAGGTAATATGCCCCCGGTAACAGACCCCGGAACAGAATTTTTAGATAATGGTGTTGGTACAGCAAACGCAACTTTAATAAGAAAAAGCAATGTGATTTCTGCAACAACAATATGGTCGGGTTTGGAATGGAATGATATTGCTCCAGGAACCTATTCTGACTGGGGTATTCATACTATGACTTGCACAACAGGAAATTTGAATAATGAAAATCAAAGTAATTTTGATATTTCACTATTTCCTAATCCAGCAAATAATAATATTACGATAAACTACAATGGAAAATTAAGCGATGTTGTAGCTGTTAAAATTATTAATTCAATTGGTAAAATATTGCAACAAACCGACAATGATTTTTCTTCAATTTTAAATACAAGTATTGATATAGATTTTTGCTCGGGCTTATATTTTGTTTTTTTAGAAACTGAAAATAAAACTTTTATTAAAAAATTAATAATCAACAAAAAATAAGGTTTCTTAACATATTTTAATATTTTTTTTTGCAATAAGAATCTTTATTGTTCAATCTGTATTTGGATTTCAAATAAGCAAAACCATTATTAAAAAAAAACTGTCATTAATTCTGAGTTGTTTTTTGTAAATTAAAAACATAACTTTGATTGTGTTTTTTACGTATAAAATGCGTATAGGCTACACAGATGCATTATTAGCTACATAGATGCCTTATGATTGAAGTCGTAGAAGTGTTACATTGAGCTTATCGAAATGCTCACTAAATACGAAACCGACAATTGCCGATTTAAGGCTACACAGATGCTGGCTTTGCTACACAGATGCTTATCATTAAATTTTATTTAAATTAATAGAAATGATGAACGTTTGGATAAATACTAGCAACAATAAATCAAATTTTCTGCTACATTTATTCATTCAATATTCATATTCTGTTAATATTCAATTAATAACTAATGTTTATTTTTGTAAATATATCATAAAACCGTATGAAAAAGATATTTAACATAAATCAAAATCTCAACTCCTTTATACAGTTGAAATTTTTAGCAATAATTTGCGGAATGCTTTTATGGGCTAATTTGGGTTGGGGACAAACTACCATAGCTTCAGATGGGCTAAATAATTCATCAACACTATTTACGCTAGTTAATGGGGCATACTATTCTGGGAGTACTCCATCTTCAGGTTGTAGACCAACTTCTAGTCCATATGCAGTTGAAGGAACTTATTCTAGAGGTTCAAGCAATGCGACAGCAACTTTAACATCAAGTTCAGATATTAATACTTCTGCTTATACTTCTGTAGCAATGTCTTTACGTGTAGCATCTTTTGATTTATCCGGAGCAAATGGTGCTGATGCTGGAGATATTATTACTGTAGAAATAAGTCCTAATGGAGGTACAAACTATTATAGTACTACTCAAGTAAAAGGAAATACAAACGCTGCATGGGCTTTTTCAGCTACAGGTAATGCAAATACAGCTTACGACGGCGACGCATCACCAGTAGTTTTTGCACCAGCAGGGGGTGGATTAAGAACAACTGATGGTTATAGTACAATAACAATTAGCTCATTACCTCAAGTATCTAGTCTAAGAATTAGGATTACATTGTTAAATAATGATGCTAATGAACGATGGATTGTTGATGATTTTAAAATAACAGGTACTCCTTCATCATGTTCAGGAGAACCAACTGCTCAAGCAACAAATATTACTTTTTCAAATGTTGGAACTTCTAGCATGGATGTAAGTTGGACTGCTGGTACAGGTGGCGATAATTATATACTTGTTTGTAAGCAAGGAGGCAATGTTTCTTGGACACCTACCGATAATGCCGATTACACAGCTGCAACAGGAAGTGGCAATTTCACATCAGCTACCGATCAGGGTAGTGGAAATAAAGTTGTATTCGACGGTTCAGCTACAACTGCTACAATATCAGGCTTGTCTCAAGGTACTACATATTATTTTCAAGTATTTCATTACTGTGAAAATGGGGGAACAGAAAATTATATTACATCAACAGGAACAAATAATACAGGAGCACAAAATCAAGCAACAACTACAGGTCCAATTAAATATCAAGGATTCGAAGGTACTGCTGATGATAACTGGAATTATAGTGGAGGAACAATTTCTGCTTCAACTGCTAGATTTTATGTTGGAGCAAAATCGGGATTAATGGATGGTGCACAAACAGTTACTTTTGATAATGTTGACATTAGTGCTTATGAAAATGTTGTTCTTAGTGTCGCATTTTCGGCAAGTGGACCTGATAGTGATGATGATTTATATTTAGATATATCTTATGATAATGGTTCAACGTGGACTGGAACGGGTTCCGTAAAATTAGTTGATGGATATAGTAATGCAAATATTGCTTTTGGTGCAACAAGTGGTTCTAATCCAACTACTGTTGCATCAAACCCATGGCCTGTAAATATCTCATCAAGTGAAACACAAATTAAAATTAGATTTAGATATTTAGCTGGTGCTTCGGGTGATATATATTACATTGATGATATTAGCTTAGATGGAGATGTCGCTGCGGTTGACCCCGAACCAACAAACCAACCAACTTCATTTGCAATAGGAACAGTAACAACTTCAAATATTCCACTTTCATGGACTGCTGCGGTTGTTGGTTCACAAGCACCTGATGGATATTTAATAAAAGGTGCTACAAGTGCACCTGCCGACCCATCAGATGCTACCGACCCATCAGAAGATTTAAGTTTTTCGGATAATGCAGCGAATCATAAAATTACTCCATATACAGCTACTTCTTATAGTTCGTTTACAAACTATGCAGTTGGGACTATGTATTATTTTGGAATATGGTCATATACAAATTCAAGCACTGATATTGATTTTAAAACTACTGGAGAACCTACATTATATCATGCAACACTTCCAAACGCTGTTACAGGAACAGGCTTTACGGTTACAGGCTCTACTACCGCAGACATATCGTGGTCAAAGGCAACAGGGCATAGCGATGCCAATCATACTACCCTTGTTTTTGTTAAAGCAACAAGTTCTGTTACCGTTGGTACACCCGACAACGATGATAGTTATTATACTGCAAGCACTAATTTTGGGACGCCAGGCACAGCTTATGAGGCTGATGGCTCGGCATATTGTGTATATAAAGGAGATGGGGCAAGTGTTTCTGTTACAGGGCTAAATGCTAATACTACTTATTATGTATTGTTTTTGAATGTAGTTGATGCTTCAAACTCAAATTCAACAAATTCTTATTCTGCAAGTGCAACAACAAATGGAACAACCGCTAAAGCAGAACCAACAAATTATCCGACTGTTTTTGCCTGTGGAACAACAACCAGTTCGTCAATTCCGCTTACATGGACTGCGGCAACAGTCGGTAGTCAGGCTCCCGACTATTACTTAATTAAATGGAGTTCGGTAAGTTATGGCGACATCTCCGACCCAGTTGATGGAATCGGTTATGCTGATGCAGCAGGAATTAAAAACATTACTTATGGAACAAATACATACACTCCTACAAGTTTAACTCAAAACACTACTTATTATTTTAAAATCTGGACTTATACCTTAGCTGGAGGTTATGAAAATTATAAAACAGGGAGTGAACCACAGACAAGTTGTGCTACGCTTGAAGTTTCTGCTTGTGGACTACAGGAATTTGATAGTGGAACTACCGAACCAGAAGGCTGGACATTTACAGGGATTGGAGATACATATACAAATGCCTGCGTTTCTAATGGTTTGAAAATGGATGCAACAGGAGATGCAATTGAAACAGCTAATGTTACTTCTCCATCAGAACTGAGTTTTTATATTCAAGGAAATGGATTATCAGTTCCAAATACAACATCATCACTGCTTGTTGAAGGATATAATGGTTCGTGGAATACAATTCAAGATATTACAGGAACTGGTTTAACAAACTCTTGTGTTCAAAAATCCTTTACAAGTGTTAGTAGTTATACAAAATTCAGGTTTACTTATACAAAAGGAACAGGGAACCTAAGCTTTGACGATGTATATGTTAATTGTGCATCTTGTACGCCTCCAACAACACAGGCGACTTTACTTACGTATTCAAATTTAGCTACAACTACATTGACTGTAGGCTGGACAAGAGGAACTGGTACTGCCGGAGTAATCGTTGTTGCAAAAGCATCAAGTGCCACAACTGCCGACCCCGCAAGCGGTAGCAGTTATTCTGCTGATGCTAATTATGGTGGCACAGGTTCTGCAATAGGTGGAGGAAAGGTCGTTTATATCGGAACTGGTACAAGTGTAAATCTAACCGGATTGTCGGCAGAAACCAATTACTATTTCAATGTTTACGAATATAATACAACTGGCACATGTTATTTGACACCTGCCCTTTCTGGTACTCGCTATTCTTTAAGTACAGAACCTACAGCACATCCTGCTACATTTTCAGCCACAGCAATTTCTTACTCGCAAATAGACCTTACGTTTTCGGCAGCAAGTACAATTTCCAATGCCGATGGATATATTATTTTACGTAGGCAGGATGCGACAAACCCTACTATTACAAATGTAAACGATGGTTCTGCTCCAAACGATTTATTATTACCCGCAGGAACAACACTTGTTACAACCATTATTAGTACTGCAACTACTTCATATAGTGATATTGGGCTCACAGGAAGCACACAATATAATTATGCCATTATTGCATACAATGCTAATGTAACACCAAATGGTGAAACTTATAATTATTATACTGGAGGCACTATTAAAACTGCCAATGCTACTACTCCTACAGGACCATCAAATTCTTCAGATATTATTACAGCAAATAATGAAACGGCAAATATTAATTACGCATCAAAAACAGGTAATACTATTACTGCTACAACAGATGGAATAAGGGTTTGGTCGTTTACAGTTCGTGATGGTGGCGGTTCTAGCGATGCCGATGCTTTTGGCACAGTTCTCACATCAGTTATAATAGATAAAGGCACTAGTAACGGAGTTTCTAGCTGGGCAAATACAATTAAAGAAGCTGCATTATTTGATGGTTCTACAAAAGTTTCTGAAGTTAGTGTTACAGGAGAGTCAATAATATTTACAGGGCTTAGTGGTGCAAACGTTACAGCAGCTGATAATGGTTCAAAAACACTTGATTTATATGTAACATTTGAAACCAGTAATATTGTAGATAATCAACAATTTCAATTCAGAATTCAAAAGGCTAATACTACTACCGATGCAACTAAATCTGGTTTTTCATCTTTTACAGATGTAATAAGCAGTATAACAGGAGATAACAATAGGATTGAAGTTACAGCAACAATCTTATATTTTTCGGATGTTCCAACATCAACACCTGCGTCAACAAACTTTACCGCAACTGTTTGTGCAACTGATGCAAATTATAATTCAGATTTAGATGTAAGTCCATCAATAACTGTATCACGCAATTCAGGAACAGGCACTTTATCATCGACAGCAGGACTTGTGCAGACTGCAATTTCAGGATGTTACTCTTGGTCTGATTTGCAATATGGCACCGAAGAAGATTTTCAGATTCAGGCAGTTGCAAGTGGGCTTACAACAGCAGTTTCAGGAATAATCAGTTGCCAGAGTGGGTTGGTAATTGGAACCGGAACAGTAACTGAAAACGGAAACTTTTATGGACCTTTTAATAATTACTGGGAAAATAATCGCGTTCAGATGCTCTATCTACAATCGGAATTAGGAACAACAAAAACAATTACTGGCATAGCGTTCGACTTTTCTGATTATACTTCAAATGCAAATTACAGAGAATTGCAGAACTTTAAAATATTATTTAAAAATACAGCAACAACATCTTTTGGGACTGCTTATGAAAGCATGAGTGGCTCAACTACTGTTTATAACGTTGCAACACTTGCATTACCAGCAACAACAGGATGGTTTATTTTTGACATAAATGACTACAATTATAATGGTACAAGTAATTTAATTGTTGAAATAAAATGGGGTGATAACGAGGAATATATATCATCAATAAATAACATTTATTCTGTTAACATGACCACTTCAGGAACCAGTTATTTATCAACATGGGGCTATGCAGACGAAGAAACTCCTCCTGTATATGATGGTCGTTCTTATTCTAGACCAAATTTGAAAGTTTTCTATAATAGCTCTATACCACCAGTTCAGGATGAGTTGGTTGCAAATAAATGTTTAACCACAGCAGATGTAACATGGGTATTGCCAGGTGGTTACGATAATGCCACTAACGAAGTAATTGTTTTTGCTAAAGCAACTTCTTCAATTACTATAGGTACTCCTTCAAATAATATTAGTACATATACCGCAAATTCAATATTCGGTTCAGGGACAGCTTATCAGAATGATGCTTCTGCAAAATGTGTTTACAAAGGTGATGGTACAAGTGTTTCTATTACCGGATTGTCAGCAGCTACAACATATTATTTCCTGATTTTCAACACTAAAAATGGTAATTTATTTTCAGTTTCAGCAACAACACAAGGAACTACTATATCTGCAATTTCAAATGTTACTTCTCCCACAGCTTCATCTGGTGATGGCAGTTTTACAATAAACTGGACTAATCCAACAACTTGCTACGAAGAAGTAATGATAGTCGTAAGAGCATCTGCATCAAATACTGCTACACCAAGCGGTAACGGTTCTGCATATACAGGAAATCTTGTTTATGGCTCAGGAACTAATACACAAACAAATGCCTATGTTGTTTACGAAGGAAATGCTTCCGGTCAGACTATTTCATCGCTCACTAATGGAACGGTTTATTATATAAAATTCTTTACCAGAAATGGAAGCAGTTGGTCTTCAGGAATTGAAATAACATGTATGCCTGTTGCTGCTGGTTCTCCAACAGTTCTCGAAAGTGGAGATTTTGCAATTCTTTCAGTAAATGCAAATAATGGTGCATGCGGAATAAGTGGTGAAGATATTATCAGCTTTGTTTGTTTTAAGGATATTGGCAATGGGACAACAATAGATATGACTGATAATGGATGGGAGCGTTGTAATACAGGATATTGGGGAAATCAAGAAGGAGGAGCAAGATTTACAAGAACAGGAGGAGTTATTCCTGCAGGTACTGTAATTACTTTAAAAACAAATCAGGGGTCAAGTTCTACACCAACTACCTGGATTATTTTTTCTCAACCTGACGATCAATGGCAAGTTGATAATTTGGGAACTTATGCACCAAAAGCAAATTTCAATTTGAATGTTGGTGGCGATCAGGTTTATTTCATGCAGGGAGGCACATGGAATGGAGGTACTTCTTTAGGAAATAATGCTACTTATACAGGAGGAACTATTCTTTTTGCATTTTCGACTAATGGAACATGGGAAGCACAATGCCATAGTCCTTCTCAGTCAGTAGATAATCAAAATTCAAATTTATATCCTGGTTTAAGTTGTTTTAAGATGTCTCCAACCGGAGCAACCGATTTTAATAAATATACAGGTTCATTGGATACTGCAAGCCAAAGAGATTGGATTGACAGAATTAACAACCCTGATAATTGGTCAAGTTATGCCAGTTGTACCGACTGGGATGTCGCTACACCTGCTTTTGAAGAAGGTGGTATGATTATTCCAATTACAATAGGTGGTTTTAATAATGGCTTGTGGATTGGAGGAAAAGGAATAAATGGTCATCGCTGGAACAATTGTGAGTGTTGGCAGAATATGAAAATACCTGATGCAACAACAAACGTAGCAGTTTCAGCTTCTGCATCGAAAGACATTTGGCTTGATGACGACCCTGATTCACTAGCTACATGTAATAATCTTACATTAAGTTCTATTAATATTTACGGTGAAGAAGTCGGTGGAGTTGATGGAAATACTATTGCATCAATTCAGGCAACTTCTGCAGATAATACTGACACATATATTACGATAAATGGAATATTAACAATATCGGGGGGGATAATCAATCTTGATGATGGAGATGGAGGAACAACAGATAGTAAAATAATCTTAAAAGGGAACTGGGTTAACAACGTAGGAACATCTGCTTTTGAAGAAGGAAATGGGACAGTTGAGTTTTCAGGTACAGCAGAGCAGAGCATTACCAGTACTGCTACTGAAAATTTTGAAAATATTATTGTTAATAACACCTCTGCTACCGGAATTGTAATCAATAATGATATTGAGGTTGAAGGAACTTTAACATTAACAGACGGAGTGATAACCACAAGTACTAATAAAGTTAATGTTTCAAATAGCAATGCAACAACCGGTATTTCGGGTGCTACAAATGCAAGTTTTATAAATGGAAATTTACAAAGAGCAATTACATCAAATACAAATACATATTCATTCCCTGTTGGCGATGGAACGGCAACTACAAATTTCAAAAAAGCAGATTTTGTAAATAATAGTTTAACAGGATTGACATCTCTTACTGTTAATGTTGCTTCAGAGTCTGAATCGGGAAATAACATTGATACCAGATTAGCAATAAATCAAGATGGCACACCATTAAATAATATAATGGAATCGGCAATTTGGACAATTGAACCACAAGGAGGATGGTCTTGGTCAAGCGGTTCTTATGGTATCAATTTATATGTAGCAAATACAGGTTTATCTGCTTCAGATGATAATAAATTTTGTCCAGTAAAAAGAGCAAATACATCAAGCGATTATGCTGATTGGAGTACATTTGTAACTGCCGAAAGCACAACAATACCAGCATTTGATGCAGATGGACGAATATATAGTGGTGGTGCAGGTTATGCTCAAAGAGCTGGCTATAAGAGTTTTTCAAAACATGCAATTGCAAAAGGAGATGTAGTTTTGCCTATTGAGTTAGTTTATTTCAAAGCAAGTTTGTTAGATAAAAAAGTATTGATAGAATGGGAAACAGCTAGTGAAATAAACAACGATTATTTTACTATAGAAAGATCCATGGACGGAATAAGTTTTAATTCATTTTCAATAGTTGATGGTGCAGGAAATTCAAATAGTACTCTTAACTATTCAGCAATAGACAATAATCCATTAAATGGAATTTCATATTATCGTTTAAAGCAAACAGATTTTGATGGAAAATATTCATATAGCAATATTGTTTCAGTTTATATTGAAAATCAAGAAATAATACAAAATTTATGGTACAATAAAGATGATAATAAAATTAATATTGAGATAAATTCTACTTATTCATCAGAATACATAATAACAGCTTACGATATTTGTGGAAAACAAATAATTAATAAAAAGGCTTTTATTGATGGAAAAATGAATTTAAAAATTAATACCGACAATATTCCATCAGGAATTTATACTATTTCAATCATTTCAGATTATTGTAATTTTAATAAGAAAATAGTTATAATTACAAAATAGTTTCGTAACTATTCAATAGGTTTAAAATGTTAAAATACGAATATCTGCCACAGATTACATAGATTTTCACAGATTTTATTCACAGATTAAATAAAAAAATAAACTACTATTTTACAACAATAGTTCGTTAAAAAGTTAAATAACATATTGAAAATCAATAAAATAACTGTTAAAAAATTTGCT
>Ga0154347_1237_pt1 | contig 20937 bp, 17 predicted proteins | sample RifGroA2_FD_115875 | JGI IMG/M metagenome (GOLD analysis project Ga0154347, IMG submission 115875) | Bacteroidetes bacterium GWA2_31_9
TGGGAATAAAACTATAATTTTATTCAACATCCAGTTTTTAAATGATTAAACATTAGAATAATAGAACATTAGAATAACGAATAGCGAAGTAGATGACTGAAAAAAAATATGATATAGAAGAACGTCTAATAGATTTTGCAGTTAAGATAATATTTTTTACTGAAAGTTTGCCTAATACAAAAACAACTAATCATTTAGGTGGTCAACTTCTGAGGTCAGGAACTTCGCCATCGTTAAATTATGGTGAGGCTAAAAGTGCTGAATCAAAAAATGATTTTCTTCATAAAATGAAAGTATGCCTGAAAGAGTTAAGAGAATCATACAACGGTTTGAGAATAATGCATAGAGCAAAAATATATAAATCAGAAAATCAAATAATTGAATTAATAACTGAGTATAATGAACTGATTTCAATTTTTGTTAAAAGCATTGGAACTGCATCAAAACCAAAACCAACTTCTTAATTCGTTATTCAAATGTTCAAATGTTCGTTATTTTAAAAAAATTATAATATTAAACTTCAAACTTTTTAATTATGAGTTTTATAGGATTTCTTTTAATTGGTTCGGGAATATTTTTAGGAACCATATTGATTTTAGTAACCATACTTTTGGTTGCTAAAGCAAAACTTTCACCTGCTGGCAAAGTAAAAATTAATATTAATAAAGAAAAAGATATTGATGTAGATAAAGGTGCAACTCTATTAAATACATTATCTGCAAATAAATTATTTTTACCTTCTGCTTGTGGTGGTGGCGGAACATGCGGAATGTGTAAATGCCAGGTTATTTCAGGTGGTGGAACAATTTTACCAACTGAAACTGGATTTTTTACCCGCAAACAACAAGCAAATCATTGGCGTTTAGGCTGTCAGGTAAAAGTTCGTGAAAATATGGAAATTCACATTCCTGAAGAAGTAATGGGAATTAAGAAATGGGAATGCGAAGTTCTTTCTAATAATAATGTTGCAACTTTTATTAAAGAATTTGTTGTTAAACTTCCAGAAGGAGAAATATTAAACTTCAAATCTGGTGGCTATATTCAAATTGATGTTCCTAAAATTGAGGTTGAATTTAAAGATATGGTTATTGAAGCTGAATATCGTGATGAGTGGGACAAATTCAAGATGTGGGATTTGAAAATGAAAAACCCTGAGGAAACATACAGGGCTTATTCAATGGCTAGCTACCCTGCTGAAAATAATGTAATTAAGCTTAACATTCGTATAGCTACCCCACCTTGGGATAAAAAACTATGCGGATTTGCACAAGTTAATCCTGGTATTTGTTCTTCATTTATTTTTTCACGTAAACCAGGTGATAAAGTAATGATTTCTGGACCTTACGGTGAATTCCACATTAAAGACACTCAACGTGAAATGATGTTTATTGGCGGTGGTGCTGGCATGGCTCCAATGCGTTCGCATATTTTTCACATGTTTAAAACTGTAAAAACAGGTCGTAAAGCTACATTCTGGTATGGAGCTCGTTCAAAACGAGAAGTTTTTTATGAAGAACATTTCAGAGAAATTGAAAAAAACTTCCCTAATTTCACTTTCCATATAGCTCTTTCTGAACCAAAACCAGAAGACAACTGGACAGGCTTAACAGGATTTATACATAATGTAATTCTAGAACAATATCTATTGAAACACGACGAACCAGAAGATATTGAATACTATTTATGTGGACCTCCTGTAATGAATGATGCAATTAACAAAATGCTTTATGATATGGGCGTTCCAAATGAAATGATTGCATTTGATGATTTTGGAGGTTAATTTTAAAATTATATAATTTTAAAAAAGTTGGTTACTTATCATGGTTACCAACTTTTTTTTATTTAAGCCGCCTTCCTCAAATAGTTCTCAAATCCAATTTCCAGTACTTCAGAGCCTGCAATTCTAAGCACATTTCGCATTTCAGGTCTGATTATAGTATTATGTGTCGCTAAATCGGTTAATGCCTGCGATAAAGCCCATTCGGTATTTTCATATTTCGACATTTCTGTTTGCAGTTTTTTATAAAACAAATTTCTTGTATCGTTATTTAATTGCTTAACTGCAAATTCATTAATTATTGAATCTGATATTTTTCTGCCTTTTGATTCTGTAATTTGGTTTTCTAAAATTTCGTGATGCAAATCTGCCTGCTGGAATATATTGCAAATAATCTGATTAACATTGTCGAGTTCTTTATGTTTCAGATAAATGCCTTCTATTTTGTCATAAGATGTAAGACCGTTTGAACTTACAACAAATTCTTATTTAAAATTATTTTATACAAAGCTCTTTTAATTCATCAATACTTCCATTAAATACATTAGCATCAATATTATATGAATAGCCTTCAATTGTTTATATTTTATTAGACGCTGATTTATTATTTTTTTCGACAGAGTTTATCCCGATTTATCAGGAATTAACAAGATTTGCATTTTTTTGCAAACCTGTTTAGTCGAAGTATTAATTACTTGATATTTTTTTTAATTTCTGAATACTTAAGGAATTATTGGGATTAATAGATTACTGAAAAGAAACGATTAAGTATAACTCACCCTAAATAACTTTACATTCGTAAAACTATTAATTTTGAGTATAAATGTTAAAAAATATATTTATTTTTACTGGTTACCTTTTCAAAAAACACACTCCATATATATAGAGGGGCATCATTAATTAATACTAAATATTAACACTTATATAAATTTAAAAACAAAAAGCTATGGAAAAATTCTCTTTTTATGAAATCTTGTCATTCCTGTTGCCGGGATTTATTTTGATTGGTATAATTCAATTGTATGAAAACTATGTGTTTGGACACATTCCCTTTCTTAATATGGGTGGCAACTTTGGCGAAAACGTAATTTTGCTCTGTTTATCGTTATTTGCAGGGATAATAATTCACGTTTTTGCAAATCGTTTACTTAAAATTAAAAAATTTAAGTGGTTTGAAAATATCGTATATATTTCAGTTAAAAAAATTTCTATTACTAATGAAGCAATTCAGCCAATTATTCCATTTCTGAATAAGGAATATTGTAGGTTAAAACAACACGAAATAGAACAAAGTAATGAATATGAAGCATGTGAAAAATTATTCGATTTTGCATATTATTACCTTGAAGCAAACGATAAAATTTCAGCAGCAAAAAATTTTCAAAGCCTTTATTTTTGGTTCAGAAATATGTTTACTATTTCAGTATTTTTAATTCCGGGTTCACTTATAATTCTATCACTTACATTTTTTGGAACTTATATAAAAGGGCAAATTGACACAGCAATTTGTATATCAGTAATTAATCTTGTATTGTTTTTTATTCTCATACCAAATACCAGATGGTTAAGAGAATTAATGGTTAAAAAAGTATTATGGAGCTACTATGTAGAAAGAATTCATCAAAACGAAAATAAATCTAATAACAATCAATAAATTTAATATTATGGAAAATCAAACACAAAAAGGTAAAGGTATTTATTATTACTATACCAAAAATGAAGACAAACATTATTTTGGTAGTTTTTTAAATTTAGCCAATAATAATATTGAGCAAATAATTGAAGAGTTTAGAATTCGTCTTAGTCTTAAAGATGAAAAAAACATCAAAGAAATAATCAATAATTATTTTACTGATAAAAAATCTTATACCGACTGGGAAAGAGGTATAAATATATTGAAAGAATATTTACCAGTTATTGATTATTTAGACTTGGCAATTACAGATAAAGAGTTTGAGAAAATTGATTTAAAACAAAAAGAAACTGCAAAAAGAAAATATTTCAGAACAAATTTTTCATTACTAATTGATACTATAATTGATTTAAGAAATTTTTACACACATTATTTCCACAAACCTATTTCAATCAATCCCGATGTAGCTAAATTTTTAGATAAAAATCTTTTAAATGTTTGCCTCGACATCAAAAAACAAAAAATGAAAACCGACAAAACCAAACAAGCTCTAAAAGATGGTTTAGATAAAGAATTGAAAAAGCTTATTGAATTAAAAAAGGCAGAATTAAAAGAGAAAAAAATTAAAACATGGAATATTACAGAAAACGTTGAAGGAGCTGTTTACAACGATGCTTTCAACCACATGGTTTATAAGAATAATGCTGGTGTTACAATATTAAAAGACTATCACAAATCAATATTGCCCGATGACAAAATTGATTCAGAATTAAAACTAAACTTTTCAATCAGTGGATTAGTCTTTTTACTTTCAATGTTCCTTTCAAAAAAAGAAATTGAACAATTCAAATCTAATCTCGAAGGCTTTAAAGGAAAAGTTATTGGCGAAAATGGAGAATATGAAATTTCAAAATTCAATAATAGTCTTAAATATATGGCTACACACTGGATTTTTTCATATCTGACTTTCAAAGGACTCAAACAGCGGGTAAAAAACACATTTGATAAAGAAACCCTTCTAATGCAAATGATTGATGAATTAAATAAAGTCCCTCACGAAGTTTATCAAACACTTTCAAAAGAACAGCAAAATGAATTTTTAGAAGACATAAACGAATATGTTCAAGATAATGAAGAAAACAAAAAGTCAATGGAGAACTCAATTGTTGTTCATCCTGTTATCAGAAAAAGATACGACGATAAATTCAATTACTTTGCTATTCGTTTCTTAGACGAATTTGCAAATTTCCCTACATTAAAGTTTTTTGTTACAGCAGGTAATTTTGTACACGATAAAAGAGAAAAACAAATTCAGGGAAGCATGCTTACTTCTGATAGAATGATAAAGGAAAAAATCAATGTATTTGGCAAACTTACTGAAATTGCAAAGTACAAAAGCGATTATTTTAGCAACGAAAATACACTTGAAACTTCTGAATGGGAATTATTTCCTAACCCAAGCTATCTTTTAATTCAAAACAATATTCCGGTTCATATTGATTTAATTCATAATACCGAAGAAGCAAAACAATGCCAGATAGCAATTGACAGAATAAAATGTACAACAAATCCTGCGAAGAAACGAAATACAAGAAAATCTAAAGAGGAAATAATAAAAATTATTTATCAAAAAAATAAAAACATCAAATATGGCGACCCTACTGCACTATTAAGTTCAAATGAGCTACCTGCATTAATTTACGAATTATTAGTTAATAAAAAATCTGGTAAAGAACTTGAAAATATTATTGTAGAAAAAATTGTAAATCAATATAAAACAATTGCAGGTTTTGAAAAAGGTCAAAATTTATCAAATAGTTTAATCACAAAAAAACTGAAAAAGAGCGAACCGAATGAAGATAAAATAAATGCCGAAAAAATTATTCTTGCAATTAACCGAGAGCTTGAAATTACCGAAAATAAGCTTAATATTATTAAAAATAATAGAGCAGAATTCAGAACAGGTGCTAAAAGAAAACATATCTTTTATTCTAAAGAATTAGGGCAAGAAGCAACTTGGATAGCATACGATTTAAAACGATTTATGCCCGAAGCTTCCCGAAAAGAATGGAAAGGTTTTCATCATAGCGAACTCCAAAAATTTTTAGCATTTTATGATAGAAATAAAAACGATGCAAAAGCTTTGTTAAATATGTTTTGGAATTTCGATAACGACCAATTAATTGGAAATGATTTAAACTCAGCCTTTAGAGAATTCCATTTTGATAAGTTTTATGAAAAATATTTAATTAAAAGAGATGAAATATTAGAAGGCTTTAAAAGCTTCATCAGCAATTTTAAAGATGAACCTAAATTACTAAAAAAGGGCATTAAAGACATTTACAGGGTTTTCGATAAAAGATATTACATAATTAAATCTACAAATGCTCAAAAAGAACAACTATTATCAAAACCAATTTGCCTGCCACGTGGTATATTTGACAACAAGCCAACATATATCGAAGGAGTTAAAGTTGAAAGCAATTCGGCTCTTTTTGCCGATTGGTATCAATATACATACTCCGATAAGCATGAATTTCAGTCTTTTTACGATATGCCAAGAGATTATAAAGAACAATTTGAAAAATTTGAACTTAATAATATCAAAAGCATTCAGAATAAGAAAAACCTGAACAAAAGCGATAAGTTTATATATTTCAGGTACAAACAAGATTTGAAAATAAAACAAATAAAATCGCAGGATTTGTTTATTAAACTTATGGTTGACGAATTGTTTAACGTTGTTTTTAAAAACAATATAGAACTTAACTTAAAAAAGCTATATCAAACATCTGACGAACGCTTTAAAAACCAGTTAATAGCCGATGTACAAAAGAATAGAGAAAAAGGCGATACATCTGATAATAAAATGAACGAAAATTTTATCTGGAATATGACCATACCACTTTCATTATGTAATGGTCAGATTGAAGAACCAAAAGTAAAGCTTAAAGACATTGGTAAATTCAGAAAACTCGAAACCGACGATAAAGTAATTCAATTGCTTGAGTATGATAAATCAAAAGTTTGGAAAAAACTCGAAATCGAAGACGAATTAGAAAATATGCCAAACTCATACGAAAGAATAAGGCGTGAAAAACTATTAAAAGGAATACAGGAATTTGAACATTTTCTACTCGAAAAAGAAAAGTTTGATGGCATAAACCATCCTAAGCATTTTGAACAAGACCTTAATCCAAATTTCAAAACCTATGTTATTAATGGAGTGCTACGAAAAAACTCAAAATTAAACTATACCGAAATTGATAAATTGCTCGATTTAGAACATATTTCAATAAAAGATATTGAAACATCTGCAAAAGAAATTCATTTGGCATATTTTCTTATTCATGTACGAAACAAATTTGGGCATAACCAATTACCAAAATTGGAAGCATTTGAATTAATGAAAAAATATTACAAAAAAAACAATGAAGAAACTTATGCAGAGTATTTTCATAAAGTTAGTTCACAAATCGTTAACGAATTTAAAAACTCCTTGGAAAAGCATTCTTGATTTAAAATTAGTTCTTTGAAATTTTGATATAGCTTACAAGTCAATGAATATAATAAACTCCTTATTTTGAATGGTATAAACAACAAGGCCAATCATTGATATGTCGTCAATTTGGTTGTAACTGCCCTTATTTTGAAGGGTATAAACAACAGAAGATTTTAACATATAACTACAGGGGATGTTGTAACTGCCCTTATTTTGAAGGGTAAAAACAACCGAATTCTTTCTGATATTTAATCGCTGTATGCTGTAACTGCCCTTATTTTGAGGGGTATAAACAACCTGTATCAAGAGTATGAAATCTGGTGAGACCGTTGTAACTGCCCTTATTTTGAAGGGTATAAACAACCTATTGGATTCATTGCCATCCCATACTAGGAGTTGTAACTGCCCTTATTTTGAAGGGTATAAACAACGTTTACCACCAACTCTACGCTGTTCACGTTGTTGTAACTGCCCTTATTTTGAAGGGTATAAACAACCACTGAATCCGAATTGAATAATTGAATAAAGTTGTAACTGCTCTTATTTTGAAGGGTATAAACAACTTCCGCATACGTTAGGGTTTATTGCAAAAAAGTTGTAACTGCCCTTATTTTGAAGGGTAAAAACAACTAATTTAAGTTATTGGTTTATAAATATATAGTTGTAACTGCCCCTATTTGGAAGGGTATAAACAACTAAAACAAAATAAGTTGCTATAATTCCACTGTTGTAACTGCTCTTATTTTGAAGAGTATAAACAACTGAATAAATCGCCTTGATTGAAGTCAGCTGGTTGTAACTGCCCTTGTTTTGAAGGGTATAAACAACCTCTTGAAAATCAACAATACGTTGATGTAAGTTGTAACTGCCCTTATTTTGAAGGGTATAAACAACCCTGTTAATTGTGAAAATGCGTATGATGATGTTGTAACTGCCCTTATTTTGAAGGGTATAAACAACATAAGTCTTTTTAGGGATTGAAAATCTTCGGTTGTAACTGCCCTTATTTTGAAGGGTAAAAACAACTCAAACATGAAATTTACACATTCCGGACGGGTTGTAACTGCTCTTATTTTGAAGGGTAAAAACAACCTAGTACAATCTTTTTGTTCAACAGTAGGAGTTGTAACTGCCCTTATTTTGAAGGGTAAAAACAACATGCTTTCGGCAGCATCAAAATCGTTTAGTGTTGTAACTGCCCTTATTTTGAAGGGTATAAACAACCTCCCACAACTAATTCAAAACTAGGGACGTGTTGTAACTGCCCTTATTTTGAAGGGTAAAAACAACTTAATTCTTTTATATCGTTATTCGACAGTAGTTGTAACTGCCCTTATTTTGAAGGGTATAAACAACATAAGCTTGATTGATATTTATTTGTGAATTGTTGTAACTGCCCTTATTTTGAAGGGTATAAACAACTAGATAAATCCGCACCGGCTATAATAGTTTGTTGTAACTGCCCTTATGTTACTCACGAATTGTTTGATTTCTCAAGGAGTTCGTGATTGCTAACGCAATTGAAGGGTATAAACAACATGTGGAGCCGTTTTGATTGTGTTCTCGGAGTTGTAACTGCCCTTATTTTGAAGGGTATAAACAACTCTGAATAACCTGTGAAAACAGAGAATCTAGTTGTAACTGCCCTTATTTTGAAGGGTATAAACAACAAAGGACATAATGATTCTGATTCTTTCGATGTTGTAACTGCCCTTATTTTGAAGGGTATAAACAACAATTGGTTATAATTATATAAAGAAAATTAAGTTGTAACTGCCCTTATGTTACTCACGAATTGTTTGATTTCTCAAGGAGTTCGTGATTGCTAACGCAATTGAAGGGTATAAACAACATAATTCCTTTACAGCTTTTTTTAAATTCTGTTGTAACTGCCCTTATTTTGAAGGGTATAAACAACTTTGATTAGTGAGTACAGATAATCAATATTGTTGTAACTGCCCTTATTTTGAAGGGTATAAACAACTATAATCTTGATAATAAAGCCAACAAGCTTGTTGTAACTGCCCTTATTTTGAAGGGTATAAACAACAAAAAATGTAAATACAGCAATTACATCGCCGTTGTAACTGCCCTTATTTTGAAGGGTATAAACAACATACATTTATTTTATGTGTTAGAAAACATGGTTGTAACTGCCCTTATTTTGAAGGGTATAAACAACCTTTTTATTTACGATTTACGATTTAGAGATTTACGATTTGAGCTTTGCAACCCAATCGTTCTTTGAGCTTGAAATTTGAGACTTGAAACTTGGAATTTGAAACTTTGAGCTTGAAACTTGGAGCTTTGCACTTGGGCTGGTTTTGTGTTGATTGAATAGTTTGTTTGGTTTTATTACAAAATATCATCTAATTATGTTTGGATTTACTACAAATTATATTACATTTATGTTTGGATTTATTACAAATGTATGATTAAACGACACATAATTAATGAATTAAATAAATGGTCTGTAAAGAAAAACAGAAAACCACTTGTTTTAAGAGGGGCACGTCAGGTAGGAAAAACGACAATTGTAAATGAATTTTCAAAAAAATATAAAAGCTATATATATCTTAATCTTGAAAATAGAGAGCATTTAAAAATATTTGAAAACAAAAATTCATTTTCAGAAGTATTTGAAGCAATATTTTATGTGAGTAACAAAGAAAAAGTCGAAGAAAGTATATTGATATTTATTGACGAAATTCAATATTCACCTGATGCTATAAGATACCTAAGGTATTTTTATGAAGAAAAACCTGAAATTCATGTAATAGCAGTAGGTTCATTACTCGAAACATTATTAAACAGAAATATTTCTTTTCCTGTTGGAAGAGTTGAATATATGGCGTTAAGACCATGCTCATTTATGGAGTATCTTAATGCAATAAAAGATACTGCATCAATTGAATTAATTGAATCGTTGAAAATTCCGGCTTATGCTCATGATAAAATATTAAATCATTTTAAACGCTATATGCTGATTGGCGGTATGCCTGAAGTAATTGCAAATTATGCAGAAAACAGAGATTTAGTACAATTAAATTCCATATATCAAACATTGCTAACCGGATTTAACGACGATGTTGAGAAATACTCCAGCAATAATTCTATGTTGCAATATATCAGACATATTTTAAGAACAGGATTTGCTTATGCAGGGCAAAGAATTAAATTTGAAAACTTTGGAGGTTCATCATATCGTTCGCGTGAAATGGCTGAGGCTTTTCGGACACTTGAAAAAACAATGTTGCTCGAATTAGTATATCCTATTACAAATACGACATTGCCAATTAGTCCGAATTTCAAGAAATCACCAAAACTACAATGGCTTGATTTAGGCTTGGTTAACTATGCCGCAGGTGTTCAACATGAAATTTTTAATTCAGATGAAATTAGTACAATTTGGAAAGGTATTAGTTCTGAACAAATAATAGGTCAAGAAATATTAGCTTATAATACTAATGTTTTATACAAAAGAAATTTTTGGACAAGAGAAGAAAAAAATTCTGTTGCAGAAATAGACTATATTATTAATTTTAACGGACTTATAATTCCAATAGAAGTTAAATCTGGTGACACAGGTAGATTGCGTTCATTACATTTATTTATGGATGCAGCACCACACAATGTTGCAGTTCGTGTTTACTCTGATAAATTTAGTATTGATACTGTAAAAACATTAGGAGGTAAAGAATTTAAACTTATTAATTTACCTTTTTATTTAATATCTCAATTAGAACGAATCTTACAATCTGTATTTTGATACATCTAATTTTTTACTACATATTCTGATAATAATTCATTAAAATAGCCCAAAAAGAAATGTTCGATAAAGGTTACGAGCCATATTTCTGGGCGGGGTTTGTGTTGATTGAATAGCTTAATTAAAAAATCGTAAGCTCTAATTGATTTCAGAGAAATATAAGCTTATTAGCCCATAGGGCTTCAATGTCAATAAAATACAATATATAAATAAATTTTGTTTGTAGGACATTAACAAAAAAAGAAATATGGCAAACTTCAATATCCACCTTTATAATGCTGTATATTCCCTACGGGAAAACATTAAACTGTGGTTTGAGTTTTTATTGTCATTAATACCCTATGGGCAAATTTTTATGAAAGCAAATTGAATTTACAAAAAATCTCAACTATAAATAGCTGATATTTATCACATTATACAAATAATTGCAATTTTGTACTTTCTATAATACAATTTATGCTTATATTTGTACTTTAAATAGTGCAAAATGGAAAGATTAATAGAATTATCGCAAAAAAAAATTCAGAATGTACCTACCGAATTTAAACGTTATCTTTTTAAAAAAATCAATTTAGACAATCGTTTAATAGGAATAAGTGGAGCAAGAGGCTCTGGCAAAACTACGCTGCTATTACAATTATTGGTAGAACATTATTCCGAAAATAAACAAGCAATGTATATAAGCTTAGACGACTTATATTTTACAAAAAATGAACTTGTTTATTTTGCGGAAAACTTTGTAAAAAAGGGAGGTAAGTGCCTTTTTATTGATGAAGTACATAAATATCCGAACTGGTCGCAGGAGTTAAAAAATATATACGATAATCTTCCCGAATTAAAGGTAATTTTTACAAGTTCATCGGCTTTGCAAATTTATAAAGGCAGCCACGATTTAAGTAGAAGGGCATTAATCTATAATCTTGCAGGTTTATCGTTCAGAGAATTTCTAACAATAAAATATAAAATTGACTTTGAGGAGATTTCATTAAATGATATTTTAGAATTTCCCGAAAAAATTTCTAATACCATTACTAATAAAATTAAACCTTTCCAGTATTTTACTGAATACTTAAAAAATGGCTTTTACCCATTTTGTAATGATAATGAATCTGATTATCAATCGAGGTTGCTTGCCACAATAAATCTTGTTATTGAAAACGATTTACTTGCAATAGAATCGATTGATTACAAGTCAATTGTGAAGTTAAAGAAGTTAATTCTTATTTTACCTCAGATGGTTCCATATAAGCCTAATATCACGCAGTTAGCCGAACAGATTGAAACGACAAGAAGTACTCTAATGAAATATTTGGATATACTTTTTAGAGCACAGATATTATTTTTATTGAATAAAGATACAATGGGAATAAATTTACTTAATAAACCTGAGAAAATTTATTTACACAATCCTAATTTGTATTATGCGTTATGTACCGAACAACCAAATATAGGCTCAATTAGAGAAACTTTTTTTGTTAATCAGATTTCACATAATCATAAAATTTGTTATTCAGATTCAGCCGACTTTTTTGTCAACAATAAATATACTTTTGAAATTGGTGGAAAAAACAAAACAAGAAAGCAAATTAAAGATTCTGAAAATGCTTTTATTGTAAAAGATGATATTGAATATGGTTATGAAAATGTTATACCGTTATACTTATTTGGGTTTTTATATTGATAATCTTTTATTTAGCAAGGTTTATTCTTTTTATTGTAATCTATGTAATCTAATTCTTAAAAAAAATGAAAAAAACAATATTCACAATAATAGTTATCTGTATTCTTTATTCTTGTAAAACAAAGCCATACAACTACTTTGAAGGCGAAACACAAGGCACAACATATCATATCACATTTGAAGAATCAGATGTAACTATAACAGGAGAAGAAATTGATTCAGTAATAGCAGAATTCAGCAAAGTATTCTCAACATACGATTCTACCTCGGTTATTTCAAGAGTTAACAACAACGAATCGGATGTCGAAATTAGTGAGGATTTTCAATACTTGCTTAAAGTTTCAGAGGAGGTTTATACTCAATCCGACAAATTATTTGATATAACCATAGCTCCCATTGTAAATGCTTGGGGTTTTGGGTTTGAAACTGCACAACATGTTGATAGCTTATTAATTGATAGCTTATTACAATATGTAGGATTTGATAAAATTCAATTATCTGGAAATAAAATAATAAAACAAAATTCAAATATCATGCTCGATGGAAATGCAATAGCACAAGGTTATAGCGTCGATATTGTCTCGAAATATTTAGAAGACCGAAAGGTAAAAAACTATTTAGTTGAAATAGGCGGAGAATTAAAAGCTATTGGAGTAAATAAAAATGGCAATGTATGGAAGGTTGGAATTGATAAACCAATAGAAAATAGTGATGCTGAAAACCGTGAACTACAGACTACTATCTTGCTAAAGAACATGTCATTAGCTACTTCAGGAAATTATCGTAATTTTTTTGTCGAAAATGGTGTCAAATACGCTCACACGATTAATCCAAAAACTGGTTATCCGGTTAAAAACGATTTGTTAAGTGTAACAGTTTTAACCAAAGAATGTATTTATGCCGATGCTTATGCAACAACGTTTATGGTTATGGGCTATGAAGCAAGCAAAAAGTTTGTTGAATCAAGACCCGATTTAGAGGCTTATTTCATATATACCGACAAAGACAATAAAATGCAAGAATACTACACAAGCAATTTTAAGAAAATGATTGCCGAGTAATTTATATTTCCATTGTTGGTGTTTTCACCGACAATTTCAAACTACCCTGTTGGAGACAACTCCAACAGGAAATTGCTGAGTAATTTATTTTTTTGTCCTAATCAAACTTAGAACTCCGTTTATAAACGTCAATGGATGAACTGGATTTCCGGAAACATATAGGTCAATGTGATATTTTTTAAGAAATTCCCTGTTTAAAGCTTGGCTTCCATCAAATATACCTCCACTAATTGCATCTGTTCCAGCTAAAATGATTATTTTAGGATCTGGCACAGCATCATAACAAATTTGTAATGGTTCAGCCATATTTTCAGAAATTGGTCCTGTAATAACTATTCCATCGGCATGACGTGGCGATGCAACAAACTCAATTCCAAATCTTCCCATATCAAAATTTACATTTCCGGCAGCATTCAACTCCCACTCACAACTATTGTCGCCTCCGGCTGAAACCTGACGAAGCTTTAGTGAACCACTAAAAAAGTTATAAATTTCAGTTCTAATTTGCTCAGGATTAAGCAAAATTTGCGACTCCTCTCCTTCTTTAATAATCAAGTCTGTTCTTGAATTTGCAGATATTTTATAATCCTTGGTAAATGAAATCTTTTCGGGAAAAGCAAAAGTACATTCGCCACAAAAAGTACATTTTCCTAAATCAATGCTAACAGGATTTGCTCCGATTGCTCCTGTTGGACAAACGTTTATAAGTTTATTTTCATCAACAACAGTTTTACTAATTATCGGTCTTCCTCTGAAAATACCTGGAACGTCAACAGTAGTAACATCTGGAATATACTGTTTTCCTTGATGATAAAGTATTTTTAAATTATTAATCATTTTTTTACTTTTTATTTACTACAAAGCCTCAAAATTAACAAAGAAAAATCAAATTTTGCTTTTCTTTTCCCTTTAAAATTTGGGCTTTAGATTTTTATATTTATTATAAATCATTTCCACGATTGTATCGGTCGAGGCAATATGCAGTAAAGAATTGCATGGCTACTTTCCTATTCACCAACACGAAATTTTATGCTGACATAACGAATGAATTACTACTGAACCAATATTGTACATAGACTTTGTTTCCCAACTGTGCGTTATAATTCATTTCTAAATGCTCTTTTTAACAAGATTGGAGTTGTTAAGGTTGTTAGAATTCCCATTATAACAAGTATTGAAAAAATCTCTGTATTTATTAGTCCAGCATTATAAGCAATATTAGCAATAACTAATTCCATTATTCCCCTTGCATTAAGACCTATTCCAAGAGTCAAAGACTTTTTTCCATTAAGACCTGCAAATCTTCCACCGAAATAACCCCCAATAATTTTTGAAAAATATGAAACAAAGACTACTGCTATTAAAAGTCCAATATTACTGATAGATAAGAAATTAAACTCAAGACCAATGCCCGCAAAGAAAATAGGGGCTAAAAAACCCATTGCAATATTACCTGTGGTTTTTTCTATAGATTTCAAATTATCCTTTCCTATTAATTGCTCACTTATCAACATTGAACCAAAAAAAGCACCAACGATGAAATGTAGCCCTAATGTTTCTGTAAATGTTGAGAACAATAAAATAAATACAAAAAATAAAGCAAATAATGGCTCTTTACCTTTTAATAATGATATGAGTTTATTCAATGAATTCTCAATATAATCGCCCCTACGAAGAACTTTCTTTATTAAAATATATACAGAACTTAAAATTACAATAAACACTACCAACTTTAGTAAAGAAACTGAACCTGCTTTTAAAATTGAAAAGACAGAAAAATCAGTATCCTTTATATTGATTAAAACACCAAGTATAGTCAGTGCTAAAACATCGTCAAAAATCGCTACTGAAATTATTTTTTGTCCAACATCTGTATTTATTTTACCTAAATCCATTAAAATTCTTATACTTACAGGAAGAGCAGTTATCGCAACACAAAGTCCTATAAATAAAGATGTCATAATATTTTGATTAAATAAAAAACCGATACTTGTACCACAGATTATGGGAATAAAGAAAGCCATTAATGAAATAATCAAATTTCTCCCTTTTAAAGATTTTAGTATTGAATTAATATTTATTTCTAGACCAACCATAATTACTAAAAGAAATATTCCAAGTTCAGAGATTACCTTTATGTCTTCTGTTCTATGAATTAAATTTAATAAACTTGGTCCTAAAATTATTCCAGCTAATATTTCACCAATCATCGAAGGTTGTTTAAAACGTTCAAACAATTCTCCTAATAATTTTGCTGCAACTAATAAAATTAATAGATTAGTAAAGAAAGGAAGCTCAAAAAATGCCTCAGTCATATTTTATTTTCTTTTAGTGGTTTTGTGATTAAAAATCATTTTCATTGTCTTTAGTTTTTTCTTTTTCGCATTGTTGGCAACAATTATATATGCCAAACAACCCTACAGTTTGAGAGTTGATTACTATCCGTTTTAATCGTTTATACATAACTTGCTACCTAAATCTTTAAGTTGCATAACTTATCGCTCTATGATTGGTACAGACAACTCTATATAGCTTTACATTTGTAAACCTATTAAGATTATGCTTATATTCTACAAATCATTTCCACAATAAGACAAATTGAAACTTTTATTACAAATCGGAAAATCAGAAATTTCATTATTCCTAACCGATAAAGCTAAAGCAAGCCAATTATGAAGTGAAGGATCTTTTATTTTATACATTTTCAATTCACCGTTTTCGTCGGTAATTGCACAATGGCATATCTCTCCTCTCCAGCCTTCAACCAACGAAACAACAAACGAATCTGCTAAAGGAGATTCCATCACATTTTCTTTAATGTCATGCTTTGGAAATTTATCAAGCATTTTTGTAATTAATTCTATCGAAGCATTTATTTCACCCATTCTTAACTTTGCTCTTGCATGAACATCGCCTGTTTTGCCTAATATTGGCTGATAGTTTAACTTTTGATAAAATCCTGCCGGATGCGAAAAGCGAATATCTCTATTCAAATTACTTGCACGAGCAGTCATTCCAACTGTACCAATACTAGTTGCAGTTTCAGTTGAAACAGTTCCTGTTTTTTCAAGTCGTGCCAAAACTGAAGGCATATCAAAAATTTCGCTACTCATTTCCTTAAAATCAGGTTTATAAGCATTTATTACCTCAAACCATTTTTCAGCTAATTGTTCACTAAATGGAAAGTTAGTTTTGCCAGCCCTGATAAGACTTTTTGCCAAACGATTTCCGCACCATTGCTGAAAATAATTAATTATAGGAGTACGCAATCGTCCAAAAACAGAACTACCTAACTGATAAGCAATATCGGTACAAATTGCACTTAAATCGCCAGTGTGAATTGCAATTCGCTCATGTTCAAGTGCCAAAACTCTTTCAAATTGTAAAGCTTCGCTTGGTTTAAAATCACATAAGCTTTCCCATGCCTGAGCAAAAGCTACTGTATGTCCGACAACTGTGTCGCCTGCAATATTTTCGGCAAGAGTAGTTCTTTGTAATAAATTTTTCTTTTCCAGAAACAATTGTTCAATTCCTCGGTGCTGATAACCAAGTTGAATTTCGAGATGCAAAATTTGTTCTCCATTACAAATAAATCGAAAATGTCCAGGCTCTATAACGCCAGCATGTATTGGTCCAACGCCAACTTCGTGTAACTCTTCACTCTCAATTTTATAAAAAGGATAATTTGCAATAATGTTGTTTTTGTCGGCTCTATTAAATGGGTATCTGACAGGCTTTTGCCATGGATGACCGATAAAATCAATTCCGAAATTTTCGTGAATCTCACGCTCAAAAATGTGCAATGCAAAATGCTTTGTAGTAATTGATTGTAATTTATCGTTTGAATTCACAATTGACGATAACACATTGATAGAATGTTTGCTATCATCTGCAATACAGCAAATAAGTTTAACATTTCCCTTTTCAGGAAAACCAAAATAATTTACACAATGATATTTAATATCTTTTGTAAGAAAATTTGCAATTACATCAGCAAAAATATCGTATTCCAAAACCGGAATTGAAAAAACAGAAATTCGCTGATTATTATTTACTTCAATGTAATTCATATCATTATATTAAATTTTTAATTGCTTCCTGAATCAAATCATTAAAGAAAACAGGCGGATTTAATCCAAGATAAATTACTAATCCCATTAAAATATATTGAGATAAAGTTTCATAAGAGTTTACCTTTTCGATGCAACTTTCGTCAAAATCGACTGGTGGTGTAAACAATATTTTTAAAAAATTCCTTCCTAAAGCCCAGAAAATAAATGTAAGCAATATTAGTAATGGAATAAGCAGGTATAAATAATTAGCCTGAAACAAAGCTTTAAAAATGTAAAATTCGCTAATAAATAATCCAGAAGGAGGCATTCCTGTAACACAAATAAAGGCTATAAGCATAAAGATTGCTCCAGAAATATTATACTTAAAATAATTACCAATATAATAAGTATTTTTTGTTTTATAAGTTTTATAAATATGCCCGATTTGAAAAAAAAGTGCAGATTTTGCAAATGAATGTAATATAATATGCAGAATAGCAGCATAATATCCAATTCCTCCGGCAGCCAACCCGAGCATAATTACGCCCATGTGTTCGATACTCGAATACGCCAACATTCGCTTAATATTCTTAACTTTAAGCATGTAAACAGTTGCAATAAATATTGATAAAAATGCCGAAATCATTATTACATGGTTTGCCCATTGATGCAATGGATTGTGTGAAATAATTTCGTAAAACCTGAAAACTCCAACAAATCCAACATTCATCAGAACGCTTGAAAACAAAGCCGCTGCTGGCGTTGGAGCTTTATCTTTGGCATCAATTCCGGCTGTGTACATTGGTACTAAACCAAGTTTTGCAGTAAATCCAGTAAAAATAAAAATGAAAGACAAACGAAGCCAAAACTGATTTAAATTCGGTGCAAGCTCTATTAATGTCTCATAGTGAAGAGTTTCTTGATTTGTATCGCCCAGAGCAAGGCTTAAAAACAATATTCCAATAAAAACAAATACCAGACTTATTGAACAAACAAAAATATATTTCCAGGTTGCTTCTATTGATCCAGCATTTCTTCTATGAAATATTAAGGCTGAGGCACTTAATGTTGTCAATTCAACAAAAATCCATGTAACTGCTATATGCGACGACAAATATGCGGCAGATAATGCCATAATCAGCATAATCATTGCAACATAATAAATGCTTCTTGCTCTTCGATTATCCTGTTCTTTATAAATATAATCGTAACTATGCAATAGTGCAGGAATACTGATAATTGTTAAAGTAATCAGCATCAGAATTGCTAACGCATCAGCCTTAAAAAAATTAAATTCGGTTAAACCTTTATGTGTAAATTCATACGCAGTAAATATGATTTGCATTAACAAAAAGAGTAAAACTAATATTTTACGAACAATGGTGACTTTGTTAAAAAACAAAATTCCACTAATCAATAACGAAGCTGCTATGTATATTAAAATCATAACTTTCTATTAATCTTTTAAATTGCTTAATTGCGAAACATCAGTATCTTGAAGTACGTCGCCTACTTTATTTATAAAAATTCCCAACAGAAAAACACTTACAAAAACATCAAATAAAACGCCCAAATTCACAAGCATTGGCATTTCTTTTCCAACCGCTAATGACAAAATAAACACACCGTTTTCAATTAATACATAACATATTACGTGTGTTATAATTTTCTTACGAGTACTCATAAAATACAAACCACTAAATAATGCTGATAGAGCCACAACAAAATATATTTTATGATTATGTATATCATGAATTACATTTGAAACCATAAAAGTTGCTGCAATTATTAGTGTTACAATAATTAACGACACAAAATTTGGCAAATAAGGTTCAGCTTCTCTTGTAATATTATTTTTTATAATTACATACCTTAAAAACAATGGAATTGCAATTGCTTTTACAATTATTGTTTCTAAAAGTATAATAATAAGAGTAGCCAAATTACTTTCAATAAGTCCATAAAATGCTATTCCAAACAATAAAACGCCTTGCAATGCCAAAATTTTAACATAAGTCATTAATCTGTTCCCTATTGCAAAAAACAGCAATGACATCGTGAAAACAATAAGTAAAATGTTTATCATAATATTTTCAATTTTATTAATAATTTTTTACAATCATACCCTTTTCAAGTCCTAAATTCCAAGCCACAAGTTCCAAACTTCAAACTTCTAATTTCTATCTTCTAATTAGTTGAACTTCCCCATTACCATCAACACACTAAAAAACACCAACAACGAAACCGATGATAACACTAAAATAAACTGTGCATTATGACTCATTCTGAACCTTGCCGAAAACGATTCAAGTAATCCAACAACAACTGCAAACAAGCTTTGAATGAAAATAAATAATGGAATACTATAATACAATGGCAAATTTCCCATAAATAAATTAGCAATCAAAGCTCCGTAAAGTGCAAATTTCATATTAGTTCCATGCAAAATCAGACCAAGGTCGAATCCGCTATTATCCAAAATCATAACTTCGTGCATCATTGTAAGTTCGAGATGTGTTTTTGGGTCATCAATTGGCATTCGGCTGTTTTCAATCATACAAATTATTATTAAAACAAAAGTCGCTAAAGTTCCAATTGCATAAGATGTATATGAGCCAAAATGAAAAGTCATAAAAATTTCCTGAAACGAAGTATGCCCTGTAAGTAAAGCTAGTGAACCCATCAAAATAAAAAATGCAGGTTCTGCCAACATCGAAAACAAGGCTTCACGGCTTGCTCCCATTCCTTCGAAACTACTTCCTGTGTCGAGTGCCGAAATAATATTGAAAAATTTTCCCATTGCTAGCACATAAGCAAAAAACACAAAATCATAAGAAAATGAAATAATTCCTTTATAATGTCCAAAAGGCAAAACTAAAATTGCCATTATAATTGATGCAAAATAAATTGAAGGTGCAATCTGAAAAATGATGCTTGTGGTTTCGCTATATACAGCACCTTTTTTGAACAATCTTAAAATATCTTTCATTGGCTGAAAAACTCCAGGTCCTTTTCGTCCCGAAGCAAGACTTTTAGTTCTGATTACAATACCTGTAAAAACAAAACTGACTAATATTATTAATACAAAACTCAACATATCTCAGAACTTATTTAAAAAGTTAACAAATAATTCGCATAGATGGATTACCAGCGGAACTCCAGTCAATAATCCGATAAATAGCATTCCGTACAAAATATAATACTGAAGCTTACCATTTTGTAAAAAATGAAAATAATTTAAAAATTGACGCAATTGTCTGATAGGCCAATCAAACAATATTTCTTCTGTTTTATCTTCGGCATGAGTTGAGTGTGAGGCTTTTTCAGGAAAAATGCTATTTATTTCAACTTTATGCTTCTTGATAGATAATAATGGTTCAGCAATTTTTCTATATCCTCTCACAAAAGAACTTGCAGAGTATTGCATTTTACTGTTTGGAGCTACATATCCGCATCCCCAAG
>Ga0154347_1222_pt1 | contig 20888 bp, 18 predicted proteins | sample RifGroA2_FD_115875 | JGI IMG/M metagenome (GOLD analysis project Ga0154347, IMG submission 115875) | Bacteroidetes bacterium GWA2_31_9
GGAGCCTTGAATTACTATATCAATATCTTTCATATGGTGTGATTATAAAATATAAAGATACAATATATATTTTATATATCATATAGGATACCTATATTAGCAATTATCATGTTTTTAAAGGTATGTATAAGAAAAATTCTCGCATTGTAACAAATGATGGAAGTGAATATGAAATTGAAGAAATCTCAAAAAATGAAGATTTAGATTATATTATTTTCAAAGTTAAAAATGCTTATAATAGGAAGTTTGATTATGTAAAAATAGCTGGAAAATTACCTGAAATTGGTGAAAGTGTTTTTGCTATTGGTAACCCCGAAGGATTGGAGCAAACATTATCAACTGGAATAGTTTCTGGTTATAGAGAAGAAAAAGATTACATTCAAACTGATACACCAATAACTCATGGAAGTAGCGGTGGTCCATTATTTAATTCAAAAGGGGAAGTTATTGGAATTACTTCAATGGGAGCACAAGAAGGAAGTTTGTTTTTTGCAATAAATATTTTAAAAATCCCAACATCAAAATACAAATAACATATAAATATGGCGATTAAATTCGCAAAATTAATATGAATTTTGCGAATTTGGATTAAAGATTCTCCCCCTGCCCCCTCTCTTTGAAAGAGAGGGGAAAAGAAAAGAAGTTTGAAAATAAAATATAAATAAATAAAGCCTCTTACTCCCCTCTCTATTGTGAGAGGGGTCGGGGGTGAGAAAAATAATGGCAACACTAAAACAAATAACACTTTTTGCTCGTGAACTCAGAAAAAATCAAACTGTAGCAGAGCAAATTATGTGGCAAATTTTAAGAAATCGAAAATATAACAAACTAAAATTTTACAGGCAATATCCAATAATTTATGAAATACAGGCTAATTATAATTACAAATTTTTTATCCCCGATTTTTATTGCCACGAAGCAAAACTTGTTATTGAACTTGATGGTAAAATACATGATTTCCAGAAAGAATACGACTATCAACGAGATTTGATATTGAAAGAAAAAGAACTGACAGTATTACGATTTAAAAACGAAGAAATACTTAATGAAATTGATAAAGTATTAGCAAAAATTAATAAAACAATTGGAATATAAAAATGCCTCTTCCTCCCCTCTCTAATTAGAGAAGGGTCGGGCGTGAGTGAAAAGAAATACTATGAACACCAGCGAAATAATAATATACCAAAACCCCGAAGGAAACATCAAAATTGATGTCCGCCTAGAGCAAGAAACAGTTTGGCTTAGTCAAATGCAGTTATGCGAACTTTTTCAAAAGTCAAAAGCCACTATTAGCGAACATATTAAAAATATTTTCGATGAAGGAGAATTAACTGAAATTTCAGTTGTTCGGAATTTCCGAACAACTGCTTCTGATGGAAAAAACTATGATGTTAATTTTTATAATTTAGATGTAATAATTTCAGTTGGTTATCGTGTAAAATCGCAGCAAGGAACACAGTTTCGAATCTGGGCAACACAACGATTAAAAGAGTACAATTACATAAACAATTAACATAAAACACTAAATATTAAACATTTAATAAACTAGAAAACAAAAAAATATGAAAACACTCCTTTTAACCACCCTCGCAATACTACAACTCACAGTAATATTTGCCCAAACACCGCAAGCCTTTAAATACCAGGCAGTAATACGCAATAACCAAGGCAAGGTGCTTGTAAGCCAAATAGTTTCGCTGCGAGTAAGTATTTTGCAAAACGACCCGCTTGGAAGCCCTGTATATATTGAAACTCACCAAATTGCAACCAACGAATACGGAATTGCCAACCTCAGCATAGGAAGCGGAGCTGTAGTAACAGGAGTATTTGCCGATATAGCATGGGGTGTAACCACTCACTTTGTAAAAACCGAACTGGATATTACAGGCAACCAAAACTACGAGTTTATTGGAACCTCGCAACCGCTAAGTGTACCTTATGCACTATATGCCGAAAAAGCCGGAAACGCCAGCGATGATTTAGATAAAGACCCAACAAATGAAATACAAACAATTTCCAAAACAGACAGCACCATTTCACTTTCAAAGAGCGGCGGTTCTATTATTGACAGCGATAAGCAAACATTAAGCTTAAACAACAATGAATTAACCATTAGCAATGGAAATACAATCCAAATTCCACCAGATAATGATGCTGATACAACAAATGAGTTACAAGTATTGAGTGTAAATAACAATCAATTAATTATTAGCAAAGGAAATACTGTAAATATTGATGCTGACACAACTAATGAAATTCAAGTTTTGAGTTTTACAAACGACACATTGTATTTAAGCAATAGCAATAAAGTATATTTAGGAAATTATTTTGATAATTCCGATGGACAAACACTTATACTAAACGGAAACGAACTAACAATAAGTAATGGAAATACAATTGCTTTTACCGGAGCAGTTGATTTGGATGCTGACCCAACAAATGAACTTCAGTTTTTAAATATCTCAAATGATACTTTGTATTTGAGTAATGGAAATTTTGTGATTTTACCCGAAAACTTTGATAATGATAGTACGAACGAGTTACAGGACCTTAGTTTTTCAGGGGACACTTTATTTATGACAAATGGAAACTTTGTTGTTCTTCCATATGATTCAGCATTTTGGAAATTATCAGGTAATAATATTTATTATAATAATGGAAGTGTTGCTATTGGTATCTTAAATCCAGATAACAATGCCATTTTGGATATTTCTTCAACTAATAAAGGTGTACTAATTCCTCGTTTAACCCATGAACAAAGAGACTCTATACTTAACCCATCAATAGGGTTACAAATTTTTAATATAACAACTAATTGTTTAAATTATTGGGGTGGAATTAATTGGTTTGAATTATGTGGTAACTGTACCCCACAACCGTCACAGGCTGATGCTAATATTAATGGAGGAGATATGGACTATTATGGGATTTCTTCTAATATTACAATGCCATTACAAGGGAATATTCCACAAGAAGGAATAGGCACTTGGACTTTAATTTCAAATCCTGATGGACTTGGGGTTTTAACTGATATACATAATCCAAATGCTGATTTTACTGGTACAGTTTACATTACATATCAATTAAGGTGGAGTATATCAACTATTTGTGATTCTACTTTTGATGAATTCACTGTAACCTTTAGAGCATTTGACTCATTTAATTCGTCTGGTACTGTATATGTTTATCCGTATAGCCCAGAAAATCAATTGGAATGGGGAGGGTATGGAATATTAACAGGAGCATCAAGTAATACTAATGGAGGAATAAATACAAATACTATTGTATCTATTTTGGGAGATAATGGTGTGGTTCAATATGCTGCCAAATATTGTTATGATTTAGATGCTTTTGGTTATGATGATTGGTATTTACCAACTACTAGCGAAATGAATCAGATGGTTAGTGGAATATTACCTTATAATGTGACATATTGGACATCTTATGAAGATAGTGAATATAATGCAAAGGCAATACTTAATACTGGTTCAAGTCTTGATTTCCCTATACATAATAAAAATATCCAACATAGTTTTAGATGTGTTAGAAAATAAAAAATGAATATAATGAAATTGAAAAATAAAATTTTAACAAACATTGCTATTGGGTTAATTATTTTTGGCTCATTTACAATTATATATTTCATTTTCGCCCACCCATTTAACAACCCTAATTCATTATTATTTAGTCAATTTGGCGATTTTATTGGTGGTTTCGTAGGTTCATTATTTTCCTTGGCTGGTTTCCTATTAATTTATGAGACTTTTAAATTACAAAAAATAGCAATTGATAAACAAACGGAAGCAATAGCTCAACAAAAAGACATTTCCGATATTGATCGCTTTGAAAATCTTTTTTTTAATTTATTGAAAAATTATCAAGAGGTAAAAAAGGAAATTATCGCTTGGTTTAATGATATAAATACGTCTGAAATAAAATATAATTATGAAGTTAAAGGACTTGAGTTTTTTATTGGATCAAAAAATGAATTAAAATTTCTAATAAAAATTTTTAGAGAGAGAAGATACATTTCTTATGATAAGCTAATTGAACAAAACAATGATGAAGATGATCAATCTGATAACAATGGTTTGTATAGTAAAGAAGAACAAATCGAAGAATTAAGAATGGGTTTAAAAATAGACTTTTATAAAATATCTCCTGAAGATTACAATAGAATTAAACAATTGGAAGTAAGAATTCAAATTGTGGAAATTAGCAAACTGTTCTTTAAAAAGAATAATTATGCAATAGCAAATTACTTCAATTTTTTGTTCATGATAGTTGATTTTGTTGAGAATAGTAAAATCAAAAAAGAAGAGAATACTAAATATATTGGATTCATTATTACACAAATGACTAAGTTTGAGTTGTTTTTACTTTATTATTACTTAATAGCAAATAATGAGTTATTTGAATCTAAACAGTATATTTCATTTTTATTCGAAAATTTATACGAAGAAGATTTATTAGAAAAAGAACATAATAATTTAATTAATAGTATAAGTCTGAATAAAAGAGATTTATAATTGTAGTTAACAAAACATATTTATAATAAAATTAGTTGACATGATAGAAATAATAAAAACCTTTAAGTTTGAAGCGGAAAAAGTTGTATTATCAGTAAATATTAACAAAGAATTATATGGAACTAATACAGTAAGAATGTTTGTTGATGCAGAATTGGTCTCAAATAATAATAAAATCGTTATTTCAATTTCAAATAATGGTAAATCAGTCAATACATATTTATTATATCACAGTAAATCATTCTTTTGGATGAAATATAATCCGCATCAAGGCTTTTGGTGGGAATCAAAAAATCAATTAAAGAATGAATATTTTCATAGTGTTAAAGAAATGCAAGAAAAGTATATTCTTATACGAGATATAATTCCTGATATAGCGAGTTATTTTTATGAGTGTATTAAGAAATTAAAAAATACTATAATTCTTTTCGAAACAAATATTAAAGAAATTGAATAAATTGATTGAAGTTATCCCTCGCCCATTTAATCCGGTAACATGAATACATAATATCAACCACTTTACAGCAAAAATAAAAATATGACTCCACAAAAACTAACTCCAACCAAACTTCAAAAAATGTTAACCGACCTTGAATCGGAATTAATAGAGTGTACTATTTCAACAAATAACCATCCCCACGGCACATTTAAGTTCACAACTTAAATACATAATATCAAACAGCTTACAACTGCAAAAAATGCAATCCGTATAAATTGTTCTGTTTTCTGTTATGAAATTTAATCTAATTTGTGATATTGCTTTTTTGTTTTTCGGATTTTAAAGCTTAAATTTGTTTAATCATAAATACTTATGCAGCAACTTATCTTAAATATTACAAACGAAAGTAAAGCACGCTCGTTAATTAACTTTCTAAAGCAGTTAGATTTTGTTGAAATTGAAAAAATCAGTACTGATAATCAACTTAAAGAATTTCAAAAAGGAATTGCAGAATCGCTAAGCGATTTAAAAAATAAGAAAGTTTCGAGTTGGAAAAACAAAAAGTTGACAATAAAAAATGCTTAAATTAAATGTCAGCAAAACAGAATATTTCGAAAAACTTGTAAAAAAACTTACAAAAAAATATCGAAATATTGAAAATGATATTGATAGCTTTCTCGCTGAAATTGAAAACATTGAAGATTTAGGAATTTCGTTAGGGAGTAACTTATACAAAGCTCGTATAAAAAACACAGATAACAATAAAGGTAAAAGTGGAGGTTATCGTCTAATAAGCTATTTGCAATTAAAAGACAACGAACTGACTATGATATACATTTATTCAAAAAGTCAATTAGAAAATATCAGCGAAAATGAATTAGACAATATTATAGTTGAAACATATAATCGACAACGGTAATCCGAAAAATTTAAGTTTTCAACTTAACTGCATAATATCAAACAGTTTACAACTGTAAAAAATGCAATTTTATAGGTTTTAAAAATTCAATACCAGAAATTAATAAAATTAATCACTACTAACCGACTAAATTCTTGTTAATCCTCTACGAGGAAAAATTGAATTTCTATTATGTTGTTTTATTGTCATTTAAGCTCTCCGAGCTATTCACCGTAGGTGATTTATGTCAATAAAATAAAAACTACCCCAAAATCCCAAATTACCTCGTAGAGGTTTAACTATTAAATAGTTCCAAGAAAATTAAAATTTTAGTCGGTTAGTAGTGAAAATTAATTTAAATTTATTTTCATTCATTTTTGTAATTTTGTACTTCAATTTTTAAGAAAAATATGCAAATGTCAGATAGCGAACGATATCAATATTTAATTGATAAAATAATTGAACTTCGAAAAGTATGGTTATTGAAAGCAGACGAAGGTATGTATGCTATGCTCGAAGACAATAATGGTCAGGAATATATCCCTGTTTGGCCAGAAGAAAAACATACAAAAGCTTACATTCAAGACGATTGGGCTGATTATCAAACCGAAGAAATGAAAATTTACGATTTCCTTAATTGGATGAAGGAACTAAGCGACGATAAAATTAAAATTGCGGCATTTCCTGACGATAACTTTAAAATTATACCTATTGATCCTCTCGAAATCAAAAATCATTTGACAACTGAACTGGCTAAAAGATAATCTTAATGCTATTATTCAACAATTAATGTTGTACTAAAGTTTTGCTCACCTTGTAATTCAAGATTATATATTCCAGCGGGCAATCCTTTTCTATTTATTTCCAGCTTATTTCCTTTAATATCGTTTACCTTTCGAACTGTTTTTCCTGAAAAGTCTGTAATTTTCATTGAATACCCTGAATTATTTGGGTTATTGAATTGAATTATTGTTTTATTGCTAAAAGGATTAGGCGAAATGATTATTTTTTTTTCATCTATTTTTTTTATTCCAACAAAAATATCAACAATATCAACAATTGAGCAACCATACGAATCGGTTACTGTTACGGTATAACTTCCATTACATAAATTAGTTGCTGTTTGAGTTAGTTGATTTTGAATATCGTTCCAAATGTAACTATATGGCAAATTTCCGCCAGTAACTACTGCTGAAATAGAATTATTACAATCGTTTGTAAATTGATTTGGTTGCTCAAATTGAATTTGAAGTGAAGCCGGAATACTATTCCAAGATGTCAACACTAAAGTGTCGCTCAACGCATCAACAACTGTAACCTTATATTTCCCATTTTGAACATTATCAATAAAATCTGTAGTTGCTGAATTACTCCAAACATAAGAATATGGAGGAGTTCCGCCTTCAATTTTTGCAGTTAATTTTCCAACACTATTACATGAATTATTTTGAATATAGCCTTGAAGTCTGTCGAAATCTCTAATTCCAAAAGTATATTCTCCAACTTTTAATGTGTCAGAAATTATATAACCATAGTAAGCACTTCCTGATTTAATAAAAGGTGTTTCAGACCAGTCATAAGCAGGAGATTGTCTATAAAATAATACCACAGAATCAGGAATATTAGTCATTAAATTAATGTCTAAATAACCATTTGAACTATTTGTGGTTTTATTATAAAAGAATTTTCCTTTTATGTAGAAATTTTCAGGAATAATCCCATCAATCCTCCAATAATGTTCTTTTGAGAGAAAAATTCCTTTATGATATGTTTTGAAATTATCGGGCTCGACCCAATTATACTCAACTCTCAAAAATGCAGAGTCAACAACATTAACCACATCTGCAATAAAATAATTTTTATCAAATGTCTGTTGTCCAGTAGTTTTTAAAGTTTTATAATTATCAGTTGTTGCATCGCATATTTTTTCTTCTAAATCGAGAATTGCCACAACCGGATTAATCGGAATATAAAATGTATCAACTCCTATTTCTCCAGAAAATTCAAGTATTTCTGTTTGCTTTTCCCAACCGTCATTCATAAAAGTAATTTCTATTCTATTATCATTAGCTAAAAAACTTGTTCCACGATTACGTTGTTTTACATTTACAATTACCTCATATTCATTTCCATAAGGTAAAACCTTAAAAGAATCAATTGCAAAATGCAAAAATCCGGGCGAAAAAACCCAACCATCATAAAAACTATTTAGATTTATGCCTGAAACAGATGAAAGATAATCTCTCATTTCAAACGAACTAATTGATTTATAGCTGTAAGCATTTAGTAAACTTGTAACTGAACTGAAAAACAAACTATCGCCTAAATATCCACGCAAACTATGAACTACACCTGAACCTTTTTCGTAAACTGTTGAACTATATGTATAATCATGCGGAACACCATATACAGCTCTAAATCCATTATCTTCTATGTGTAAGTATCTTACGTTTTTTTCGTGAGTAGCTCTGATATATGATTTTGCTTGTTCTTTTGAATAAACTTTCTCTTTAAATATTGGTTCACAATAGCTTGCCCAGCCTTCGTTAATCCACATATCTTCTGGAGTACTGCATGTTATTAAATCGCCAAACCAATGATGAGATAATTCATGAGCATAAAGAGTTTCATAGGTTAAAGTTCCTGTTAATGCAAAATTTGGATATGCAATATTAGTTGCATGTTCCATTGCTCCGCCATTAAACGGAACTCCAACATAACCAACTCGTTCCCATTTATATGGACCAAAACACTCTTCGTAAGCTGTCAAAGTATTTTTAAGATTTATAAACGAATTTATTGTTTTTAACGAATCTACTGGTCGAACATAAATATCTATCGGAATGTTACCACTAATACTGTTAAAAGTATCTGTTATTAATGAATATGTTGTGGCTGCAACTGACGATAAATATGTTGGAATCTCGGTCTGCATTTTCCAATGAAAAGTTGTTGTATTATCTCCATTATTAGTACTTGAAATTAACAATCCGCCACAAACGGCTGTTTGCCCGGCAGTTACAGTAATAATAAAATCATAAGTTGCTCTGTCTATAAAATCATCGATGCAAGGATACCAAACTCTTCCATAGCAATGCGGATTATCCTGAAAAGCAACTCCAATATTATAAGCTCCTACGGTATTAAAGTAAAATCCGCCAAAACCCGAAGGGTCTGTTTTAGGTTTTCCATGATAATATACTTTAATATTAAATGTGTCGCTTGTATTATACGAATTTAGAAGATTAACAACAAGCAACGTGTCGTTATAAGAGTAAGTCAACAAATTGCTTCCATCTGTAATTGAATCAATTGTAAGTGCTAATAAATCTAAAGGAACAACATTTAATCCATTAACAACAGGCTTAATTTGCAAATCGGTATAACCAATAATATTGTATATTGAATAATCAAATTTTAGATTTATTTCATAATGTATTACATCAATTGTATCGCTATGTAATGAGTATGATTTTGTATAAGTGAATACAAATAATAGAAAAATAATTATTTTAAATTTCATAAATATTAATTTAAACTAGTTTATAAAGATACAATTAATAGACTTTTTATCATTCTAAAATACCTGTAATTTAATAAAATTACTAAATTATTTTTTTGAATGTGTTAATATTATTTCAATAATACCTATTTTTATCAAAGTTTAATACTGATTATGCCTGAAAGTTCCGACAGTTTATTAAAAAAAATCAAACCCAGTAGAATATTCATCCCAATGATAATTGGTTTGGGTGTTGTAGGTTATTTGCTTTATAAAGAATTTGATCCAAAAGCTTTTTCAATGCTAGAATTTACATGGTTCTCATTGTTTTGGATAGTTCTGTCATTTGTAATGATGGCATTAAGAGATTTTGGATACATGATAAGATTAAGGATTCTTACAGGCAAAGACTTAACTTGGAAAAAGATTTTTAATATAATAATGCTTTGGGAATTTACATCAGCAGTTACACCATCGGCAGTAGGGGGAACAAGTATTGCGGTTTTGTTTTTACACAAAGAAGGAATTTCTGTTGGAAAAAGCACTGCAATAGTTTTAGCTACAAGCTTTCTTGATGAATTATATTTTATAATTATATTTCCTTTAATAATACTTTTAATTGGAAGTAGTGATTTATTCATAATCGGAAAGGACACTATTAATGTTGAAACGCTTTCTTTCGATAACCGATATTTTTATTTTGCATTCATAGGTTATATTATTAAATTTTTATTTACCTGCCTTGTTGCTTATGGTTTATTTATAAATCCTAAAGGAATAAAATGGTTAATTGAAAAAGTATTTAAACTCCCTCTTTTAAGAAAATGGCAAAATGGAGCCAGACAAACAGGAGACGACCTTATAGTAGCTTCTGCTGAATTAAAAAATCAATCTTTTTTATTTTGGATTAAAACTTTTTTGGCAACTGTTTTATCCTGGACATCAAGATACTGGGTTGTAAACTGCTTATTATTAGCCTTTTTTATTGTTGACGACCACGTTTTAATATTTGCCCGACAATTTGTAATGTGGATAATGATGCTTGTAATGCCAACACCAGGAGGAAGTGGGTTTGCAGAAATTATTTTTAGAGATTATTTAGGCGAATTTGTTACACCTATAACACTAGCAGTATCAATGGCGTTATTATGGCGTATAGTTAGTTATTATCCTTACTTAATTATTGGTGCAGTAATAGTCCCTAAGTGGTTAAAAAAAGTCGCTAATCAAACAAAGTAATAGTTAAATAATTCAATATTGCATACCGTTCGGAAACTCTATATTTGAATAATCTCTATAAAGAAATATATTCGTGTAATAAATTTTCATCAAAAACTTAGAAAAAGTTTATTGTTTTAAGTAAATATTTTAACTTTGTAAGTAAGGATAATTAACAGAAATTAACATATAGTTATGAATATTAGAATTTTACCAATAATTTTATTTTGTTTGATTGGATTTAAAGCAAATTCACAATCATGGACAAACTATACCACTACTAATGTTATTGAAGATAGTGTAATCAATAATATTTATATTGATACACAAAAAAATATTTGGATAAGTACCAAAAATGGCGGTCTTTCTAAATTTGATGGTTATGAGTGGAGTCGTTTAGACAGCCCAGATAAAAAAGTTGGAAATGATATCAGGGGTGTAGATGAAGATTTAAAAAAATTCAAATGGTTTGCTTCTTACGGAACTGGAGTGTTCAGCTACGGTTTATCATATCCAATAACTCCATCAAGTAAACCTGAATGGACTTTCTTTACACCAAACAAAACCGGAGGCATTAGCTATACTTCTTCATATACAGATGGTTATAATAAATATACTTATGTAGTAAGTGATAGTATGGTATCAGATAAAATTACCTGCGTATTGATTGATGCTGCTAATCAAAAATGGTTTGGAACTTCTGATACAGGAATTGTTCGAGTTAAAGGAAGTACTTATCCATATATATGGGAGAATATTAATAAAGCCAATGGTTTAGCTGACAATAATGTGTATGCTTCGGATTATTTTACTACGAATAGATGGTTTGCTACAAATGCAGGTCTTTCTCACTTTAATAATACAAACTGGTTTAAATATGACAAGCAAGGAAAATCTAAATTTGATGCCATAAATTCTACATGGTCTATTGTTGACTCCTTAATGATTCTAAATGACACTGTTGTCAAATTTATTAAAATAGACTTGTCTGGTAAAAAATGGTTGGCAACTAATAATGGCGTTTATTCTTTTGATGATGTTACATTTAAAAAATATACTGTAGATAGCGGTTTGGTAAGTAATCAGGTAAACAGTATATATATTGACAATTCAAACAGTATTTATTTTGTTTCTTCTACAGGAATTGCAATATATGATCAAACAGATTCTACTTGGCAAACAATTAATACCTCAAATACATCTGGGTTAGTTTGCAACAATGCTTTATGTATAATGCCTGAAGCAAATGGAAATAAATGGTTTGGAACTGATAATGGACTTTATTACTATGATGGTAAAATTTGGACAAATTATAAAAAATTATCTGTATTAGGCTCGCATAATATTTGGTCAACAGCTGTAGATAAGCAAAATGTAAAATGGTTTGGAACTTATGGTGCTGGCGTTTTTAAATATGATGGAACAAACTGGACAAATTATAATACTGGAAATGGTCTTGCAGACTCTATAGTTTTATCAATTGCAATTGATAATTCTAATAATAAGTGGTTTGGAACAAATCGAAAGGGCTTAAGTAAATTTAATGGCACTTCGTTTACAAATTATACACATTATAATGGTTTAGCGGGTGATTGTGTTTACTCAATTAAAATCGATAATAGTGGCGTAGTTTGGCTCGGAACAGGCTATGGTAATGGAGTTTCAAAATTAAGCGGAAGCAGTTTCACTAATTATGGATATGTAAATGGAGTTGCATTTAACGATGTTCATGCAATTGCTATTGATAGTAAAGGATATAAATGGTTTGGAACTTATGGAGGTGGAGTAACAATATTTACCGGATCAACTTGGGAAACTCTTGATATGTCGGATGGTTTAGTTGATAATTATGTTCAATCTATCGCTATTGATATAAATGGGACTAAATGGATAGCTACAAGAGGAGGATTATCTTCTTATAATGATTCTATCTTCACAAACTATTTAATTGGTGAAAACGTGTGGGATGTTAAGGTTGATGAAAGCAATATTGTGTGGGCAGGAACATGGGGCTCAGGTTTAAGAAAATTTGATGGAACTACTTGGACTTCATACGGTACTAAATGGGTTGATACGTTAAATACTATTGGATTAGCTGATAATAGAGTAAATTCATTTTTAATTGATAACAATGGAGTTAAGTATGTTGGAACTTGGAAAGGTATATCAGTTTTAAATGATGGTGGAACTAAAAATTATGAAATTCAACAAAGTTCTCAATTAGTTGAAAATAATATTACTAATGTAAATATTTATCCTATTCCAGTAAATAGTGAATTAACTGTTGATTATGCTCCTATTAATGTTGAAAATTGTTTTGTTGAAGTTTTTGATGTTTTAGGAAAACAAATATCTTCAGAACAAATATTTTCATCAGAAACTAAATTAAACTTCAATAATCTTGATCGTGGAGTTTATATGTTAAGAATAAATGATGGTGATAGTAAATTCCTTCAAAAAATTGTAAAAAACTAATTCCTAACTAAAATAAAAAATTAAACCTGATAAATAATTATCAGGTTTTTTTGTGCTTAAAAGGAATTAATGAATAACATGAATATATCCGGCTTTGCTATATTTATCGCCACCTTCATTTGATTTAATAATGTAATAATATACTCCAGGACTAACTAAAATTCCAGCATTTGTATATCCACCCCATTGAACAGTTTCTGAATTTGAATTATAAACTATTGCTCCCCAACGTGAAAATACAGTAAACTCAATTTGATAATTGCACTCATTTTCAATCAACAAATAATCGTTAATGCCGTCATTATTAGGTGTAATAATATTTGGCATAGCAATATCATTGGTATTTAATTTTATAATTAGAGTGTCGTACAAAATACAGTTTAACGAATCAACTACTTTTAAAATATAAACACCTTGACATAAATCTGAAATTTCGTTATTTACTTGATTGTTATCTATAAAATAAGTTATTGGTTCGCTCCCATCTAAAACTGTTATTGTAACTTTTCCATTACAGTTGCTTTCACAAGTAGCATCTTGGATATTTGCATTAATATTAATAAAAGAATTAGAGTTTATTACTGATATCCTATTTGCAATACAATTAAGTGAGTCAGTAACTGTTACAGATATTATCCCATTACATAAACTATCGGCATCGAAGCCTTTATCACCATTTGACCATAGATAATTGAACGGTTCAATACCTTCTGAAATTTGAACATTAGCTTTACCTGTACATGAGTTAAAACAGCTTAGTTCAGCTTTAATAGTGTCGATAGTAACTTTATTAACCGAAATTATTACCGAATCTTTTTTTGTACAACCAAATGGATCTGTGAATATTCCATAAAGAATAGAATTTTCAGCACAACTTACATTTACTTGTCCGTTATTTTCTGAGACAATAATTGATGAAGGACTCCATGAATATACAACTTGATTTTGAGTATTTAGGTTAATTGCATTAATTAAAGCTGTATCACCCGAACAAACATATTTACTACTATCTAATTGAATATTTAGTTCTGACATAGTAATAAGAATACTATCAACGCTTTGACAATTGCATAAAGTAATAAATGCCTTTACATAAAAATATTTACTTGTATCAACGCTAATGATTGTTGAATTTTCAAAATCTACATTAATTGTGTCAGTAAATTGATTATTTGATGACCAAATATACCCTTCAATCATATCGTTGGAGTGAGCAACAAGGTTAATGTCAGAATATTTGCAAATGGTAGTGTCATTTCCTGCATCAACATTTATTTGAGTATTTATTACAATTACATCTTGAATTACTGTATCAGTTACAATACCATTTGATACAATTAATTTATATTGAGTTGTTTCATCAGGAAAAGCAAATGGATTGGCAATGGTACTATCAGATAATGTTTCAGATGGAGTCCACCTATAACTTATCGAAGTATCTCCAATTGGATTAATCCCTATTTGAATAAAATCATTTTTACAAACACTAAGATCGTAAATGTAATATGTTGTATCTGACATTACGACAAGCTGTTTTATTATAGTATCAGAAAGATTACAACTTGTTGGATCGTATGCAATTAAGGTTACGTTATAAACGCCTGCTTCATTATATGTATGTTGAGAATTAACATCACTTGAAACCGCAGAACTATCTCCAAAATCCCAAACAAATGAAGTTCCTGTTCCAATATTATTAAATGAAGCATTAAATGGTGCAACTCCTATGTTTTGATAAGTAAAATCAGCGTCTGCAAAGTCGTAATGGATATTTATTTTAAAAAGTGCATTATTACAATTATCTGCATTATTTGTTTGCGACCAAACATCAGGAGTAGTTGGAAAAGATTGACAACCACCACAACTAGCACAAACAGATTGATAAATATTACCATACTTATCGAAACGACTTGTTCCACCATCAACATGGTCATGCCCACTGAATCCACAGCTTGTATTATGTTGTTCACCAAAAAAAGTAGCATAATCAATAACTGAGGCATCATCTAATAAAACAATAATATAAAAATCCTGACCATCGGTGACATTGCTAATTGCATCTGAAGTCGTCTGCATACCTTTAAGTCCAAAATTAGGGTCTGAAGATCCAATACTCCAATCAGTTCCCCAACCTGAAAGGTAAACTCGATTACAAATATCAACAGCAAATGCAGTTGGTGAAATATTTGTTTTTCCATCGCCTTTTCCAAACTCTGTTGACCAAATTAGTTCGTCAATAGATTTTTTAAATTTTGCGATAAATTGTCCACTATTTGGAATATTGTAGTTTGCATTATAAACTAAAGCTCCTCCACTTTGAACAGTTTGACCAGTAATATAAACATTATCTCTTTTATCTGTTCTAACAAAAAATGCTTGATCATAATTAGTAAAACCATAAAATGTTGAACCTATAATTTGAGAACCGTTTCTTTTAATATGAGCTAAAAATCCATCTACAGCCCCATTATATGAATTATCATAAGCATTTGATGTAACCGGAAAATTTGAAGAGGCAGTTCCTCCTGCAATATAAACATCATATTCAGAATCAACATCAATAGAATATACTGCATCGTCCTGATTTCCTCCAACGTACGAACTCCAAACAATATTAGATAAATTAAAATCCATCTTAAAAACTATACCATCAAGATTTCCAGAATAATTTGGATTAAAACCCTCTCCTATACCTTGTGGAAAATCATCTGAAAAAGTACACGTTCCAATATAAATATTGTTCAAATCATCGGTAATTAATTCACCTCTGGCTCCATCTCCATAGTTCCACGCTAATGAATTTCCTCCAGAAGCTCCAGTGCTAAAATTTAATCCATCATTGCTAGCTCCTCCAACATAGGTAGATGCTAAAATACTTGAACCATCTTCACTTATTCTGGTAACAAAAATATCAATACCAAGATTAAATCTAATAACATCATCATAGTCGAGAAAATCGCCACCATTAAATGTTTTGTCATATGCATTCTGAGAAACTGGAAAATTAGTAGAACCTGTTGTCCCAAATATTATTAACTGATTAAACTCATTAACAATCATACTATGAGGCATTTCAGACCCATTTCCACCAATATAAGTTGCAAAAAGACCTTTACCAAGTGAATCATATTTTATTATTCCTAAGTCCCATCCGAAATTATAAGTTGGATTCTCAGGAAAATCTGCACCACCAGCAAAATCCATAATTGATGCTCCTAATGTATCGGGGAAACCTATCCCCATTACAATTCCTCCTGAATAAACATTTCCAAGAAAATCATAAGTAGCAGTAAAACCCCAATTATCGGCTGTTGAGCCAGAGTATGTCGAAAAAATTAATGTTGGGTCAATTATTAGAGTATCATTTTTATTGTAGTCATCAACCTGAAAACTGATAATGTTTTCATTTAAAATAAATTTGGCTTTAAGTTCTTTTTCTTTGCCATTAACCTTTTGAAATACATAAGGTTTTGTTTCAAATACTTCACCAATGGTTGTAACAATTATCAAATCCTCGTTATTTAAATAAACCTTATCTGAACCAGTTACCTTAAGCTTTATATCTTTATAATTGGCATTAGGTAGTATAATAAATTCATATTTTAATTCAGAATCACTCTGTTTGCAATTCATGTTTATACCCGAATATAAATCGGTGTAACTAACTGTACTATATTTCTTTACATTTGATACCCATTTGGATTTATCTTGACCATAAAAAAAGTTATAACTCATTTTTGATGGATTAATAGACGAGATTTTGCTTTTTTTATTTGAATTTAAAAATTCAATTTTATACGCATGTGATTTCAATTTTCCTGTAAATTGCTCATAATCACCATTTGCTTTGTGTGTGTGATATTTTTCAATAGGTTCTACGAAGCGAAAAGTAAATCCATCGTTTTCAAGAAACATTGCACCACCTAAAATGTCAGTTTTGTATCTGACTTTATTGTTCCATTGATTTTGATTTGGAATAAATCCTAATGATGACTGAGAATAAACAGATATGCTTCCAAATAAAAAAGCTAAAAATATAAAATATTTAAAAAATCTCAGATGCATAAAAGGCAATCAGTTAAATGATAATATAAAGTTAATCATATAATTTTAAATATTCGTAAGAATTTCCGCTCCATTTCAGAAATTTCTTTAAATGCTCATTTTTTATTACAAGTGAAGCAGTGTTAATATTGGGGTGAAAACTTATCTTGTCAACATTCTCCAAACACTTGTCAATAAACAAATGTACATGATTTTCGGTGTCATGTATTAAACCAAATGGCGAAACCGAACCGGGTTTTAAACCCAGATATTTTGCCATTCTTTGTTCAGATGCGAATGTCAATTTACCTTGTTTTAGTCTTTGTTCCAAATCATAAATACTTATATTTTTTCGATAATCAAATATTACTAAATAATGTCTGTTCCCTTTATGATTTCTGAAAAATAAATTTTTACAATGACTTGCCTCCAAATCTTTCCAATATATTTCGGCTTCTTTAACTGTTGGAACAGGTGGATGTTCGTAATAATCAAAACTGATATTTAAGGATTTTAAAATTTCGTAAAGTTTAGAATCTCCATTCATAGTAGCAATTATAATATTACGAAAATAAAAAAAATGATACTAATTATACTAATTCTTTTCTATTTTAATATCTTTGCAACATTGGAGCCTTTAGCTCAGTTGGTTTAGAGCATTACCTTGACAGGGTAGGGGTCACTGGTTCGACTCCAGTAAGGCTCACAATTAGGAAACTAAATAAATCTAAAACCCTCTAAAATGTATGATTTTAGAGGGTTTTTCATTGAGACACCTTACAAAGAAATGTAAATTATTCCAATCTTTAAGAGACCAATTCGGTTACCATTATAATTTGCTCGGTTACCTATTATAAAATCCTTCTTTTCGTTGATATAACTTAATAATACTTACAATTTTTCAATTTAAAAAGTAGTTGTAATAAAGTATTTAGTCATTTTTTAATTTGATAGTTATGGAAAATACATTTAGCATTTTGGTATGGATGAATAAATCGAAAGCCAATAGCAAGAACAAAGCACCAATTTATGGTAGAATTACAGTTAATGGAAAAAGAGCAGAAATTGCACTTAAAATATTTATTGAACCAGACAGATGGGATTCTTCAAAAGGATATGTAAAAGGAAATAAAGAAGATGCAAAAAATATAAATAATTCTATTGATAATTTTATAATTAGAGTTAGGAAAATATATGAAACTCTATTAAATAAGAATGAGCTAATAACTTCAGAAATAATAAAAAATATTTTAATTGGTAAAGCATCCGAAAAAGTATTACTTATAGAATATTTTGAGAGCTATTTAAAAGAAATGCAAGACCTTATTAATATAGACTTTGCAAAAGGAACAATCAAAAACTATAAGGTAACAAAAAATCACCTATTTAATTTTTTAAATCAGGTTTATAGCAAGAAAGATATATCATTTTCAGAACTGGAATATAGTTTTGTCACAAAATTTGAATATTATCTAAAAGTAAATAAACGAATTGGGCAAAATGCAGTATATAAGCATATTCAAAAACTGAAAAAATTTATAACAATTGCAATAAGAAATCAATGGATTGACAAAGATCCTTTTGTGAATTTCTCAATAAAGCGTGTAAATGTTGATAGGGAAATGTTAACTCCTGAAGAATTACTTCGAATTGAAGAAAAAACGTTCAGAATTGAAAGATTAGAAATCGTGAAGGATATATTTATATTTAGCTGTTACACAGGATTAGCTTATGTAGATATATTTAATCTTACAGATGAGAATATCCTGACAGGAATAGACGGTGAAAAATGGATAAAAATAAAACGTCAGAAAACGGGAACGCCATCATCTGTACCTCTTTTGCCAAAAGCGTTAGGAATAATTGAAAAATATGAAGGCAAAGGCAAGCTCCTTCCTATATTAAGCAACCAAAAAATGAATTCCTACCTAAAAGAAATCGCAGACTTCTGTGGAATAAAGAAAAACCTAACCTTCCATATAGCCCGACATACATTTGCAACCACCGTAACACTCACCAACGGAGTTCCAATAGAAACAGTAAGCAAAATGCTTGGACACAAAAGCATTAAAACCACACAAATTTATAGTAAAGTAGTAGAGCAAAAGGTTAGCAATGATATGAAGATTTTAAGAGAAAAATTGCTAAAAATTGATTCAGGTAAAAATGAAAAGCTATTTCGTTAAAAAAAATATTTCAATTTCAAATTATTTTCATTCATAATACAAAATATTTTTTGTTCGCCATATAGGCTGATATTCTTGTAACACATAGACAGTCATGTCTAACATTAGAATTATAACTCCAAAAATATTCAGTTACCTTTTGATTTTTCTTACTCTATATAAGTAGAGACTATTCTCTAATAATATTTTTATAATTGATATAAAAGACATTATGAAAACACTTAAAGTTAAAAATAGAAAAGGGTTTGACATAATCTCACTTGATAATATCTTGTATTGTAATTCTGAAAGAAATTATACAATATTAAACCTTATTGACAATCGGATAATAAAAATTTTATATCCAATAACCAAAATTGAAGAAAACTTGAGAGATGAAAATTTTATCAGAATTCACAAGCAATACGTGGCTAATAATAAGCATATTGTTGGGTTTAATAAAAAAACATGCTGTATAACATTAATTAATGATATTGAAATTCCTGTCAGTGTAAGAAAAAAGTCACAAATTGATGCAATGATAAAGGTTACAAGCATACTTGACTATTTATCAAAAAAAACGAAAGTCCAAAATTTATAAACGTTCGTCCTTATACGATATACGAAAGTCCAAGAAGCTTATTTTTTATATGTTGTATATTTATATCGTGACTATTAACCTAAAACAAATATATTATGAAAAGACACAACTATTCTTTATTAAAATGCTTGTTTTACAGCATTTTATTGAGCTCTTTCTTGTTTGCTGGAAAAGCGAACGCACAGACAAAACCTACGTCTCAAGACTTAATTTTTAGCTATGGCTTTGCTAATTTAGCCCACAACTCTTCTACCTATCCTACAGGATTTCAAGGCTGGAAAATTGCAAATTCATCCGGAACATCGTTTAAAACTGTTGCCCCGATTGCAAATACTTCATTAATTGCAAATGGGTCAGCAAGTTCTACTGCCGGAGGCGTTTATAATTATAATGGAAAAGTTGGAATGCTCGCATCTACTTCTATTGACCCTGCCATTGTATTTTGTGCAAACACAATGGGCTTTACTTCAATTACCATAACATTTGATGTTATGACTATCAGAAACCCTTACGATGGAACAAATAACACAAGAAGAAATAATGTAGAATTACAATATAGAGCTGACACTGCTATGGGAACATTTACTTCGTTATCAGGCAGTATTTATCGTAATAATACAACCACTCAAACAGGCTCCGGAGTTACTACTCCACAAAATTTACAAACAATTACAGTTACGTTGCCTGCAAGTTGCGAAAATTTAGAAACTGTTCAAATACGTATTGTTCAGAGAGATTCAACAGGCTCGGGAGCAAGACCATCGTTTGCTATTGATAATATTTGTATTACCGGAACAAGCACGATTTCTGTAAGTGGAAGCACTACTTTTTGCAGTGGAGAATCTGTTGACCTAACAGCAATTAATGGCGATTCATGGCTTTGGAGCAATGGCGATACTACTCAATCTATTTCTGTTTCTACTTCGGGTAGTTATAATGTAACAGTAACCGAAGGAACAAATTGCAATTCTTCTGCAACATCTGTTAATGTAACTGTAAACTCATTTAATTATCAGG
>Ga0154347_1203_pt9 | contig 20752 bp, 25 predicted proteins | sample RifGroA2_FD_115875 | JGI IMG/M metagenome (GOLD analysis project Ga0154347, IMG submission 115875) | Bacteroidetes bacterium GWA2_31_9
ACAAAAACATCCGACGTTATAAAAACATTGGATGTTTCCTTGCCTCTTTAAGCATGTTATTTGATTCTTGTGTCTTTATCCTTTGCTATTGCTTAACAAATTTCTTTATCAGCATTTTACCATCAATATTTAATCTAATCAAAAAAATTCCACTTGATAAATTAGCAGTATTTATTGTTTCTTTTTGAGCAATAGAAGACACATAAATTACCTGACCAAAAATGTCTAAAATTTCAAATTTAGAACTTGGAACTTGGAACTTGGAACTTTGAATTTCAATAGTAAGTTGATTCTTAACAGGATTTGGATAAATTGTAAATTCTGTAATTTCTTTTACTTCTTTTATACCTGTCCAAATAGCATAATCATCAATATTTGAAATAGATTGGCTATAAGGTCCAGTTTGAGTTTTGTCAACACTTGAAGCCCAACATGAATCGCCTTTATCAACAACAATTTTGTAATATAATTGCCCAACACTGCCTGGATTATCGGTAAAGCTTGTAAGGTTATTTGGCATTGTTTGAATTAATTCCCATCCGTTTGAACTTGTATGTCGATATATATCATAAGAATAAAATGTAAAACCTTCGTAATGATCCCAAATCAGGTTAATACTTTGACCCAAACCTTCGTTAATAGTTAAGTGCATTGTTTTATGATATTCACTTAAAGAAGATTCATTTCCGCATAAATCAACTGCCGAAATTTTGTATCTCCAAGAGCGAATACTTGGATTTGCATTTAAATCAACATATTCACTCAAATCGCTATAAGGAATACTTGCCATTAACTGATAAATTCCAGCCATAGTCGATTCTTTATATAAATTATAATGGTCAATTCCTGAAGATTGAACTTTCTCCCAAATTATTTTATTTCGGTTAGTAATACTGTCAACCATTACAACACAAATCGGATTTTCAAACGGCATTTGTGGTGTTACCGTAAAATTTCCGGCAGTTACACAACCATTATCATCAGTAATAGTAACACTATAGCTACCTTCTGAAACGCCAGATAAGTCTTCATTTGATGTTGTATTTGACCAACCAAATATGAATGGCATAGAGCCTCCTGAAATTGTTATATCAATTGAACCATTTGAACTATTGCAAGATGCTTCTGTTATTACCGAATTGGAAATAACCGGACCGTTATCATTACTTATTGCAACAGATTTTATTTTCATGCAGCTCTTTGAATCGGTTACTACAACTGAATAATTTCCAGCAACAAGTCCAGATACAGATGCTGTAACATCTCCGGTTGTCCATAAATAAGTGTATGGTGCAGTGCCGCCAGTTACTATTGCAGTTGCAGTTCCATCGCTATTTCCGCAATTTGCAGGAGTAATATTTGTATTAATAGTCAAAACATCAGGTTGAGTAACTTCAATACTTAATGCCGACATACATCCATAATTATCGCTAACCATTATTTCGTAAGGACCTGCTTGAATTCCTGAAATATCTTCAGAAGCACTTCCGTTGCTCCAATCATAAATATATGGGCTTGTACCACCAGAAACAGAAATATTTATTGCTCCATTATTTCCACCATTACATGAAACATTTGTAACAGAATTAACAGTAACATCTAATGTGCTATTATTATTTACCATTGCAACAGCAAATTTTGAACATGAATTTACATCAGTAACAGTTATCATATAATAACCTGCTGCAATATTAATTACAGTTGATGTTGTATCTCCTGTTGACCATTGATAATTATATGGAGATGTTCCGCCTGTAACATTAGCCATTAATTCGCCGTCGCTTAATCCACAATTTGCAGGAGTTGAATTTACATTTACTGCTAATGCAGAAGGTTGATTAATAACAACTGTAGTATTTGCTGTACAACCTCTGCTATCTGTTACAGTAAAATTATAAGTTCCTGCTACAACATTAATTAAATCTTCGGTAACTCTTCCATTACTCCAATGATAAGTATATGGCTGTTGTCCATTTGAAACAGAAATATCAGCATAACCATTTGGCTGATTATAGCATAAAGCATCATAAGTACTTGATGAGATATTTATTGCACAAGGCGTACCTCCAACATTAATTGTTGTATTAGCTGTACATAAATTCGCATCGCTTACTGTTACATTATATGTACCAGCACTTAGGTTGCTGAGCGAAGCCGAAGCACCGCCATTTGACCATAAATAAGTAAGAGGCATTACTCCACCTATAACATTCAAAATTATTGACCCATCATTGCCAAACAATACATCGGTTGCAGAATATTGAATATTAATACTTGAAGGTGATGTTAAAATTGCTTGCCCTATTACTGAACAGTTGTAAGAGTCAGATATTGTTACATTTACTGCACCTCCACTAAGTCCATTTTCGGTTAATCCTGTTCCGCCGCTATTCCAAAGATATGTATATGGTGATACGCCACCGGTAATTTCTATTGTTGCAGAACCATCGTTAGAATTATAACAAGTTGGTGAAGTTATTTGAGTAAAAGTTACTACCGGTGCATTATAATTATTAATTAAAATACTTGCTTCAACAGAGCAATTATTTTCATCGCTAATAACAACACTATAATTTCCGGCTGGAACATTTGTAATAGAATTTGTAGTATTTCCATCACTCCATAAATACGAATATGGTGAAACTCCGCCATAAGGGAAAATACTTACAGAACCATCGGGTTGAGTACAATTTGCATCAGTTACCAACTTAACAAATGTAATTTCATCGGGTTCATTAACATTTACAGAAGCTGTTGTTACACAACCTACTATATCAGTAACAGTTACAGTGTAATTACCTGCTACAAGGTTGTTGAGCGAAGCCGAAACACCACCATTACTCCAAATATATTGATAAGGAGCTGTTCCATTATTTACAGTAATATCAACACTCCCACTTGCTGATGAATAACAAGTTGCATCAGTAACTAATGGAGTTAAACTCATACTACAACCTTGAGCCGACACCAATATGTTTGCAATTGCCTGACAGCCTTTTGAATCGGCAACAGTAACATTATAAACACCACCTTGCAATCCTGCCAAATCTTGTGTTGACATTCCGTTGCTCCAGTTGTAATAATATGGAACTGTACCACCAGAAACAGATAAATCTATCATACCATTACTTCCGTTTGTTACAGGATAAGTTGTATAAGTTAAATTAAGTGCATTTGGTTGACTAATTGTAAAATATTCATAAGTAGGACAAACAACTGAGTTCATAACAACTACAAAATAATCGCCGGGAGCTAATCCTTGAACACTTGCTCCATTTCCTCCCATCGACCAGCTATAAACATAATTTCCTGAACCACCTATTGCTGTAACAGTTGCTGTTCCATTTGCCAGTCCATTACAAGTAACATTAGTTTTTGTAATATTTACATTAAGGAAATAATCATTTGTTACAATTATTGTAATATTCGTATTAAGAACTAACTCACATTCAGTGCCTGGACTTCTGGCTATTATTTGAAAAACGCTGTTTGAATTTAATATATCGCTACTAAAGCTAATTGTTCCTCCATGTCCAGTATATTCATAACCATAATACGCACCATTAATTATTAACTGATAATTTACTCCCGATTGTGAATTATGAATACTAACATTTACTGCACTTCCAGTACATACAGTATCATAATCAACTGACACACTTAATTGATTTTCACCAATATTATAAATATTATTTGTATAAACAAAAACAGTATCTGATGCACTTTCTCCTAATGAATCGGTAACAGTTAAATAATAATATCCTGGCAAATAAACCCCGCACCAACTATTATATGTATCGTTGCTCCAAGTATATGAATATGGAGGAACTCCTCCATTTACATTAGAATTAATTACTACTGCTTCATTGTTACAAATTGCTTTGCTTACAGGTAATGAAACTGAAAGACTTGAACCAATTTCTATAGTTTTAACAATAATATTTGAACCATACAGATTAAATGCCTCCAGTGAAACGGTGTAAGAACCTGCTGTTGTAAAAGTGTGCAAAGGATGTTGCTCTGTTGAAGTAAATCCATCGCTAAAATTCCACGACCACGAAGTTGGATTATTTAATGATAAATCGATAAACTGAACTGGTTGATTTACAATATTAATAGTATCTAAAGTTTTGAATTGTGCAACAGGCTCCGCAATCTGAGGTTTATAATATTCAGCTCTTGTAATACTTCCTGATACAGAGTCAACAACAATAGTTGCAACAGGAATAGAAACAGCATCACTAATCCAACGATATACATAACTAGTTGTAGTACTACTGCTTGCAAATTGCCACTGTCCACTATAAAAGACATAAGTAGTGTCAATAGCATTTTCTTTATTTTTTTGACGCAATGCATTATATGAGCCTGATGGTATTTGTACAACTCCACTACCGTCTATAATGCTTTCAACATATTTATGGTTAACTAATTTTATTGAATCGTAATAAGGCTGATATGGAAAAGCCATATACATATCATAAGATTCGTTAAAGTTTGTTCCCATTTGTGTTGGGAATTTTATAATAGTTGACTTTGGATTTATTTTATACGGAATATATTGCGAATTTCCCATTGGGTCGGCAGCATAACCAATAAATGAAAATGATTCATTATCAACATTCACAAAACCTGCACTGCTAAATCCGTTTAAATCGCTAACAACATTTGCCATATCGGCAGTAGGAAATTCTGAATATAAAACTACATTTTCGGGAACTACAAAATGATTTGTATCAACTCTGTGATTTTCTAATGCTGTCAAATCCCACGACTGGTCAAAGCCAGAATTTCCGACTGATATTACGCCTTGGTCAACAGTGTCAACTGCAACCAAATAAACATCATTAATTTTTGGGGCATTTTCATAATTATAAACTATTGAACCAGATTGATTTACGGCAACTGTTGTTGAAGCTTCAGCTATGCAACCAACAGCATCGGTAACTGTTAAACTATAATTTGTAGTGGCAATCGGACTTACTGTTATTGAAGAACTTATCGCTCCATTGCTCCAACTATATTGATAAGCAGGAATACCTCCATATACCGTTGCTGACAATGTTGCACTTTCGCCCTGATTTATTGTAGCATTATTAAGTTCAATATACAATAATGATGGTTCAATTATTTGGTCTGTTATTGTAGTACTGCAATTATATGAATCGGTAATTGTAGCAAAGTAAAATCCATTACTAAGTCCAGTTATTGATGCTGTTGTATCACCATTACTCCAATTATATGAATAAGGAGAGTTTCCTCCTGAAACAGACAAAGTAATAAATCCATCATTAGTGTCAAAACAACTATTGTTTGATAATTCTATAATAGTTGCACTAACAGGAGAAGTCGCAATTGAAAGATTTGTTACAAGAATACTATCACAACCTGTAACCGAAGTAAGAGTATCGGCAAATATAGTTGATTCGCTATATGAAATTGAGCCTACATTATATATTTCGCCAAAGCATAAGTTAATATAGGTTGTATCTTGGTAAATTTGATTATATAATTCTGTGCCTAAAATTGTTGTAGGCTCAGGCGAACTGTATTTACGAACACGAATATCGTCTTCGTATCTGTCCCATAGCCACCATGCTCCAAGCCAAACTCCTTCATGCGTTGAAACTTTAAGAGGAGTATTTAATGGCATTATAGGATTAGTCATATTTTGTTCCCAAAATTTTGCACCATCAGGTTCAAAAGCAGGTATTGATTCAGAGTAATAAAAAGTACCATCTGCTTTTCGTATCATTTTTATATAATATTCAGGGTTAAATTCTCTACTCCAATGATCGTTCTGAAAAGTAATTGTATTAGATGTTCCTGCAACATCAACTGATGCAAATATTTCTCCTGAATCCCACCAACTAACCCAAGCTCTGTTTTGAGCAACTGTACTATCCAGAAGTCCAATACCACGATATACATATCCACCCTTTTTAAATTGCATTTCTAAAACAAAAGATCCTTCAAAAGACTGTTTTGAAAATAAATCTGATTGTGAATCGGGACTTGTTTTGGGCGAATTGTGTACAATTTTTCCATTTTGCTCAAGAAGTTGTCCCTGATTTGAAGTTATTACATCCCATTTTGATACATCAATGGTACCGTCTTCAAAATCATCGCCAAAAAGGAAAGTGTTTGAAATATTGCTTTTTGCTGTAGCTAATTGATTTCCATAAAGCATATAAATATTTGTTGTAGCATAGCCATTTATTTGAGGCACTTTTACCCAAATATGTGTAGTGGTTTTATTTATTCCAAATTCTCCCTGAATACCAGGTTCTATCCAATAATTTAACGATGTATTATTTTCATTTACAAAACGAATATCGCTACCATCGGCGTTCATTTTTCCGCTAGCAATTAAATCGCTTGTATTAACTATAACCAATACTGAATAATCGCTCAAATTTTCGCTATTATTTATATTATTAACTTCTATTGATTTTTTATAGCTCCAATTACATATTTGTTCTTTTACTGTAAGATTTAAAGTTACAATGCTATCGCAACCAGATGTGCTTGTGAAAGTATTCGTATAAGTTCCTGTTGTGCTATAAGAATTACTGCCAATATAATAGCTTTCTCCTTCGTATATTGAAACGTTTAATGTTTCATTATAATTCTGAGCAACTGTAAGAGTTGCTACATTGCTGGTATCGGAAACAGTACCGCTACTAACAATACATCGATATTGATAATTATCCATTGTAGCTGTAACACCAATAATTTCTAACGAATCGGTAAAATTACCCATATATTGACCACCAATAAGCATAAGATTCATCCAAACTGTGCCATCATAAACCTGCCATTGATAGGAAGAACCGCTAATATTTGTTTCAACGGTAAATATTGTAGTTTCATTTTCACAAACATTATGAGATACCGGTTGTAAAATTATTGGTGATTTATTTTTCATACATCTTACAGAGAATCCATTGTTTTTAGAATTGGTTGTTCTAGCCCATTGGGGCGAATTAAAATACAATCCTCTAAAAAAAGAATTTGATATATCTTCTTCTGTTGATGCCCAAAAATAACCCTGGTAATTAACATCAGAAAATGTTCCATCGTGTCTATATCCTGACGGTAATGCTGTAAAGCCACTACTGTTTGTCCCATAATCCATAGCCCAATGGTTTGTGCCGCTTTCTTTAAGTTTTTCACCCACATCAGTTCCTATAAGTCCAATATTTGTGGTATCAAGAGTAAAATCAATCAATTTTCCTAAAATATTCCATTCCCCATCTGAAGGCATATGCCAACCTGTTGGACAAACGCCTCTTGAATCATTTACAGCATACCAATTATATAAAGCTCCATAAGTTTCAGCATATTGAGCAGAATCATTGTTGTAATAACTTAATGCTCCAGAAGTTAAGCTACTCCATATAATACTATTAGTTTCATTTGGAATTGTAGTGCCATCGGAATAAGTAGCAACATTAAGGTTTTTAGTCATCCACCATTGGTTGCCAATTTTTTCTATTGGGTAGGCTTGACAATCTCTGCCGTCAAATAAAATTTTATTAATTGTGTCGGTTACAGAAATTCCTTGTGCACAATAATTTTCGTAATATAAAGCTGTGATTTCTGATTGAATTAAGGCTCGGTTGTAAAATCGGATGTCGTCGATTTTGCCATTAAAATATCTATTATCAACCGTAAAACAATCTCCAATAATCATATTATTAAAATTAACAGTAGTCAAATAATTATGTGTTTGATCTAAGATACCATTAATATAAAGTTCAGAGTTTCCACCATTAACATAAGAAAAAGCAATATGTACCCATTTATTTGTATCGTTAACAAAAGAATGATTAGAAGCTAGATATCCACCTCCACCATCATTAACCGCAACTTGTAAAGAGTCTCCAGTCTGTTCTATGTTAAAATGCATACTTCCATAATTCCAATCAGCAGAACCAAAAGGCGACTGAGTTCTGTTTTGTGAAAAAGTTTCAATGTTTATCCACATTGCTACTGTAAATGCATTAAAACTTCCAATATTTGGTAATAGAATATTATCATCTATCCCATCAAAACTATAAGCACTATTATTATTTCCAAACCTATCTTGAGTTAGAGTAGCACCGTTAACTGTTCCATCATTACCATTACCACTTTCATCAGCAGCATTATCATTGAATGGATAATATGCAACAAGCCCTGCTGTTGGTATTTGAGCATAAGATTTATTAATGTTCAAAATACCGATTGAACAAATTATAAATGCCAACAAAAGTTGGTTTAAGATTGATTTTTTCTGGGTAGTATTTTTCATATTATGTTGTATTTTTTTTATTCGTTAAAAAATTAGAGTTTATTCCTAATAAATATTTATAAGCAAATCTTCACCTAGTTCGACCACTTCGTGGTCGTATGTTTATAGCATAATTATTCAGCTATAAACGTTTGACTCCTAGGAGTCATACAAACTTTGAACTTTTTATCATATAATTTTTAATTATTTGATTTAACTTACGAATATACATTTTTTTTAACTCAAATTTAATGTTATACAAACAAAAAAAAGGACTAAGTAAAAACTTAATCCTTTTAAAATATTCTTGTTTAAAGACTTATTCTTTAGTTTCTTCTTTTGAAGAAACTGTGTCGTCTGTTTTCTTTTTAGCTCTACTTCTTCTTGTTTTTGGAGCTTCAGCAACTTTTTTGTCTTTAACAGAAAGTAGATTTTCGTTATAGTCAACAAGTTCCATCATACACATTTCGGCATTGTCTCCAAGTCTGTTTCCAGTTTTTAAAATTCTAGTATAACCACCTGGTCTGTTTGCAACTTTAATTGCTACATCTCTGAATAATTCAGCAACAGCAACTTTATCTTGTATGTAGCTAAAAACAACTCTTCTTGAATGGGTAGAATCTTCTTTAGATTTAGTAATCAATGGTTCTACAAATACTCTCAAAGCTTTTGCTTTAGCTAAAGTAGTGCTTATTCTTTTATGTAATATTAAAGAAGCAGCCATATTTGCAAACATAGCTTTTCTGTGAGAGCTAGTCCTGCTTAGTTTATTAAATTTTTTACCGTGTCTCATTGTTCATTTACGATTTACGATTTATGATTTACGATTTAAAATTCTAAAAATTCTAAATTCTAAATGCTAAATCCTTAATTATTACTCTTTGTCTAATTTATATTTACTAATATCCATTCCAAAACTTAGATTCATATTAACTAATAAATCTTCAAGTTCTGTTAAGGATTTTTTACCAAAATTTCTGAACTTTAATAAATCATTCTTATTGAAAGTTACTAAATCACCTAATGTTTCAACATCTGCAGCTTTTAAGCAATTTAAAGCTCTTACAGATAAATCCATATCAACTAATTTAGTTTTAAGCAACTGACGCATATGAAGCACTTCTTCGTCAAATTCTTCATTTGCAAATTTCTCATCAGAATCAAGAGTAATCTTTTCGTCTGAAAAAAGCATAAAGTGATAAATAAGAATTTTGGCTGCTTCTTTTAAAGCTTCTTTTGGATGTATAGAGCCATCTGTTTGAATTTCAAAAATAAGTTTTTCGAAATCTGTTTTCTGTTCAACTCTAATATTTTCAATAAAGAATTTTACATTTCTGATAGGAGTAAATACAGAACTTACTGGAATAACACCAAATTCGCTATTAGCATTTTTGTTTTCTTCAGAAGTAATATATCCTCGACCTTTTGAAACTGTAATATCTAATTGTAATTTAACATCCGATGTCATATTACAAATTATATGGTCAGGGTTTAATACTTTAAAACCAGTAAGGAAACGACCAATATCTCCAGCCTTAAAAACTTCCTGACCTGATATAACAACAGTAACCTTCTCGTTATCAAAATCTTCAATTTGTCTTTTAAATCTAACTTGCTTTAGATTTAAAATTAATTGAGTCATATCTTCATGAATTCCTTTTATAGTTGAAAATTCATGTTCAACTCCTTCGATTTTTACATTAGTAATTGCATATCCTTCAAGTGAAGATAATAAAATTCTTCTTAATGCATTTCCTACTGTTATTCCATAACCAGGTTCTAATGGACGAAATTCGAATTTACCAAAAGTATCATCTGCTTCTACCATTATTACTTTATCCGGTTTTTGAAATGCTAATATTGCCATATTTATAATTTACGATTTACGATTAACTATTTACGATTTTTAAAATAATACTATTTAGAGAACAATTCAACAATTAGTTGTTCTTTAATATTTTCAGGTATATCTTCTCTTTCAGGCTGTTTAACAAATCTACCAGCTAAATTTTCACTATCCCATTCTAACCAAGAAAATTTCGAAGTATTTTGATATGAAATAGAGTTAGTAATAACTTCCATTGATTTAGATTTTTCTCTAACACCAACAAAATCGCCAGGTTTAACTATATAAGAAGGAATATTTAACATATTTCCATTAACAGTAATATGACGATGAGAAACTAGTTGTCTGGCTGCTCTTCTAGTAGGTGCAATACCTAATCTAAAAACAACATTATCCAATCTTGACTCTAATATTTGAAGTAATACTTCACCAGTAATACCTTTTTTACGTGAAGCTAAATTAAACATTTTAGCAAATTGTTTTTCTAATAATCCATAGGTGTATTTAGCTTTTTGCTTTTCTTTAAGCTGCATACCATATACAGACATTTTCTTTCTCTTTTTTGAAAGACCGTGTTGTCCTGGGGGATAATTCTTTTTTTCTAAGCTTTTATCTGGTCCAAAAATAGGTTCTCCAAATTTTCTTGCAATCTTTGATTTCGGTCCTAAGTACTTTGCCATTTTTATTTACAATTTTATTATATTCAATATTACAGATAAGTTTATACTCTTCGTCTTTTAGGAGGACGACAACCATTATGAGGAAGTGGAGTTACATCAACAATTTCCAGCACCTCAATACCACAATTATTAATTGCACGTATTGCTGATTCACGACCAGCACCAGGTCCTTTTACATAAACTTTAACTTTTCTCAATCCTGCATCAAAAGCGACTTTTCCACAATCTTCGGCAGCTGTTTGAGCAGCATATGGAGTATTCTTTTTAGAACCTCTAAAACCTCTTTTACCAGCAGAAGACCATGATATTACTTGTCCTTCATTATTTGTTAATGAAATAATTACATTATTAAATGATGAAAAAACATGAGCTTCACCAATTGGCTCAACTTTTACTACTTTTTTCTTTACTGATTTAACCTTCTTAGCCATAGTTCACTACTTATTTAGTTGCTTTCTTTTTATTAGCAACGGTTTTTTTCTTTCCTTTTCTTGTTCTTGAATTATTCTTGGTACTTTGACCTCTAACTGGAAGACCAATACGATGACGAATACCTCTATAGCAACCAATATCAATAAGTCGCTTAATATTAAGCTGAACCTCAGATCTTAATTCTCCTTCAATCTTATATGATGTTGAAAGAATATTTCTAATACTAGATAATTGATCATCAGTCCAATCCTGAACTTTAATATTTTTATCTACACCTGCTTCTTGTAAAATTCTATTAGAAGCACTTACTCCTATACCGTAAATATAGGTTAGAGATATTTCACCTCTTTTATTATTTGGAATATCAACTCCAGCTATCCTCGCCATAGTTTACTGTTTATATTTACAAAATTAATAATTATCCTTGACGTTGTTTATACTTTGGGTTCTTTTTATTAATAACATACAGTCTGCCGTTTCTTTTTACAATTTTGCAGTCTGGTGTTCTTTTCTTTATTGATGCCCTGACTTTCATAATACTATCTTTATTTTATTTATATCTAAATGTTATTCTTCCTTTTGTTAAATCATAAGGTGACATTTCTAATCTTACTTTATCACCTGGTAATATTTTAATATAGTGCATTCTCATTTTTCCAGAAATATGTGCTGTAATCACATGTCCATTTTGCAATTGCACTCTAAACATAGCATTTGATAATGCTTCTATTATTGTTCCGTCTTGTTCTATTGAAGGCTGCTTCGCCATAGTCTAATTTAAAATTTGTTCTATATAATCGAATGTTGTTAATATTTCGGCCTTTTCTTTTCTAACTGCAATGGTATGCTCAAAATGTGCTGATGGTTTTCTGTCTTTTGTACTAATAGTCCATCCATCATTACTTTCGACTACATCTTTCTTTCCTAAATTAATCATCGGTTCAATTGCTATAACTAATCCAGTTTTTAATTTTAATCCAGAACCTTTTTTTCCATAATTTGGAACTTCTGGTTTTTCGTGTAGATTTCTACCTATACCATGACCAACTAGTTCTCGGACTACACTGAATCCCATTTTTTCAGCATGGCTTTGCACTGCATTTCCGATATCTCCTATTCTATTTCCTTCTATTGCAGATTCAATTCCCTTATAAAGGGCTTCTTTAGTAACAGAAAGTAATTTTCTTTTTTGATCACTTCCATTTCCTACTAAAAAAGTATAAGCACTATCTCCATAATACTTATTTAAAATTACACCACAGTCAACAGAAACAATATCTCCTTCTTTTAATTCATAAGACGAAGGTATTCCATGAACTACTTGTTCATTAACTGAAATACATAGAGTATTTGGGAAATCTCTATATCCAAGAAATCCTGGTATTCCATTATTGTCTCTAATAAATTGCTCTGCAATATTATCAAGTTTTAAAGTTGTTATACCTGAACAAATATTTTTAGCAACTTCTGCTAAAGTTCTAGAAACCAAATCACAACTTTGTTTCAATAATTGAATTTCTTCCTCTGTCTTATAAAAAACCATCAAAGAACCTTATTAAATTGAAGCATTACTTCCTGCACGACCTTTAATTCGTCCAGTTTTCATTAAGCCATCATAATGGCGCATCAATAAATGACTTTCAATTTGCTGTAAAGTATCAAGAACAACACCTACCAAAATTAATAATGATGTTCCTCCATAAAACTGTGCAAATTGATTATTTACTCCAGCAATCATAGCAAAAGCAGGCATTATTGCCACCAATGCTAAAAACATTGAACCAGGTAGAGTAATTTTTGACATTATAGAATCTAAAAACTCTACAGTTTTTTTACCAGGTTTAACCCCTGGAATAAATCCTCCATTTTTTTTCATATCTTCTGCCATTTGTACAGGATTAATAGTAATAGCAGTGTAAAAATATGTAAACAAAATAATCAATATAGCAAAAGTAAAATTATACCAAAATCCCATATAATTAGAAAATGCTGCTGCAAAACCTGACATTGCATCAGAGCTAGCAAAACCAACTAGAGTTATAGGAATAAACATTATTGCTTGAGCAAAAATGATTGGCATAACTCCTGCTGCATTAACTTTCAATGGAATATATTGACGAACTCCACCATATTGCTTATTTCCAACAATTCTTTTAGCATATTGAACAGGTATTCGCCTTGTTCCTTGAACTAATAATATTACAGTTCCAATAACAACTAACAGACTTACTAATTCTACTAAGAACAAAACTAAACCACCGCCCTGAACTTCCAATCTAGAAAAGAATTCAGCAGCCAACGAGAATGGTAATCTTGCTATAATACCAATCATGATTATTAATGATATTCCATTTCCGATACCTCTGTCTGTAATTTTTTCTCCTAACCACATTACAAATACAGTACCTGCAATTAAGATAACTACAGAAGAAAGCCAGAAGAATGAACCTTGTAAAACGAAAGCAGATTCTGGAAGTTGTGCTTTAAGATTTGCCAAATAACCAGGAGCTTGAAATCCAGTTATTAAAACTGTTAAATATCTTGTAATCTGATTTATTTTATTTCTTCCACTCTCTCCTTCTTTCTGTAATCGTTGAAAATAAGGAATTGCTATACCCAACAACTGAATTACAATTGAAGACGAGATGTAAGGCATTATACCTAATGCAAAAATTGATGCATTTGAAAACGCTCCACCAGAAAACATATTTAATAAACCTAATACACCATCAGAAGTTTGTGCTTTTAAGGCTTCTAGTTGAGTTGGATCAATACCAGGAATTACGACAAAAGACCCTAATCGATAAACAAGAAGAATACCGAGAGTTGTTAAAATTCTAGATCTTAACTCCTCGATTTTATAAATATTCTTTAGGGTTTCAAAAAATTTTTTCATTCAATTATAATTTTATTGCTGAACCTCCATTAGCTTCAATAGCTGCTATTGCAGATTTTGAAAATGCATTCGCTGTTACTTCTAATTTTGTTGATAATGTTCCATTTCCAAGAATTTTGATAAGACTATTTTTAGAAACTAGACCACAAGAAACTAATGTTTGAACATCTATTTTTTCTAATTTTTGAGTTTCTGAAATAGTTTGTAAATCACTTAGGTTAATAACCTTATATTCTTTTCTAAAAATATTATTAAAGCCAAACTTAGGCAAGCGTCTTTGCATTGGCATCTGACCACCTTCAAAACCTTTTTTTGATTTATAACCTGAACGTGATTTAGCTCCTTTATGACCTTTTCCAGAAGTACCACCTCTACCAGATCCTTGACCTCTTCCTAATCTTTTACCTTTTCTTACAGAACCTTCTGCTGGTTGTAAATTATGTAAATCCATCTTTACTTGTTTGTTAGAATTTATTAATCTAAATTTTTATTAAAAACTGAATTAAACTTCAGTTGTACTGATTAAATGTTTTACTTTATTAATCATACCTAGTATTTGAGGTGTTATCTCATGCTCTACAGTTTGATTAAGTTTTTTTATACCTAAAGCTTCAAGTGTTCTTTTTTGTCTTTCAGGACATTTAATCTTACTTCTTGTTTGTGTAATTTGAATTTTTGCCATTGTATTTTATCTTTTTACAAACCAGAGGTTTGTGTTACAGTTAACCTTTAAATACTTTTTCTAATTTGATTCCACGTTGCTGAGCAACTGAATAAGCATCTCTTAATTCTAATAAAGCGTTTACAGTAGCCTTAACAATATTATGAGGATTTGAAGAGCCTTTTGATTTTGCTAAAACGTCAGTAATTCCAACACTTTCTAAAACTGCACGCATAGCATTTCCAGCTTTAACTCCAGTACCATGTGATGCAGGTTTTAAAAATACTTCAGCACCGCCAAATTTTGCAAGTTGCTCATGAGGTATAGTACCTTTATAAATAGGAATTCTAATTAAGTTTTTCTTTGCATCTTCAACTCCTTTTGAAATAGCAGATGTAACCTCATTAGCTTTTCCTAAACCAAAACCAACAATACCATTTTCATTACCAACAACTACTATTGCAGAAAAACTGAATGTTCTACCTCCTTTAGTAACTTTTGTAACTCTGTTAATTGCAACTAATCTATCTTTTAATTCAAGATCGCTTGTTTTTACTTTTCTTATACTTGTAGTCATAGCTAATATTAAAATTTTAAACCTGCTTCTCTGGCAGCATCTGCCAATGATTTTATTCTACCATGATATAAAAAGCCATTTCTGTCGAATATTACTTCTGAAATACCTTTTTCAATAGCTTTTTGAGCTATCATTTTGCCAACTAAGCTGGCTTGTTGAATTTTATTAACGCTTTTATTCTCTAATAATTCTTTACTTAATGAAGACGTTGATACTAAAGTTACATTATTAATATCATCTATTATTTGAACAGAAATTTGACGATTACTTCTAAAGATAGACATTCTTGGAGCAGTAGATGTTCCAGAAATCTTCTTTCTAATTCTCATTTTAATTCTTTGTCTTCTTTCTAACTTAGTTAGTGCCATTTTTATTTACGATTTTACGATTTACGATTTATGATTTACGATTTTAAACGCTTGCAGCTTTACCAGCTTTTCTACGTAATACTTCGTTTACAAACTTAATACCTTTACCTTTATAAGGTTCTGGCGGTCTGAATGATCTAATTTTAGCAGCAATTTTTCCTAATAGTTCTTTATCAAAACTACTTAAAGTAATAATAGGATTAGCTCTTCTTTCAGTTCTAGTTTCAACAGTTACTTCGTCTGGTATTCTGAAGAAAATATCATGTGAATATCCTAAAGATAATTCTAATATTTGTCCATTATTTACAGCTTTATAACCAACACCAACAACTTCTTGTTCTACTTTAAAACCAGTAGAAACACCAACTACCATATTATTAATTAATGCTCTATATAAACCATGAAGAGATCTATGCATATTTTCATCAGATGGACGAGTTACATGCAATTCATTTTCAACTTTTTCAATTTTAATATCGCTATTAACTTTTCTACTTAATTCTCCTAATTTTCCTTTTACTGTTACAATATTATCCTTATCAATATTGATAGTAACACCAGCAGGAACATGAATTGGGAGTTTACCTATTCTTGACATATTATTCCTCCAATTAATAAATATAACATAAAACCTCGCCACCAGTATTCTTTTCGCGAGCCTCTTTATCTGTCATTACACCATAAGAAGTAGAAAGAATTGCAATACCTAATCCATTCAATACTCTTGGTAAATCATCTGTCCCTACATATTTTCTTAAACCTGGTTTACTAATTCTTTCAAGTTTTTTAATTGCAGGAATTTTTGTTGTTGGATGATACTTCAATGCAATTTTAATATTACCTTGAATTCCTGTATCTTCGAATTTATAACTTAAAATGTAACCTTTCTCAAACAAAACTTTTGTAAGTTCTTTTTTCATATTTGAAGCAGGCATTTCAACTATTTTATGCTTGGCTTTCAAAGCATTTCTTAATCTTGTCAAATAATCTGATATCGGATCAGTCATATCTATCTATTTTTAATTTTTACCAACTAGCTTTTGTTATTCCAGGAATTAAACCAGCAGAACACATTTCTCTAAAAGTAATTCTACTAATTCCAAATTGTCTCATATATCCTTTTGGTCTTCCTGTAAGCTTACATCTGTTATGTAATCTAACTGGAGAAGAATTTTTAGGAAGCTTGCTAAGAGCAGTATAATCACCTTCTGCTTTTAATTTAGCTCTTTTCTCAGCATATTTTTCGCATAATTTAAGCCTTTTTACCTCTCGGGCTTTCATTGATTCTTTTGCCATATATTATCTCTTAATATTTTTAAATGGTAAACCAAATTCTCTTAATAAAGCATAACCTTCTTCATCAGAAACTGCAGTAGTAACAAAACATACTTCCATTCCTTTAATTTTATGTACTTTATCAATGTCGATTTCAGGGAAAATAATTTGCTCAGTAACTCCTAAAGTATAGTTACCTCGACCATCAAATTTATAATTAACTCCTTTAAAATCTCTAATCCTTGGTAGCGATACGCTAATAAGTCGATCTAAAAATTCATACATCCTATCTCTTCTTAAAGTAACTTTAAGACCAATAGGCATATCTTTTCTAAGTTTAAAGTTAGATATATCTTTTTTAGACATTGTAGATACAGCTTTCTGACCAGTAATATTTGATACTTCTGTAATTGAAATATCAATTAATTTTTTATCAGCAATTGCATCTCCTAAACCTTGATTAACTACAATTTTTTGAAGTTTTGGAACCTGCATAACAGACTTATATCCAAACTCTTTCATTAAAGCAGGTACTACTTCCTCTTTATATTTTTTCTGCAACGATGGAATATAGCTCATTACTTAATTTCCTCCCCAGATTTTTTTGAATAACGTACTAGTTTATTTGTTTTTTCACTAATTCTTCTTCCAATTCTTGTTGGTTTTCCAGATGATGGATCTATCAACAATAAATTTGAAATATTAATTGATGCTTCTTTTTTAACAATACCTCCATTTGGAGATTTTGCATTAGGCTTAGTATGCTTTGATACCATATTAACACCTTCAACTATTGCTCTATTTTTAGAAGTAATTACTTCAAGGACTTTTCCTTGTTGACCTTTATCGTCACCAGCAATTACAACCACAATATCGCCTTTCTTAATATGACATTTATTATTCATAAAATATATTTTTCTTTTTTATAATACTTCAGGTGCAAGAGAAACTATTTTCATATATTGCTTTTCACGTAATTCTCTAGCAACTGGTCCAAAAATACGAGTACCTTTTATTTCACCAGCATTATTAAGAAGTACACAAGCATTATCGTCAAATCTAATGTATGAACCGTCAGCTCTTCTGATTTCTTTTTTTGTTCTAACAACAACTGCTTTTGCAACTGATCCTTTTTTTGTATCACCAGAAGGTAAAGCTGTTTTTACTGCAACAACAATAACATCTCCAATTGAAGCATATCTTCTACCTGAGCCGCCTAAGACTCTAATGCACAAAACTTCTTTTGCTCCGCTATTATCTGCTACTATTAATCTTGATTCCTGTTGTATCATAATTATTTAGCTCTTTCAATTATTTCTACTAATCTCCATCTCTTTAATCTGCTCATTGGTCTAGATTCCATAACTTTAACAGTATCACCAATATTACAGTCATTTTTTTCGTCATGTGCATAAAACTTAGATGTCTTATTCACAAACTTTCCGTATTTTGGATGTTTTTCTTTTCGTTTTACAACAATCACAATAGATTTATCCATTTTGCTGCTAACAACAACACCAACACGTTCTTTTCTTAAATTCCTATTAAGCTCTTCCATTCTGCTTTATTTTTGTTCTTTTCTTGTATTAAGTTCTGTCTGTAATTTTGCAATGTGTCTTCTTACATGTCTTAATTTTAAAGGATTTTCAAGAGGCGACACAGCATGATTCATTTTAAGCTTTAACAACATACCTTGTTCATCATCAATTTTTTCAATAATTTCTTTTGTTGTAAGCTCTTTAATTTCGTTTGTTTTCATTGTAATGATATGTTAATTTTCAGCATAATCTCTTCTTACTATAAACTTCGTCATAACAGGAAATTTCTGTGATCCTAGTCTTAATGCTTCTTTTGCGACATCTAATGGAACTCCATCAATTTCAATTAATATTCTACCTGGAGTAACAGGTGCAACAAAACCTTCTGGGGCTCCCTTACCTTTACCCATACGTACTTCAGCAGGTTTTTTAGTAATAGGTTTATCAGGGAAAATTCTAATCCAGATATTACCTTCACGTTTCATATAACGAGTTACTGCTTGTCTTGCAGCTTCAATTTGTCTAGCAGTAATCCAAGAACTCTCTAATGTTTTAAGTGCAAATGAACCAAAGGATATTTGACTACCCCTTTGAGCAAAACCTTTCATTTTGCCTTTCTGTTGCCTTCTAAATTTTGTTTTCTTTGGTTGTAACATTTTATTCTAAGATTATATATTATTTCTTATTTCTTCTTTTTGTAAAACCTTTGGTTTTTTGTTGTATTAATCCAAGATTTGGAGTTAAATCTCTTTTTCCATAGATTTCACCTTTGCAAATCCAAACTTTAACACCAATTAAACCATAAGTAGTTTTTGCTTCACCTAAAGCATAATCAATATCTGCTCTAAAAGTATGAAGAGGAGTTCTTCCTTCTTTAAACATTTCCGAACGTGCCATTTCTGCTCCACCTAATCTTCCAGAACACATTATTTTAATTCCTTCTGCTCCCATTCTCATTGTAGAAGCAATTGACATTTTAACTGCTCTTCTGAATGAAATTTTACCTTCTAATTGACGGGCAACATTATTTGCAACTAAAACAGCATCTAACTCAGGTCTTTTAATTTCAAAGATATTTATTTGAACATCTTTGTTTGTAATCTTTTTAAGTTCTTCTTTTAACTTATCTACTTCCTGACCACCTTTGCCGATAATAATACCTGGGCGTGCGGTGTTAACGGTTATAGTAATAAGTTTCAAAGTACGTTCAATAACGATACGAGAAACACTAGCTTTAGCTAAACGAGCATTTAAATAGTTTCTAATTTTATGATCTTCAACTAATTTACTTGAATAATCATTTCCTCCATACCAGTTAGAATCCCATCCTCTAATAATACCTAGTCTGTTTGATATTGGATTACACTTATTTCCCATCTAATTCTAAATTTATGATAATTTTTAATTATTTACTTCTTCTTGAGCTACTTTAATACTTTTGTCAGTTCCAAGTACTACAGTAATATGATTTGATCTTTTTCTTTTACGATAAGCTCTACCCTGAGGTGCTGGAGATACTCTTTTTAACATTCTACCTGCATCAACATATACTTCACTAACAATTATATTCGATTCTTCAATTCTAGATCCAGTATTTTTTTGTTGCCAATTTGCAACAGCAGACATCACTAATTTTTCAAGACTATTAGAAGCTTCTTTAGAACTATATTTTAGTAGATTAAGAGCATTATTTACTTCTACTCCTCTAATCATATCAGCAACTAATCTCATCTTTCTTGGAGAAGTAGGGCAATTTTTTAAAATTGCTATTGCTTTAAGCTTCTTTGCTTCTTTTCGTTTTTCTGCGCTAATTCTTTTTCTTGCACCCATAATTATTTCTTTTAAAGACAATTCTGCCTCTTAATTATTTTTTATTACCTGCGTGACCTCTAAATGTTCTTGTTGGAGCAAATTCGCCTAATTTATGTCCTACCATATTTTCAGTAACATAAACTGGAATAAATTTATTTCCATTGTGTACAGCAATTGTTAATCCTACAAATTCAGGTGAAATCATAGAAGCTCTTGCCCAAGTTTTAATAGTAGTTTTTCTGCTTGTATCATTCATTTTAAAAACTTTTTTTTCAAGCTTAAAATCAATATAAGGTCCTTTTTTTAGTGATCTACTCATAATTTATTCTTTAACTACGAAATTATTTTTTTCTTCTTTCAATTATAAACTTATTTGAAACATTCTTTGGTGC
>Ga0154347_1241_pt1 | contig 20424 bp, 13 predicted proteins | sample RifGroA2_FD_115875 | JGI IMG/M metagenome (GOLD analysis project Ga0154347, IMG submission 115875) | Bacteroidetes bacterium GWA2_31_9
ACTTTGAATTGTGCAAGAATGAAACCGGAGGTTATTTCCCTTTCAGGTTTAGTAAAAATCCAACACAACCAAAATCCAATAAAGAAACAGATATTGGTGTTTTTGTGATGACACGAAATCAAAAGCCGCTTCCTATTATTGAATTTGAAGCAAAAAGATTTTCAGAATCATCAAATAATAAGGAATACGTCAGTGGTCTAAGAGGTGGAATTGAACGTTTTAAAAGAGGGCATCATTCTTCCCATCTCAAAGCATGTGGTATGTTTGGATATGTTCAAAACCGGACTTCTTCTGATTGGATAGAAAAAGTAAATAACTGGATTAAAGAGTTGTCTGAAAATAATGTTGACCCAACAATTGATTGGACGGACAGTAAAGAATATTTGATTAAAGTAGATTCCTTTCCTTTAGTTGAAAAGCTGAATTCTTCACATTATAGAAAATCGTCAGAGGATATGATTTCACTTTGGCATTATTTGATTGAATTATTAAATCCTTAGTGATATGCCCTCCATTCGTAGCCATACATGCAAGTCTCTCAAAATGACAACACACAACCAAAATCAATTATTCCTAGGCTTCTTCCCCTCTCTCATATTTTGAGAAAAACGCATTGCTTTCATATCTCTGTTCCAGATTACCAAAATGTAATTTCTGAAGAAATAGCTTACCGGATACACCAAAAAGTGAATTAATCTTGAAAATGGAACAAATGCCAAAAATAAAAATGCCGAAACTGTATGAATTTTTATTAACAATGGCATTGTAACAATAACTTTAGTATCTGGCATAAATATAAATAATGATTTTAAATAAGGCACTAAAGAAGAAGCATACCACGCCGAACCCCATCGGTTATAATATGCCACAAGCATTCCAATTACAATTTGAATTACAATGATTAAATAAACAAAAATATCAACTCCTGTTGTAACTGAATATAAACGACTTGTTACGATTCTTCGATACATTAAAATTGTAATTCCAATTAATGCTAGTACTGCAAATGAAAATGCTGCTGACTCAATTATTGTTAACCCGAGTGGTATTGTTGTCATTTTAATAACAAAACTTGGAGCAATAAATCCTATTAAATGACCAGCTAAAACACTTATTATTCCAATATGGAAAAATCTGCTTCCCCAATACAATAGCCTCGTTTCAAAAAACTGACTTGAATGGCTTGTAACTGTATATCCGAAATTTTTAACTCTTATAATACTACCAATTAAAAACATAAATAAAGCTGCATAAGGCAAACCTACATATAAAAATTGCTCTAACATATTTTATAAATTTTAATATTTTCTTTTTAATAAACTATAATCCATACCGCAAGAACTACTTCCGGCACAAGCATTTTCTGTTGGAAATTGAAATGCTTCGTATTGCGAATTTTGGAAATCACTTTCCAATATGTCTTTTAAAATTTCAAGAATTGTTTTGTAAATATTTCCTTCTGTTCTGAAATTTTTAAGCATCTGATTTAATGCAGGGATTAAAATTGAAACTACAATTTCTTCTCTTAATTCGGCATCGTTCATTTTGGGTAGAAGAGTCAGTATATTTGGCAAATGGTCGGCAAATTCGGTTCCGCAATCGTTTCCTGCCTTATCTTGTTCGGCTTTCATATTAAGCAAGAATTGCCCTCGTTTAGTATCTTCTCCAAACAAAACATAGCCAATATCTAAATAGCAAGTTGCATTAACATCAAATGTTTTAATGTAATATTCCTGCAAGTCTGCCTCTCTGTTTAAGCTAAAATGCTGAAATGGCAATTTGAATTTTTCCAAAAGTGAAATATCAGCTTCGAGAAATATTTTATTCAAATTTTCTATTGTTTCAGAATAATCTCCCTGAGGATAATTAAATAATTTTGCTATTAATGAGTATTTTATCATTTTATACATTTAATCAGCGACTGATGGTTGTTTTTTAAAAATTAGAACACTCTTCGCACACCGTTATTAAATCCAAACCCTGCATTTCCTTTATGGTCGTCGGTACTTTGAAGCATTTCAATAGCTTCTTCTCTATGAGCAGCAGGAATAACAAATCGTTCGTCGAACTTAGCTAAAGATGTTAATCTGAAAATATCGTCGGCAACTTCTTTTGATAAACCCGTTTTGTCAAATGCCTCATTAATAATAGCTTCGTCAATGTCGTTAACTGTAACCTGACGGCGATGATAACGAACAGCCATCATTTTTTTCAATATTTCTTTGATTTTATCTTGATTACCCGCCGAAAATAAATTTGCTAAATACTGAATAGGAAGGCGTGAATCTTCAATTTTTCCCCAAAGATTTTTGGTTGTTGTATCGTATAATTCGCCCGATTTATTTCCCATTACCGGAAGCATAGGCGGCACATAAAACAAGCTCGACATTGTTCTAAATTCAGCATGTAAAGGAAGAGCCAGCTTCCACTCTTTAACAAACTTGTAAATTGGCGATTTTTGTGCTGCATCTATTGTAGAATCGCCAATTCCGTTTTCTTTTGCTTCTTTTATTACATTTGCATCGAATGGATTAAGATAGATTTCTAATTGTTTGTCAATTAGCTCATTTTCTGAAGCAGAGGCAATTTCTTTAATCTTGTCAGCATCGTAAAGTAAAACGCCTAAATATCTTATACGCCCTACACATGAGTGCATACAAGCAGGTGCCTGACCAGATTCTAATCGAGGGAAGCAAAGCAAACATTTTTCAGATTTTCCGCTGCTCCAGTTATAATACGTTTTTTTGTAAGGGCAAGCTGTAACACACATTCTCCAGCCTCGGCATTTTTCCTGATTAATTAAAACTACGCCATCTTCGCCACGTTTATAAACTGCACCACTCGGACATGCTGCAACACAAGCCGGATTGAGGCAATGATTACACATTCTGGGAAGATAAGAGAATGTCATTTTTTCGAGCTGAAACATTGCTTCCTGCTCTTCTGCACTTATATTTTTAAAATTTACATCGTTACGAGCATAATCGGGTGTTCCGCTTAAATCGTCGTCCCAATTTGGACCACCTTTTACATCCATTGGCTTACCTGTTACCAAAGAAATAGTTCTTGCTGTAGGCTGGTCTTTTCCTTCGGGGGCTTCAAACAAATGGTCGTAATCATAAGCCCATGGCTCATAATAATCGTTCATTTCGGGCATATTCGGATTATGAAAAAGGTTGGTCATTCCAATCTTTTTTCCTGCACCTCTTAATTCTATTGATTTCCCTTTTTTTACCCATCCGCCTTTATAAATATCCTGATTTTCCCACTTTGTAGGGTAACCTGTTCCGGGTTTAGTTTCAACATTATTCCACCACATATATTCAGCACCTTTGCGGTCTGTCCATATATTTTTACAAGCAACCGAACAAGTATGACATCCGATACATTTATCGAGATGAAAAACCATTGCTATTTGTGAACGTACATCCATTTTATTAATTTGTTAATTTATTTAATAACGTAACGTGACTGTGACACGGTTTTAAACCGTGCCACAGTCACTTATTCTCCAATTAAAATTCAAGTTTCTTCATTTTTTGAACCATAACAAAAGTATCTCTGTTAACTCCTACTGGTCCCCAATAATTGAAATGATAAGTAAATTGAGCATAACCACCTGCCATTAAGTTTGGTTTAAGCCTAACTCTTGTCAAGCTGTTGTGTCCGCCTGAGCGTTTTCCGCCTCTGACTTCAGATTTTGGAGTTGTATAGGTTCTTTCTGTAGCATGATAAATCAAGCAAATACCTTTAGGAATTCTTGCACTAACTATTGCTCTAGTTGAATAAACGCCATAATCATTAAATACTTCGACCCAATCGTTATCGTTAATTCCAAGATTTTTAGCATCAATTTCACTCATCCAGCAAGGACCAATTCCTCGTGATAATGTGTGCATTCTGATATTATCGGTATATGTTGAGTGAATTCCCCATTTTCCGTGAGGAGTTAGCACGTTTAATACCATTGATTTTCCGGTAGCTTGAGAATTTTTTAAATCTCCCAAAATATTTGGCTTTGGAGCTGGTTTATATGTTGGCAAATGTTCTCCAAACTTAATATACATTTCGTGGTCGAGATAAAAATGCTGACGACCTGTTAATGTTCTCCAAGGAACATTTTTTTCAATATTATATGTAAATCCAGCATAAGCCTTTCCGGTTTTCATCGTTCCCGACCAGATTGGCGAATTAATATACCTGCGTGGTTGCGATTTTAAGTCGTCGAAATTTAACTTAACACATTTATTTGGTTCAGACAAATCGGTTAGCTTTAATCCGGTTCGTTTTTCAGCATTTTGATAAGCTCTGTTTGCTAATTCGCCATTTGTTAAAGATGATAAGTGAAGGATTGCGTTTATTGCTTCATCATCTTCTTTTATTGAAGGATAAGTAACTCCATTAATTACCTGTAAATGATTTTTATCTTCAAACATTTGGTCGTAATAATCTGCACAATTAAAGCTGTTTCCGTGTGCTCCAATACCACCACGAACATTGTTGCCAAGTGTAATAAACTTATTGTATATCTGCGTATAATCTCGCTCTACAACAACAATATTGTGCATTGTTTTCCCCGGAATTGGTTCACATTCGCCCAAGCTCCAATCTTGAATGGTTGGTTGAGCAAGCTCTCCTGCAGAATCGTGTGCAATAGGCAGGTTTACAATGTCTTTAACAGGATTTGGCATAATTGTTTTAGCCAATTCTGAAGTTGATTTTGCAATGTTTTTGAAAATATCCCAATCAGATTTTGCTTCCCACGAAGGTTTTACAGCAGCCGACAACGGATGAATAAATGAGTGCATATCGGTACTATTCAAGTCATTTTTCTCGTACCATGATGCGGTTGGAAGAACAATATCAGAATACAGAGCCGATGTATCCATTCTGAAGTTCAAATCAATTATTAAATCTAATTTGCCTTCTGGAGCTTTTTCGTGCCATTTTACATCGTGAATTAAATTTTTTGAAACTTCGTCGGCGATTACATTATTATGAGTTCCAAGATAATGTTTCAGAAAAAATTCATGTCCTTTTGCACTCGACATTAGGGCATTTCCTCGCCAAATATACCAAACTCTAGGGAAATTAATTTCAGCATCGGGGTCGGCAACAGAGTGAATTATTTCTTTATTTTTTAATTTATCAACTAAATAGCTTACTATTTCCTTGTCGTCTTTTGCCCCTTTTTCGATAGCTTCTTGTGCGATATCAAGATTGCTTTTGTTGTACTGTGGATAAAATGGCATCCAGCCGTTACGTACAGCTTTTACAATCATATCAGCCGTATGTTTTTCTGAAAGTTCATTTTTTGGAACTGTGTTATAATCATTATGATTGCCATCGTAACGCCACTGGTCGGAGTTCATATAATGCCAGATTGGTGTTTGTTGCAAGCGTGCAGTTGGTTGCCAATCTTTACCCGACATAATAGTTGACCAAGAATCCATTGGTGCAAGTTTTTCCTGACCAACGTAGTGATTTATTCCTCCTCCATTTTTTCCAATGCAGCCTGTAAGTGCAAGTGCCAATTGTCCGGCTCTGTAAATTAAATTGCAATGATACCAGTGATTGATTCCTGCTCCGATAATAATCATACATTTTCCTTCGGTAGCTTCGGCAGTACGAATCCATTCTTTTGCAAATTGAATTACTGTGGCACTACCAATTCCTGTAAAGCCTTCTTGCCATGCAGGAGTATATGCTGCTTGAGAATCGTCATAGTTTTTTGGATAATCACCTTCAAGTCCTCTGCCAACACCATATTGAGCCATTACAAGGTCATAAACTGTTGTAACAGGAACTTTCCCATCAATTGTTTCGATATATTTTACAGGAACTCCTCTTTGACGTTTATTGTCGAGTCCATATTCGGTAAATTCGACCTGAAAAACTGTATCTTTTTTATCAATTAAAGTTAATAATGGATAATAATCAGTATTGTCTTCGCCATCAATTGTTAAGGTGCTCCAGTTTCCATCTTTGCTGTCCCATCGGTGCCCAACGCTTCCTCTTGGGCAAACTAATCTGCCCGATTCGGCATCAATATTTAAAAATTTCCATTCGCCTTTTTCGGCTGATTTGAATTTTTCAACTCTATTGGCTCTTAATAATTTTCCGGCAGTATATGTATCGCCTTGTTTTTCAAGCTCTACAAGGAATGGGCTGTCGGTATATTTTGTTACATAATCTAAAAAGTATGGCGTTTTTTTGTCAAAGTGGGCTTCTTTTAGAATTATGTGTGTAACTGCTAGCCAAAATGGACCATCTTGTCCGGCATGAACAGGAACCCAATTGTCGGCATATTTTGCAACCATATTAAAATCTGGAGAAAAAACTACAGTTTTTGTTCCATTATGCCTAGCTTCTGCAAAAAAGTGAACATCGGGAGTTCGTGTCATTGCTAAGTTTGCACCCATTACGGCTATATACTTGGCATTAAACCAGTCGGCACTTTCTGCAACATCGGTTTGTTCGCCCCACATTTCAGGAAATGATGGTGGAAGGTCGCAATACCAATCGTAGAAGCTAAGATTTAAACCACCCATTAGTTGTAAGAATCTTGAACCGCCTGCATAACTAAGCATTGACATTGCAGGAATTGGCGAAAATCCGGCTAATCTGTCGGGTCCGTATTTTTTTACAGTATATAAATTAGCGGCAGCAATTAATTCTAAAGCATCGTCCCATTTTACTCTACGTAAACCGCCTTTTCCGCGAGCTTGCTGGTATCTCTGTCGTTTTTCGGGATTTTCCTGTAAGTTTTTCCAAGCAGAATATGCACTTCCGGTTTTCTTTTTTTCTTCTTTAAACATATCCAAAAGTGCTCCACGCATTAATGGATATTTAACTCTAATCGGGCTATATAAATACCACGATGCAGAAATTCCTCTTTGGCAACCACGTGGCTCGTAAGGAGGTAAGTTTTTATCAATTTCGGGATAATCTAAAGCTTGAGTTTCCCAAACAACAATACCATCTTTTACATGAATATTCCAACTGCATCCACCTGTGCAGTTAACTCCATGTGAGCTTCTTACAACTTTATCGTATTGCCAACGACTTCTGTAAAAATCTTCCCATTTGCGGGTTTGTGGTGATATTAAATCTTTTATCCAGCTCATATTAATTTGTTTGTAGTTTGTTGTTCAATTTTCGTTATTCAATTGTTCAAATGTTCTTCTGTTCTATGTTTTAATTTTCCCATGAACTCTTTCTTGCGAATAAGAGATAGTCATAAGTTTGTTTATATTTTAATATTTTCTTTTACTTTTTTTATCGAAAAAAAGTAACAAAAAACACTTCGACTCAGCTCAGTGCATCGCTTTTAATTGCAAGAACTCACTCCGCCTATGGGTTAGCTTCGCTGATTCGCAAAGCGAATTCGCTCAAACAGCTTGCAATTTATAAGGAATTATTATTACGCTTCGCTGTGCTTTAAAATACTGTATATCATTTTTGTAAGTTTTCGTCTTTTATATTGTTTAACTCTTCGTCATTTATCACTCATTTTGTCGAACAATCATATTTTATTGAGTTTATGTTTCTTTAATTTCAGATTTATTTTGAAACCATGTTCTGTCTTTTAATAATTTCGTAATTCACGCTTCTTTTTTTACGTTTATTCCATAAAATAAAAATAAATATTGCACAAATTAGAAATCCTAATGCTCCGGCTGCTATTAAAACCCACTTTTGAACAATTGGACCAGCGGTATTTAATTTATCTTGTTGCTGAAAATATAATTGAATATATGCGGCTTCTTCTTCGGTTACAGGATTATTTAAATATGTTTCCTGCATTGAAGGGAATGGTGGCATTAGAATTATTCCTTTTATTCCGGCATGACCACCTAATCGTGTGAAAGCATTAGTTAAATCTTTAGCAAGTAAGCCACCATGACCGTAGTTATTGTCGGTAACATTATGACAAACTGCACATGAAGCACCTTTATTTACAAATTGTGCGTAACCATTAAATAAATCTTTTCCTTTTTTGATACTTTCATTGCTATTTCCTGTAATTATTGAGTCAACTTTTTTTTGAAGTGCTTCTGCAATAGGGTCAACTTTAACTTCAAGTCCGGCACCACCACCGTCGATAAATTCTATAATTGATTTAATTTCAGCTTGTGATAATGGAAAATCGGGCATTGGAGTTTTAAATTCCTGAAATGTAGCAATTGCTTCTGGGTCGCCTTTATCAATCATTTGTTTTGATGATACAATAAACTTAAAAAGCCAATCTATATTTCGTTTTTCGGTAATGCCCTGCAAATCGGGACCCACAGTTCGCCCTTTTCCAACTGTATGGCACGATGCACATTTTGTTTTAAATAGGTTTGCACCATCTTGTGAACTTAGGTTTTTAATTCCGATAAATACGGTTAAACAAATTGATAAGGCTAATACTTTTTTAATTTTCGATATCATTTTATTCATTCTTTACTAATGTTTATGCTGGTAATTCAAATTCTGTTTTCCAAGTCTCAGATGTAGTTTCAGATGTTACTGAAACTTCCATTAATTTTTTATTTTCTTTTGTGGAATTTATTTTTCTATTTACAATTTTGCCTTTTCCATAATTCAAATCGTTGACAAAGTCGCCTATACGTGGCATAAATGGATAAGTAATTGTTATTTGTTGGTCTTCATCTTCAACCAGATTAATTGCTTCGTTAAACATTATAACTTCAAGCATTTCAACAAATTCGCTTTCGGTAATTTTATTTTTCTCGCTTTTTTCAAGTTCATTAACCCATACATTGAATGAAGAAGTTGTCAATTTAATCAGCTCTTCTCTAATATTGTTGGGGAAAGGACAACGAATATGGTTTTTAGAGCTAAACCAAAAACTAACACCTTCTTTTACAAAGGATTCAATGTTTTTTATATTATTTTCGGTTTCTACGTTCATTTTTTTATTTCTTTTTACATAAAGGGCTAAAGCCCTAAGATTATTTACATTATTTAACTCCACGACCTAAAGGTCATGGCTATTAGAAAAACTAACAGGTTATTTTTTAAAAAATTCATTTTTTTATTTAATAAATAATTTGCTTAACTTTTTAATTCTAAAAATGTTAACAATAACTAAAATGATAAAAAGCCATACAAATAAAATAATTCCATTTGCTACCAACAATAACCAAACTGGTGCTTTATCGCGAGATGCCCAAAGGCTTCTTTCGTCAAAAGCTTCATTGTTTACAACTATTGGTTTTCCCCATTTTTGAACGATTGAGTCGGTTGTTTCTGTAAACATAAAGCTGTCTTCAATTTTTGCATATATAGTTACAACACCCTCTTTATCGCCAATAATACCTGTAGGAAACATTGCCGAAACTTTACCAGATGATCCGGTGTAGTTATAATCGTTTCCAAACCTCATAAGTCCAAATTCTCTTTTAATATAAAAATGAATATCGACATCGGGTTGCATAATATAAGCTGAATCGCCTTTTTCCATTACCATTGCTGTAACTTTTCGCTGATTGCCTTTTCCTGTTCCTGAAAGAATAAGCTTTACATTTTTTGCCGGTGGAACAGAATCTGGGTTTACTAAAATTCTTAAATAATTTATTACAGCCCAAATTTCTTCTTCTTTAAGAATTGACTGAAATGGTGGCATTTGGTCTTTTCCTGTTGCAATTTTATAAAAAATTACACCGTCTTTTTGAAGCTGTAAACTGTCGGCAATAAGGCTGGCACTTTTCATTAAGCCCATTCCATCGGCTTTTTTACCATGGCAAGACTGACACATTTTATTGAAAATACTTTTTCCAACAGTTAAGCTTTTTGGTGTAATTTCAACATTATTAATTTTTTGAGAAGCGTCTGCCGGAATAGTCCACTGAGCCTGAGATTTAAGAACTATTACTATTATGAATATTAAAAATAATATTAATTTCATCTTTTTATAAGTTTATTAGACGCTGATTTAAACTGATATTTATAATATCTTTTGCCACAGAGTTCACTAATTATCACAGATTTGTTTCACAGATTTTTTTTTAAAATTAACATCGAAGAAACAACCTTTGGTTGTTTCTAATCTGTGAACATAGCGAAGCGACTCACGAATGCCTTTAAAAATATGCGATTTATGAGTAAAATTTGTGTAATCTGTGGCATTCATTCTTATATTATTTTATATTTTTTTAAATCTATTTGTTTAAAATATCGTTATCAATTCCTTCTTCGTGAGCCACTTCCCAAATAGGTATAATCGGGAAAATTTTTACGAATACTGAAATTATCAATAAAACTCCGGCAATTGAACCCAATGTAATAGTCCATTCTTCGAATGACGGAACATAATGATGATAAGATTCAGGATAATTCTGAACCGGCAAAAATGGATGTAATAAAGTCGGGGTAACAATTAAATATCTTTTGAAAAATGCTCCGATAACAACAATTACAGCTATTATCATCATTGGCTTTGGTTTACGAAATTTCTTAAAAAGAAGCAATATTATCGGGATTATCATTCCCAGTATTTGAACCATCCAAAACATCATCGAAAATTCACCCGAAAATAATCCTTTAATATGGCTAGACTCGGCAGTTTTCATTTTATAAAAAGGGACCATAAATTCATTTACATTGAAATACAGATATATCAATGAAGTTAGAACCAATAGTTTTCCCATCATATTAAAGTGATAGTCCGTCAAATAGCATTGATAATTATACTTTACTCTGAAAATGTACATTGCAACTACCACTGCTGCTGCACCAACCATAAACGCTCCAGCAATAAAATATGGACCAAAAATAGTACTATCCCAACCTGGACGTAACGTAGAAGCAAATAGCCATGATGTAACTGTGTGAATTGCAAAGGCAACAGGAATTATCAAAACCATTAAAATATTAATAGATTTTTTTAAAATCTTATATTGTTCATCAGTTCCCTGCCAGCCAAGTGATAAAATTCTGTACAATTCTGATTGCCATTTTGGAACATCTGTTTTATATTTTCTTAATAATGCCAAATCAGGAATTAATGGGAGATACAACAATAATAAACTAATTACCAGATATGTATTGACAACAATTATATCCCAAACAATTGGAGATTGTAAACGACCATACATAAATATATTTAGTAATCTTTCAGGTCGTCCCATGTCAACAACTATAATAATAAGTGCAAAAATCACTGCTGCAACGGCAATAATTTCAGATATTCTGGTAAGCGAAGTTGCCCATTTGATTTTGTTTAATTTTAATATTGCTGTTATTAATGAGCCAACAAGACTAACTGCAACTAAAAAAACAAAGTTTGAAATATAAATTCCCCACGAAGCAATATCTCTCATAGCAGTTACACTTAACCCTTCCTGTATTTGCTTAATATACATTGCTAATGCTGCAATTGCCAGAATGCTTAAAAATGCAATCCATATTTTGAATCCAATTCCAGACTTGCCCATTGGCTGAACAAGATGATTAACAATTTCTTTTAATCGTTCCGTTTTGTTTTCTTCAACTTTATTTATAGAAACCGACATTATATATTATAATTAACTTTTACTACTTTCGTCAACAGGAATAAGTGTTCTGTCTTTTGGTGGAAGATAATATACCGAAGGAGCTGTACCCAAATCCTCCATTAATCTGTATCCTGCATTTTCTGCCAATAGTTTTGATAATACAACGGTTTCGCCTGAAGTTCCATTTGTAACAGAATCTTCGTAAATATTTCCGAAATAATAAACACTATTTGGACATGCGGAAACACAGTAAGGAAGTTTTCCTTCTCTCAGGCAATCGGCACTAAATGTGCATTTTGTAACTGTACCTTTTCGTTGAGGAACATTTTTTTCTATATCATAAGGAACATCCGCATAAAGCTCTGCATCTTTTGGTTCGTACCAGTTAAAAGACCTTGCTGAATAAGGACAAGCTGCGATACAGAAACGGCATCCAATGCAACGTTCATTATCAATTAACACAATTCCATCTTTTCTTTTAAATGTTGCTTCAACCGGGCAAACCTTAACACAAGGCGGATTGTCGCAATGCTGACAATGTTTTGGCATATAATAAGATGCTGTATGCTCATTATCTTTCATCAATAATACATTCAAATGATGTTGCTCAGGACGTAGCTGATGAACACTTTGGCAAGTATCCATGCACTTTCTTGCATTTTTACATTTTGATAAATCAACTACCAACGCAAATTTTTTACCTTCTAATCCTTCTCTGCCTTGTTTTTGTAAATAATCGGTAGTTTCGTCAATAGCAATAGGCGTAACGCTTGATGCGTCAACCTCAACAAGTTGATGATTCTGATTTAAAACTTTGATTTTTTTTCCGGTAACAGTAGCCTTATCATTATTACATGAAGATAATATTGACTGACCAACAAAAGCACTCATTCCCACCAAACCAAGTTTTTGAAGGAATTCTCTGCGAGAGTTTTTCTTTTTATTTTCAGAATTTTTGTTTTCCATCGAACAATTTCTATTAAAAAGCGGATAAAGATATATATATGGTATTTAATTACCTAATTAACGGAATAAATTTTTATCAAAATTATTACGTTTGCTGTAACTACGTGTATTCCAGACATTCTGTTTAATAACATATTAATTTTTGTTGCAAAATTTGATTAACTAGCATACTTTCGTATCGGTAATTAAGTATTTCAATATCTAATTTACCTTTTTAAAGAAACTTATTAATTAACAACCTAAATTTTATTTATTATGACAACAAAAACTAAAAAAAGAGGATTAATCTGGTTAGCTGGATTGTCGTTGATTACTTTTTTCTTTTTTGCATTTACAGCAGAAAATCAAAGAAGTATTTCTAAAGTTGCCTCACAACTTCCTTCAAACGACGAGAATGCAGCATGTATTCAATGCCATGGAAAAACAGGAAACGGAAAATCTATTGTAGAACAATGGAGTGGAAGTACACATGCCAAACAAGGTATTTCTTGTCTTGATTGCCATAAAGCAGAAACAGCAGATGCTGACGCATTCGAACATCACGGAAAAACAATTGCTACTATTGTAACTCCAAAAGATTGTTCAAATTGTCACGAAAAAGAAGCAAATGAATTTACTAAAAGCCATCATGCAGATGCCGGAATGATTATGGGCTCGCTTGATAATGTATTAGCAGAAGTTGTTGAAGGTCATAAATCATATAATAATGGTGCAAATCCGGCAGCTGCAAGTGGTTGTTGGCAATGTCACGGTTCTAAAGTTGAAGTTTTGAAAGACGAAAAAGGAAATACAAAAAAGGATGAAAATGGAGTTGTAATGCTTGATCCAAAAACATGGCCCAATACAGGAATTGGAAGAGTTAATTTAGATGGCTCAAAAGGTTCTTGTGCTGCTTGTCATAATCGTCATAGTTTTTCAGTAGAACAAGCTCGTCAGCCTGAAAATTGTGGAAAATGCCATTTAGGACCAGACCATCCACAACAAGAAATTTACAACGAATCAAAACACGGAATAAATTATCATGCTCATAAAGATAAAATGAATCTAACTTCTGACAAATGGGTTGCCGGTATTGATTATACAGCAGCTCCTACTTGTGCAACTTGCCACATGAGTGCAACTCCTGATATGCCAATAACTCATGATATTGGTTCAAGAATTAGCTGGACTTTACGTCCTCCTGTTTCACAAAAAATTGATGCTGCACAATTAGCAAAATTTGAAAAAACAGGAAAACCAGTACCTACTGAATTTTTAACTTGGGAGAAAAGACGTTCGGGAATGCAGAATGTTTGTAATCAATGTCATACTAAAAATTACGTTGAAAATTTCTATTCTCAATACGACAATGCTGTAAATTTATATAACGATAAATATGGTAGCCCAGCAACTAAAATTTATAAGATGTTAAAATCGGAAAACTTACTAACTGAGGTTGATTTCGATGAGCAAATTGAATGGACATATTTCTATTTATGGCATCACGAAGGTCGTAGAGCAAGAATGGGAGTTTCAATGATGGGCCCTGATTATACGCAATGGCATGGCTTCTACGATTTGGCTGAAAATTTCTATACCAAATTTGTTCCAGAAGTAAAAGAGGTAATCGAAAAAGCTAAAGCTAATGGCAAAAAAGAATCTGCCGAAAAAGTTGAAAAAGCATTAGAAGAAGTAATTAATAGCGATTTACACAAATGGTCAACCGGAAAAATTGATCCAGAAGAAGCCAAAAGACGTAAAGAAGAAGCTAAAACTTTTAGAGAGAGATATGAACACTAATAATTAGAGTGTGTTTATAAAGTCGAGAGTTTTAGACAGAATGTTCGAATTCGAGGTTTCGATGAGCTGAAAATCAGGAGTGTACTAAAGTACATGACTGATTTGAAGGTCGAGAATAACGATGAAATCGGACATTATGGACAAACTCTAATTAGTGTTTCTTAGAGGCATTAATTAGTGGAAACACTAAATCTCTGGCTATAATTTCTTTTCAAAATAATTTCTTAGTTTCACAGGAGTGTAATATGTCATACAATATTAGCATATTACGCTCCTAAAGCTATAATTTTTATTATCCTGCACATGTAATAAAATAATGCATTATAAAAGTCCCATGGACGAAATATATGTCGTACCCGAAGTAAATTCGGGACGACTTGTACCGATTTATCGGCAGGCTCTACGGAATATTTAAAAACGGTTGTTTATCATTTTCTACCAATATTCCATATCTACGGCACTAAAAACAAAAGGTAAAAAAATGCTACAATTAATCCCATTTTAAGTACAATTTATTTTTCTGTAAACAGTAATTTTTTTAATAAGAAGTAGTAACTTCTTGCCTATTTGGCAATAAAAAAGCACTAGCTACAATTCAGTATTTCCTATATTGAATATACATGATACAATTTGTTTCTGTATGAACAAAAGCAAGACATTTTTAAGAAACGTGGACATATTCCTAAAAAAACGCCCTCAATTGCACTCCTCCTGTATGAACAATTTTTTCGGCTCCCGGTTTTCTTGCATTATAATTTAAGTTTAACTGTAAAGATTCAGTCAAGTTTCGTTGAAATATTATTGACCATGTATAATTATTTCCGGGCAATAGTCCTTCAAGCATTTCGTAACCTACTGAGGAGTTTGGACTGTCGTTGAAATCAATATTTATATAATTGAAGGTTGCCGTGAGGTTTCCCTTTTGCGGCGTGCTAAATTTGAATTCAACTCCTGCATTGTGGTTCAAGGCTTTTTGAATGCCAACGGTATTTACCTTTTCGGAATATTGATATGTTAATGCTGTTCGGAAAAACTGACCGGGTTGAATACTAACAGTTGCTTCGTTAGAAATTATGTCAATTTTGTAATTTTTTGAAGAAAAATATTCCGAGCTATAAATTTTATTTCCCTTTTGAATATAATCTTCGATAGTAAAATTCTGATTTATATTCCATCTAGCCTTTATGCCGTTTGTAAATATTGTACGTAAATCGAAACCATTTACCAGCAACATTTTGTTTTTGCTTCCTTGTGTAATAAAATCGACTCCCCAAACAGTTCCTGAACGGTTAAACGAAAAAGTGTTGCGAGCTGAGGAATTTAAACTAACCAAAGTTGTATCTGTTGTATTATCACGAAGGCTCTCTAAATCAAAAGTATTCAGGACATTAAGAATATTGTCGTTTGTAGTTTTTCGATTAATTCGGAATGCTGCTTGATCTGAAAATTTTGCTAAAAATTTGCGAATTCCTGTTTTGTTAAACCAAATTCGTTGAGGATAAATATTAATAATGTGATTATATTGATTCAGATAAGTTTTTATGTATTCGTTAGTTGGCGTAAAAATTCTAATATAATTTGCTTGATCCTGAAATGCTGCAACCTCGAACTCGTCTAATTCTTTTATATTATTTGCGTTGTAATCTGTCCAAGCATAAACTCCTTGTCCTTGTGCAACTTCGATGTACGAAAATTCTCTTTTCAGTTCAAGTCCTGTTCCGATTTCATAAAAAATTGACGATGTAATTGCTCCTTTAAAAAATTTCATTGAATATTCGGTCCTTGCTGTTAGATTATTTTCTGGTGGAAGATTCAAGTTGTCGATATTTGAATAATTCAACAGTCGATAATTAATTGTGGTTTTTAATATATGATTTTGATTTTTCGACAACATTCCTCCAATTGCAAAATTTTGAGCTTTTGAATATTCCGAAAACGTATTTTGAGTTGGTTTGAAATCGGTTCTTATGTCGTAATTTGCAAAAAATGAGTTCTTTAATGTGTCGTTTGATTTTATAAAAGCTTCAATTTTATTAAACGAAAAGCTATTCAATAAAAGACTATCTGAATTGTCTAAATTCCATTTGTTTATTTCTTGCTCCTCGCCAACTCCCAATACAATATTTTTTATGTTTTTTGAAAAAACGGCTTTATGTCGCAAAAATTCAGTGTTGCTGTTTATTCCGTTACTATTAAGATAGCTTCCGTTGGCATTAAAATTAAATCCTTTGAATGAGAAGTCGGTTTTGAGGTTGTTTTTTATTCCGTTGTATGTATTTTCGCTATTGAAAATGTCGAAATCGTAGCGAGTAAATATTTTGTTTTTTAGATTATAAAAAAAGTAATAATTCAAATTATGTTCATTGCTTTTACGGATATAATTTCCTAAATTCCAATCTCTTGAAAACTCTACCGAACGATATGCTTCAACTTCCGAGAAGTAATCGGATGTAAATTCGTAAGTTATAGCACTAATAATGGATTTTTTTGTTGTATCGTTAACGTTAAATTTATTTATCAAGCTTAACTTAAAAGCAATTCCTGTATTATCTTTCGAATCTTTATCAGAAAAAGTATTAATATCGTTATTAGATATAGCAGTTTCAAATTGAGCTTTCAAGGTTTTAGAAATTTGAGTGTTGCTACCAAACGAAATCATTTGCTTTTTCTTTGGTGTAATAAGCAAAACAATGGGTTCAAAACTTCCCTGCGGAATGCCGTTTAAGGGTTCAATCCATTTATAAATTTTGCCATTTACGGAGCTTTGAATTTGAACATAATTTCCTCTATTTGTTCCAACAAACGAAAAACCTAATCGATACTTCGCACTATCAGGACTGACCGAATAAACGTAAATATCTTTATAAGTAGTGCTATTAATTATTGTGTCGGTTTTTTTATACAAAACTTGACTATTGCTAAAATCAACAGTATCAATATTTGGTACAAAAGCCTGATTTACACTATCGCCAATGCTCGAAAGTAATTGTTTTTGAGAATCGGATAAATCTTGCTGAAACGATTGATTTTTATTATCGTTTTCGGAAAAAATATTCAACCACATCTTGGTCAGTTTCGATTCAAAAACATTGGAATTTAAAACCATAAAACGAGCATAACTCTTTTCGGAATATTCAAATTCAACTACAATTCTTTTGTCTTTTGTGATAATTTGCTTTGGTGTAAAAGTAATTTCACCTGAATTATAATCAATTACATAATCGTTATCCTGACCGCGAGTAATAAGCTTTCCATCAATATAAATTCGTTCAGAACCCGAAAGAACAATAATATATGTTTCGTTTTCGCAACCTTTTAATTTGTATGGACCTTGATTTCCTTCAGTTCCATTGAACTGAGCTCTACAATATTTACCTTTTGAAACAGAGCCACTTACCGACGATTTAAAAGTATATTTCTTTGGTTTTTCTGAGATGGTTGAAAATGTTCCTCCCTGCACTTTCCTATTTAAACTTAAAAAATATCCATCTGGTTTAGTAACCTCAAAATCACCAACTGTAAGCCTTTTTTTTTCGTTAAAAAGGGTGATAAAAACCTTGTCGAACTCCTGAATTTGCTGAGTATTACCATCGGGCTGAATTGGAATATTGTTATCGGAAATTGCTGCAATAATATTAATATCTGGAGATAATTTTCCAGCTAGTTGAAGATTCAGATTTGAATTAACAATCACATCTTGATTATTTCCAAACGAAATACCACGTGAAATGCTTCCTCTTTTTTCAAGCCCATCTCTTTCTGACAAAGTTGTATAATTATCTGTTACAAAATTTGGGATATATAGCTTATTTTCAGCCTTAGAAGCGTAGTCTTCGTATTTTTTGTGATAATATGGAGTTGTAAAATTGTAAGGAAATTTTCGATAAACAATTTTCAGCTTCTGATTACTGAAGTTATTGTTTAGAAATTTTATTGTAGCATTCTCATTGTCTATAATGTATTCGATAGATGGAATAAGTTTTCCATTTGAATCGTAAAGAATTACTGAGCCCGGAATTATTAGTACAGAATCAAGCTTAATTAAACTGTCATTTACTAGCATTTCTTTCTCGTTCAGAGTTGTATTGACCTGAGCAAAAGTTGCATTGCTAGTAAAAAAAGTTAATGCAAAAAATATGATTTTAAGTATTTTCAAATAAATTTAATTCATGTTCTAAACGAAGATAAAATTAAATTATTTATTCCAATAAGCAGATATGTTGAATATTAATATTATTGGCTCAATGTTAAATATAGTAGGTAGTTAAATTTGGTAATTCGATATAATTAGTGATTTGTTAAGAATTAGTGTTGAATACCTTATTTTTTTATTTTAACCCTTAGTAGTCAAAATTGTTATGTGTATTTAACCTTATTATTCATATATAATTAGCTGTTTGATAAGGCAATAAGGTAATTGATTTTTTATATTTGCTATTAAGTTTAAAAAATGGCAAATTATCAATTTTAATTTTAACCACTAAAAACAACATTGAGCCATATTCTTTTAGATTACAATTAAAAAAAACATATAAAAGCCTTAATGTCAGCCTAAAACAAAATTGTTTTAAAAATAACTAAAAAAATAGTTGCATAACTAAAAAAATAGTTATATAATTGTACAATTAAAAACTAAAAACATAGTTATATAACTAAGACAATAGTTTTAATCTTATAAAAATTATAAAATGAAAGAATTAACTCAAGCCGAAGAACAAATTATGCAAGTTCTCTGGAACATCAAAAAGGGGTTTGTGAAAGATGTAATCGAACTGCTTCCAGAGCCTAAACCAGCTTACAATACTGTTTCTACAATAATCAGAATTCTCGAAAAAAAAGAATTTGTTGCTCATACTGCTTACGGAAAAACACACGAATATTTTCCAATTGTAGAAAAAGAAACCTACACAAGAGATTTTATGAAAGGCATTGTTAAAAATTATTTTAGCAATTCGTTCAAACAAATGGTTTCGTTTTTTGCAAACGACAGCAAAATTTCATTAAAAGAAATTGAAGAAATAAAAGCCATGATGGAAAAAGAACAAACCCAATAATAAATAAAACTATGGAAGCAATATTAATTTTTTTAAGCAAATCTATAATCAGTGTATCATTACTTTATTTGATTTATTGGTTCTTTTTGCGAAAAGACACTAATTTCAGGTTAAACAGATTTTATCTTATTGCCTCTGTTTTTGTGTCGTTTATTATTCCATTCTTGAGTATTAATCTGAATACATCTTCAAGCAATAGTAATGTTTCAATATTGCTTGATACATTAACAGTTACAACTAGAAAAATAAATTCGGTTTATTCGAGCTATTCCAGCTTAACAAACATTTTGTTAGCAATTTACTTGACTGGTGTTTTTATCTTTCTTTGCAGATTTTTGTTTAATCTTTTTCAACTATACAGAATTATTAAACGCTACAATGTATCAAACAGAGAAGGCTTTAATATAGTTTTTACAGATGCTCGCATTGCTCCATTTTCGTTTTTCAAATGGATATTTATTGATAACAGTATTCGCACCGATGATGCTGAACGAATTTTAAAACACGAGCTTATACACGTTCGTCAGAAACACTCTATAGATGTGATTATTATGGAACTTTTAATTGTTTTTCAATGGTTCAATCCAATAGCATGGATTTATCGACATTCGATTACAGAAGTTCACGAATTTTTAGCCGATGAAGGTGCTGTAAAAAAAGGAATCGAAATACATATGTATCAGCAACTGTTGCTCTCAATGGCCATGGGAGTATGCACGAGCGAACTTTCAAATAACTTTAATTATTCACTAATAAAAAAACGAATTTTTATGATGACAAGAAAAAAATCTGGCAAATACACATCTCTAAAAGGATTTGTTGCCATACCGGTATTGGCATTAACAATTATTATTTTTGCATGCAACAAAGAAAATGTTGCCGAAAGCAATATTGCTATGCCTGATAAAAATGCAAAAGCATTAACAGAACAAAAAACGCTTAACGATTCTAACACAAAAGAAGAGTTCAAGGAAATTGGTAAACAACCTGAGTTTAAAGGCGGTCAAGAAGCAATGATTAAATATTTAATGAATGAAGTTAAATATCCAGTTAAAGCTAAAAATCAAGGAATTCAGGGAAAAGTTTTCGTAAGCTTTGATGTTACAGAAACAGGAAAAGTT
>Ga0154347_1217_pt1 | contig 20312 bp, 13 predicted proteins | sample RifGroA2_FD_115875 | JGI IMG/M metagenome (GOLD analysis project Ga0154347, IMG submission 115875) | Bacteroidetes bacterium GWA2_31_9
CATTTAAAAATTAAACGGGGTGAATAAAAAAATATATTATTTAAGATTTAGTTCACCCCACCTTCAGGGACATAAGCCTGTAAAGCCCAATTGGCATTTCCCCCATAAGCACTAGCACTAATGCCAATGTTTAAATTTGATTGACCATAAGCGTTGCCTACTAATCCTGTATTTTGGTTTGCAGTTCCAGCAGCTTCGCCTCTTAAACCATAGTTTTGGGCATTAGGATTATTTGAATATGCCACACCTTCCAATCCAATCCCAATACCACTTGAATTGCCGACCTGACATCGCATTCCTGAAGAAATTAAGCCAGCAGGGAAATTAGTTGCATCAGTATAAAAATTTGCACAGAATTGTTCTGTAGTATTCCTAACATTAAATTTACAATCACTTGATGAAGTTTCTCCAATTGCTATTTTATCATTAACATCTGTAGCAAACATTTGACCTGTACCTGCACCTGACCAGCCCGATGCTTGTGTTACACCAGTATTTTCTAAATCAGTTACTCTTGTGTCAAGTTCTTTCATAGAATTAATACTTAAATATGCAAGCGCATCGCTATTAAAGCCGAGTATTGCTGTTTGGTCTGTACTATTAGTATCAAGTTGCATCATAATTGTATCAATTGTATATGGCATAATTGAAGCGACATCTTGTGCTAAAACACCAATCTTATGATAACCTGCCTCAGTACTTCCTAAACCATTATATTCAAAAGAAATTGGATTGATTTGCTTAATAATATCTAAACCATCGTTAAATGGTTGAATGTTTGTTTTTAATCTTGCATCAGAAGGAATAACCCAAGTACTACTTACGGTATTAAAGGCTTGCCCACTCACTGCTAAAGGATAACCTGAAGTTGTTAATTCGGGTGTAGAATAATTAATACTTACTGCACCTTTATTTCTAGGTACATAAATTGCAAAATTTCTATAACCATCACCATAAAAAGGTGCTTCAAAATGACCAGCAATGCTAACTCTACCATTTTTGGCAAAAAAATTACCTGCTATATTTATAGATCCATCTAAAGAATTATTACCATCAACATAAGAGTAAATACCATAAGTTTTAACTGATGATACACTTGTCGTATTTTTATTAAATACTGACAGACCAAATGTATTATTTGCAAAATTATTATTATCCTGTAATACAGCCAGTTTATTATATTGAAACTGTGATGCCATACTAAAATCTAAACCTATCCCTATATTGTTAAAAGCTCCTTGCCCTGTAAACATCAGGTTATTATCGTTCATTGGAATATCTGTATGATGAATCAACGGATTTGTTCCCAATTCAACTTCTCCACTTCCATTAACTGAACATCCGTTTACTGCTGTAACTGCACCACCACCTGTAACAGGCGCCCAGCTACCATTGGCATGTAATACACTATTTGGGTTTGCAGGGTCGAAAGTAATTGTATGCAAAGTTCCATCAGCTTCGTGTGTTACAATACCTTTATTTGTGCCTGTATTTAAGCCTCTTATGCGTGCATTGCCATTTACATCAATAGCCTCGGTTGGTAAATCGGTTGTGCTTAAATTAAAACCTGTTTGGCTGTTTGTAGGATTTATAAGCAAATTGCCACCTGCTTCGGTATGAATATCGGTAAATATATTTTGAGTATAAGCTAAACGTATTTGAGCTAAATTACTATTATCGTGTATTTCAAGTTTACGCTGTGGTTGAATAGTGTTGGAAAAATCGTTTCCTATACCAATATTTCTACCGATATCGCCTGTTCCGTCATTTGGTGTAGTAAAAGGTCTAATAACTGTACTACCTGTTACATAGGTTTTAAAATCACAATTTGCAGTTCCTTGTGCAATATTGCCTGGTCTAGTTAATCGTAACTGCAAAAGTGGGTCACCATTGTCTATTGTACTAGCAGATGTATTATTAGCAGTAATATGCAATCTTGCCATTGGTTGAGATTCGGTAATTCCCATTCTGGGTATTGTACCACGATATGTCATACGAGCTATTTCGGCACCAAATTGATTGTTTGCAGGGTCGCCACTATTTGAATCCCATGGGCCTGTAAAAATAAATCGCAAATCATCAGGACCTGCATCTGCTCCGGTAGCAACAAAAGCATTATCGCCCCAGTTAATTATTGCATCATGCCTATCATCTGTTTGACTTTCGGAGCGTAAACCTACATACATATTATCGGTAGCACTGTAATAAAATGTACCAATATTCATCCATGGTCTTGCACCACCACCAACACCACCTGCTAAATCATTACCAATATGAAGCATCGAAACTGGTATAGGAATAGCAGAATTTCCAATTGCAACTCTTGTATTTGTCCCATTTCGGGTAACTCTAAAACGTTCTGTATTATTTGTAAACATTGTAATAGGCAAATCTTCGTTTTGGCGAATTTCGGCATTACCCAAAGCATTTATTCCTACATATAAGCCTAAATCGGAATTAAGGTTGGTAAATGATGAGTAAACTGTTGTTGCTGTGGCATCGTGTAAGTTTTGTTTTGTAAGTGGTGTTGATGTGCCTAAGCCAAGCCAGCCTGATTTGGTTAATCGCATATATTCAGCATTATTAGTATAAAACAACATATCGAAATTAAGTTTTTGCTTTAGTTCGGCATTATTAGAGGCTGCAATCCCAACCTGAAAACCATTGGTATTTGCACTGTTTGACCCACCGTGTGTATAAGTTGTAAATACATCTACCATTGACCTGTCCCAAAGATGCTGTTTGGTTTGGGGAGTTTGGGTGCCTATGCCTAAACGGATGTTCCAAAATCCGCCTATACCATTTTTCCCAATACCAATTATGCCATTTGTTGAAGTTATATAATCGTTGCCAGCAAATGCATTAGAACCTCCAAGAACTAATGAGTTAGAACCTATATGTAACTGACCAGTTATTCGCATACTATCAGCAGTAATCTGTCCTTCAACTTCTAATGGAACACTTGGTTCATCAGTACCAATACCAACATAACTATTGAGGGGATAATTATAAATATTTCCATCATCCTTTTCCCAAAGCTTACCTTGTCCGTTGTTATTATTACCTTGATTATTTCCATTGCTTTTTAATGGAATATCTTGACTATAAGTAATTATACTTATAGCAATTAGAATAAAAATTAAAGTTAATTTTCTCATAATTTTAAAGTTTAATTATTTTGTTGTTAATTATTTTGTTATCAAATAAAATTTTAATTACATAAAATCCTTTTTGTTTATTCGAGAAATCAATTGTATATACTTCTAGGTTTTTGCTCATATTCAGATTTAAATTTTCACCTAAAAAGTTAAATACTTCAATACTTACATTGTTATAATCTGCAATTTCAATAAAAACATTGTCATTTACCGGATTAGGAAAAATTTTTATGTCATTATCAAGATTAACATTATTAATATCAACATCACAAGTTGCAGGAGATGAATTACATGTTAATGAATCTGTTGATACACATACATAATCTATGTAGTAATATGCCCATTTGCTATTAGAGTCAATACAAGATGTGTTAGTATTATTAAATTCAAAAAAGTTTCCTATTAAAATATAATTATAAGAAGAGTCCGCTATAAAAGAGCCAGATATTTTTGTCCAATTTACCGTATCAATAATTATCTCTGACGAATAAACATGAGCAAAATTGTGAATTACGGGTGCAGGAATTTGGATTAATTCGCCATAATTCATATTTGTAAATAATGCCCCTAACTTATCTGTTCCACAATTAATTGCATAACCATTAGCTAGATTTGCATAAAATGATACATAATATTTTGTACCAATAATCAAAGGATTATTTAATTTTACTCCAATGAATTCATTTGAACCAGGGTTAAACTGTACATAAGTTATTATACCAGCATAAGAATGACAAGTTATATTAATAGGATTTTGAAAGCCCATTATATTATTTGGTATAGAAGTTTCATTTCCAATAGAACAAGTATTAAAAAGGTCTGGTGTATTTATCGCAATTGACCAATTTGAAACATAAGTAAATTGATTTAAGAATTCAGGGCAACTACTATATTCCTCAAAACTCGGATTGGGCACGAGGTTTTGGGCATCAACTGAACCAATAATGTAAACAGCTATTAATAAACAAAATATCTTTTTCATAACAAAAGGGTTATATATTATTAAAATTTCTTAATTTTTTAAGCAGTTTACTATAAATTGCTTAAAAGTGCAAATTAATTAAATTTCATAAGCACCTCCATTCTGTGTAACACAAGCCTCTGGTTTGTAGGATTATGAAATTTATGTAAGATTGTTTTGTTTTGGGGAGTTTCGTGCTGCAGGTTCGGGTTAGTTTGGAAGGGAAAAACCTGAAGGAAGGTGTTATAGAAAAAAAAGAAAAAAATATGTTTAAGAAGAATCTCTCTCTCTCTCTCTCTCTCTCTCTCTCTCTCTCTCTCTCTCTCTCTCTACAAAATGCGGATTTTAGAAGGTTTTGCATATAATTTGGTTTTATTTTGCCATCAAATATATGTTAATAAAATGTAAAATAAAATAAAAACACAAATAAATTTATTGCTTTAATAAATAAATGTGTTATAATGCTGAATTATAAACATTTATATATGTATTTAAATATCAGTACAATAACAAATGCACATATCTGCATTTGATATATGTTTTATATAATAATGATTATTGAATATTTATATTCTATGTTTTGATAACAAAAAACCTTATTATGCTTGAATGATAGCGAATAAATTAGCCTGTTATAATGAATTTATCTTAATAAATGATATAACGCTGAAATAAAAATCTGAATATTTCCAAAATAATAGTTTAAAACTTTGAAAAAACAGCTTTTACTGTGAACAACTATGATTTTAATTGCAGATTTTGTGAATTCTAAAAAAATCGTGTAGGTTTGACAAAAATTTTTACAAATGAATTTTATTGAAGAACTCAAATGGCGTGGCATGATTCACGATATTATGCCCGGAACAGAAGAAGAACTTGCAAAGGGAATGACTTCGGCATATATCGGATTTGATCCAACTTCAGACTCATTACATATTGGTAGTCTTGTGCAAATTATGACATTAGTTCATTTTCAACGTTGCGGTCACAAACCTGTTGCACTTGTTGGTGGAGCTACTGGAATGGTTGGAGATCCATCTGGAAAATCGCAGGAAAGAAATTTGCTTTCTATAGAATTATTAAATCATAATTTAAGTTGTATGCAAAGGCAACTTGAGCGATTTTTGGACTTTAATTGTGGAGCAAATTCAGCCGAAATAGTTAATAATTTCGATTGGTTTAAGAACTTTACATTTCTTGATTTTATTCGTGATGTAGGTAAACATATCACTGTTAATTATATGATGGCAAAAGATTCTGTTCAAAAGCGTTTAGAGTCAGGAATGTCGTTCACAGAGTTTTCTTATCAGTTAGTACAAGGTTTCGATTTTTATTGGCTTTATAAAAATAAAGGATGTAAAATTCAAATGGGAGGCTCCGATCAATGGGGAAATATTGTTACCGGAACAGAATTAATTCGCCGTAAAGAAGCGGGAGAAGCTTATGCCATTACAACTCCATTGATTAAGAAAGCTGATGGAACAAAATTCGGAAAAACCGAAGAAGGCAATGTTTGGCTCGATTCTCAAAAAACATCAGCCTATAAATTTTTCCAATATTGGATAAATACTGCCGATGAAGATGCATTGAATTATATAAAAATTTTCACTTTACTTAATAAAGACGAAGTTGATAAGTTAATTGAAGAGCATCAGGCAGCACCACATTTAAGAATCTTACAGAATAGAATTGCAAAAGAAGTAACAACAATGGTTCATTCTACCGAAGATTATGAGGCAGCATTAGAAGCATCTCAAATATTATTTGGAAAAGGAACTTTCGAAAGTTTATCAAAAATGACTGAAGAAATGTTTTTGTCAGTTTTTGAGGGAGTACCTGTTTTTAATATTGATAAAGAAATAATTAAATCAGGTATAAATATTATTGATTTATTAAGTGTAAATACTAATGTTTTTCCAAGTAAAGGAGAGGCACGCAAAACCATTGCAGGGGGTGGAGTTAGCGTAAATAAAAATAAAGTAGAAATTGAATACAATGTGTCACTATCTGATTTAATTTCTGAAAAATATATTTTAATACAAAAAGGTAAAAAGAATTACTATTTGGTTAAAATTGATTAATTAATCAATTCAAAATATTTTATTTAGAATATTTTTCTAATTTTGGGGTCTTTAAAAATTATATGACAGAAGAAAAGAAGGATTTTACTTTCGACTCAATAAACGTATTATCATTTGTTAATAGCAAAAGTAAAATTCTTATTGTTGTTTCAATAGTAGCTTTTGTAATATCTTCAATTGTTACAATATTTATAAAAGACAGGTACGAATCTTCTGTAATATTGTTTCCTGCTTCATCTAGCTCAATTTCACAATCATTATTAACTGACAATACAACAAAAAAAGAAATTCTTAAATTTGGCGATAAAGAAGAAGTTGATCAATTACTACAAGTTTTATATTCAGACCAAATACGAAATAGAATTATTGATAAATATGATTTATTAAATCATTACGATATTTCTCCCGATTCAAAATATAAAAGAACAAAGTTAAAGAGAGAGTTTGACAACAATATTATGTTCTCCAGAACAGAATATATGTCTGTAAGAATTGATGTACTTGACATAAAAGCTCAAACCGCAGCAAATATTGCAAACGACATTGCCGATTTGGTTGACTCAGTAATGACCAGAATCCAAAAAGAAAGATCCCTGAAAGCTTTAGCAATAGTTGAACATGAATATCTTTCCCAAAAAGAAAAAATGAAAAAATTTGATGATTCTTTATCCATAATTAGGAAAAAAGGAATTATGAATTACGAATCTCAAGCAGAGGTTTATAACGATGCTTATGCAACTGCAATAGCCGAAGGACGAATAAAAGGAGCTGAAATGCTTCAAGGGAAATTAGATACATTAGCATTATATGGTGGTGCTTATGTTTCGTTGAGAGATTTAATGGTGTATGAAACCGAAAAACTTAGTATTCTTGAAGCAAAATATGTTGAAGCAAAAGTTGATGCAGAGCAGGATTTACCACATCGTTTTGTTGTAAGTAGAGCCGAACAAGCAGAAAAAGCAAAGTATCCATTACGTTGGTTAATTGTTTTAGTATCGACTCTTTCAAGCTTTGTTTTAGCACTGTTGTTACTAATAATAACAGATAGTATTAAAAAAAAAAATTAATAAGTGATTGTAAAAACTTAATCGCATATATTGATGGCTATGTACAATATAATTTATCACAATTTAACTACGAAATGATGGAAAATTACTTAAATAATAAAAGTTTTTTCGTGCTGATTAGCAAGTGGAAAAAACATATAATTGCAATTATATTTATTGCAGCAATTGTATCGTATGCAGCTACTTATTTAATTACTCCTAAATTTAAATCTGAAGCTATTTTATATCCAGTTAATTTGCCAACATTTTCTACAGAATCAAATACAGAGCAAATGCAGCAAATTATTGAATCAATGGACATTAGAGAAAAAATATTTTTGACATTTGATTTAGCTGCTCATTATGAAATTGATACTGCTGAAAAGTATTGGTTTACAACGTTAAATAAAGAATTTGAGAGTAATGTTTCGGTTTCAAAAACTCAATTTGATGCTGTTCAAATTGAAGTATTTGATAAAGACCCTCAAATTGCTAGTAATATGATTGATTCAATAATTCAATATTATAATGAAACTGTTCGTCGAATGCATAGACAAAAACATGAAGAAGTTGTCGTATTGAAAAAAGAAATGCTTGATAAGGTGACGAGAGAGATTGATTCACTTGAAGCTATAAAGAAAGAACATCAGGTACAATTTGGGATATTTGATTATGGAACACAGTCAAAAGAAGTAACTAAACGTTATGTAAAGTTATTATCTGAAGGAAGAGGAGGAAGCCAACCTGCCAACGAAATACATACAATAATTGATAATTTATCAAAAAAGGGTATTGAAAACGATAAAGTTTCAAGTTTACTTTGGAGTGCAAGAAATATCTACAATAATACAAAAGTTGAGTATGAGAATGAGGTTATCGAAGTTCAAAAAGAAATCACATATGCTCAATTTGTTACAAAACCTTTTCCAGCCGATAAAAAATCTTCTCCAATAAGAATGATTTATGTTTTATTTAGCTGTATTGCAACTCTAGTTGCGGCTATAATTTTTATTACATTTATAGAAAGCAAAAAAACTGCTAACTAAAAAAGTGAATAAATTGCAATTAAACAGTAAGTTAATATGGGTTTACGTATTGTCATTTATTTTTATTTTAGTAAATGCAGTATTTATTTATAAAGAAAATTTACTTTTCAACATAGTTCCTCTTGCAGTATTAGTTATCCTTTTTGCAATATTTTCACTAAAAAAACTCTTTTATATTGTTTTATTTTTGGTTCCATTATCAGTCCCTTTAAAGGATTTGATCCCAAATCTTGAGTTTGATATGTTTTTACCAACTGAACCATTGTTGGTTGGGATATTATTATTATTTCTTTTTAAAATTTTAATTGAAAGAAAATTCGATAGAAATATTGCTTTACATCCTGTTTCAATAGCCATTTACATAAATCTATTCTGGATTTTAATTACAGTTTTAACTAGTACTATGCCTGGAGTATCAATTAAAGTTTTATTAGCAAGACTATGGTTTCTTGTAACATTTTATTTTATAGCTACTCAAATTTTTAAAAATTTTAATGATATAAATAAATATTATTGGTTTTATATTATCCCTTTTTTGCTTGTAATTGCTTATTCAATTATTCGATTAGCTGGATATGGTTTCCTGAATTATAAAGCTGCAAATATTGTAATGACACCTTTTTACAACGATCACACTTCTTATGGAGCAGTTTTAGCAATGTATATTCCTGTAATTATTGGTTTAGCTATTTATCCAAAATATTCAGCAAAATTAAAAACCATAACTTGGATAATTCTTGCAGTATTTATAGTAGCTATAATTTTTTCATATACTAGAGCTGCTTGGTTAAGTTTAGTGGGAGTTCTTGGAGTTTTAGTTCTAGTATTAATGAAAATTAAATTTAGAACAGTAGTTTTATTTTTAGGAACTTTAATTTTTCTTTTCTTATCGTTTCAAACACAGATATTTATATCGTTAGAGCAAAACAGACAGGATTCTTCTGCAGATTTAGGAAAGCATCTTCAATCTATTTCTAATATTTCTTCCGATGCATCAAATGTTGAGAGGATAAATCGCTGGAAATGTGCTTTAAGAATGTTTGCCGAAAAGCCAGTATTTGGATGGGGACCTGGAACATACCAGTTTCATTATGCAAAATATCAATTTTCGGAAGATAAAACCATCATAAGTACAAATTATGGCGATATGGGAAATGCTCATAGTGAATATATTGGACCATTAGCTGATTCAGGTGTTATGGGAATGCTTACTTATTTAGCAATTTTAATTGCTGTTTCATATACTGCAGTTAATGTCTTTAGACTAACGAAAAAGAGAGAAATTAAAATAATATCAATGGTTTCTTTTCTAGGACTTTTTACATATTTTATTCATGGGGTTATGAATAACTTCCTTGATACTGACAAAGCATCTGCTCCTTTTTGGGGATTTATCGCAATTATTGTTGCATTAGATGTTTATCATAAAAATAGTGAAGATAAGCCAAAAGAAATTTCAGCCGAAATTACTGAATAAAGTCAAGACCAATTATTGTAATATCATCAAATAGAGTTTTGACTCCCCTATGAACATTTAATTTCTCAATAACATCAATTATTATTTTATCAATAGGATCGTTTTTAATAATGCAGAATTCTATAAATTCTGTACCAAATTCAACATTTTCTTGATTCTCAACTTCAACTAATCCATCTGTATAACAGATTAATTTTGAATTGTTTGTTATCTTTATGTAGCCTTTGTTAATTTCATGTATTTCATCAACCATTCCAAGCCCTACACAGCCATTTTTTAAAAAATTAACTGTTCCAGTTTTTGCATTAAACATAATTGGAGGATTATGTCCAGCATTAATGTAAACTAGTTCTTTAGTTTTGTAACAATATTTTGCAATAAAAAGGGTTATGAATTTTTCACCTTTTGTATTTTTTAAAACAATTAGGTTAAGCTTTCTAATTAATTCAGTTAGTGAGACTTCTGGTGTGAATAGTGCTCTTAAATTTGCTTGAAAATTCGACATTAATAATGCTGCTGAAATTCCTTTGCCAGAAACATCAGCAATACAGAAACCTATTTCATCTTCGCTTAATTCAACAACATCGTAATAGTCTCCACCAACATCAAAGTGTGGAAGGTAAAATGAATCAATTATAACGTTTTTATTTCTTGGTAGTGATTCTCTGTCGGGAATAAGCATGGCTTGCATTTTAGATGCTAATTCAAGTTCCTTTTTCAATGCTTCTTGCTTAATCGTCTCTTTATGTAAACGCTTATTCTCAATTGCTACAATAATAATATTTGTAAGTGTTTGAATAAAATGCAAATGTTTTATTGTTGGGCTAACTCCTTCTTGTTCTTCATCAATATCTCCTATCAATACATAGGCTAGGGGAGTTTCTTTATGAAAAACCGGAATTATAACATCAAATGGCTTAAATTGAGGCAATTGACTGTCTGATGTGTTTGTAATATTTGTTATCTCTGTAAAACATGCTAAGTCGTTATTAACATTTAAACAGCTCATGAAGTCCTTAGGTATTCCCGAACAGTGAATACATTCCCAATCTTTATTTTTTGTATAAACTACAATTTTTCCAATATTGAGTTCTCTGGTAAGTATTTCTTCAAATTTTAGTAATAAGCTATTTGTAGATAAATTCTCATTAATTGCCTGAGTAATATCAAGCAATATATTAAGTTTAAAATTACTTACTTTAAGCCGTTTTAGTGATGCCCTAGACATTTTTTTTAGCTTGAGAATTATTTAACAAGTTAGGTAAATTTTTTATTAAAACAAGTTCTTTCATTTTTTTCTTGGCTTCAATAGCAGGAGAACCAAAGTAAACCTTATTAGCCTCCAGTGTTTTAGCAACACCTGATTGTCCAAGAACAATTGCTCCGGTTTTAATAGTTAAATCTTTTTGAACTCCAACTTGTCCCCATAAAATTACATTGTCTTCTAAAGTAACAACTCCAGCAATTCCAACCTGTGATGCAATCAAACAATTTTTGCCAACGACTACATCATGTGCAATATGAATTAAATTATCGAGCTTTGTTCCTTCACCAAGAATTGTGTCGCTTGAAACTCCTCTGTCAATTGTGCAATTTGAACCTATTTCAACATTTGATTCTATTATTACTCTTCCACAAGAAAGGAGTTTGTCGTATCCTTCGGGTCGTCGTTTATAATAAAATGCATCGGAGCCAATTACAGTTCCTGAGTGAATTATAGTATTGTTACCAATTATTGTATGATGATAAATTGAAACATTTGCATGAATCAGACAATTTTTACCAATTTCAACATTGTTTCCAATAAAAGTTCCAGGTTGAATTATTGTTCCTTCTCCAATTTTTGCAGTTTTATCAATAGCATCATTACTTGGAACAAACTTAATATTCAAACGAGAAATTTTATTATAATCAGTAAATGGATCTTTAGAAAATATTAGCATTTTATCGTCAGGTCTGTTGACTTTTTTATTTATTATTACAACAGATGCTTTTGATTTTAATGCTTTTAAATAATATTTTGGATGATCAACAAATGTTATGTCACCGAATTCAACTTTATGTATTTCATTAATTCCGGTAACTTTAAAGTCTTTATCTCCTTCAAATTCAGCACCTAAAATTTCTGCAACTTCTTTTAAAGTATAAGGATTCTGAAATTTCATTTTATAATTAATTTAAAAGTCTTACTGTTTAAAACCACCAACTCTTTCATTATAAGACAAATCTCTAGTGTCAACCTTAACTTTATCTCCAATGTTAACAAAAAGTGGAACATTAATAATTGCTCCAGTTTCAAGAGTCGCTTTTTTCAAAGCTGTTGACGAAGAAGTGTCACCTCTTAATCCAGGTTCTGAATAAGTAACTTCTAAAACAACAAAGTCAGGTAAGTCACAAGTTAGTGGAGTTTCAGTATTTGCATCAAAAACGATTTCAACTTCTATACCTTCTTTCATTAATTGTGGATAGTCAATCATTTTTTCAGGTATTGTTAATTGCTCATAAGTCTGAGTATGCATAAAAACAAAACCACTTTCTTCTTGATAAAGATATTGATGAGGTCGGCGTTCAACATTTGCTTCTGTAATTTTTACTCCTGAAGTGAAAGTGTTTTCGATTACTTTTCCGTTTGTAAGACTTTTTAATTTGGTTCTTACAAATGCTGGACCTTTGCCGGGCTTAACGTGTTGAAATTGAACAATTTTATAAATATCGTTATTGAATTCCATGCAGAATCCATTCTTAAAATCAGCTGTATTTGCCATAATTAATTTAATTTTGGTTACAAAAATAATTGAAAACTATAAATTACCTAAATATTTTGAGTTTTATAATTCTGTTTTAGTTTAAAATTCAACTAATGGATAGATTTAATCATCATTACTACAACAAACTATTATTTTGTAAAAACTTTTTGCCATTTTTGCTAAAAATTTTATTTGTAAAATGAATTCAATAAAAGGACATAATGCATACAATCAATTGCTTAATAAAATTGGTCTAACATATACAAATGCTAAATCTAAAGCAGTAAATGCAGTTAATATTGAATTAATTAATGCATATTGGAGTATTGGAAAACACATAATTGACTTTGAGCAATCAGGAAATATAAAAGCAGAATATGGAGATAAGTTACTTTTAGGATTGTCTAAAGATTTATCGCTTAAATATGGGAAGGGCTTTAGTCGTTCTAATTTGCAGTATATGAGATTGCTGTATAAATGCTACCCAATTTGCCAGACACTGTCTGGCAAATTGAGCTGGTCGCATTATGTAGAATTAGTATCAATTGATGAAGAACTGGCTCGTAAATTTTACGAAAACCAAGCTTTATTGGAAAATTGGTCTATACGTGAATTAAAAAGACAAAAGAAAAGTGGTTTGTTTCATCGTCTTGCAATTAGCACAGATAAAGTAGGAATTATGAATTTGGCGAAACAAGGAAAAATAGTTGAAAACGAGTCAGACCTTGTTAAGCAACCTTATATTCTTGAATTTCTAAATTTACCTGAAAATAATAGATATACTGAAAATCAATTAGAACAGTCAATAATTGATAATCTACAGGACTTTATACTTGAATTAGGAAAAGGATTTGCTTTTGTCGGAAGGCAATATCGTATTACAATTAATAACAAACACTATTTTATTGATTTAGTATTCTATCATATAAAATTAAAACGATATGTGTTGATTGATCTTAAAATAGAAGATGTAGAGCATTACGATATTGGACAGATGAATATGTATTTAGGTTATTTTCAAATAGAGATTAACGATGAAACAGATAATCAACCAATAGGAATTATTCTTTCGCAAGAAAAAGATGATATTATGGTAGAATATGCAATGATTGGTATATCAAGCAATTTATTTGTATCTAAATATCAAATATATTTACCTGATATAAAGGAATTAAAAAAACGTGTAAAACAAATAATAGATAAGGATTGATAATTTTAAAAAAAATAAAAAATGGAATCACGTAGAGTAAGAGTGCGTTTTGCCCCAAGTCCAACTGGACCTTTGCACATGGGTGGAGTTAGAACAGCTTTGTTTAATTATCTTTTTGCAAAAAAACATGGTGGCGATTTTATTTTAAGAATTGAAGATACCGACCAAACTAGATATGTTCCTGGAGCAGAAGATTATATTATTAAATCTTTAAAATGGTGCAATCTGTTTTTTGATGAAGGTGTTGATAATGGTGGAGAGTATGGCCCATATAGACAATCCGACAGAAAAAGTATTTATAAGCAATATGCTGATAAGTTAATCGAAAATGGTTGGGCTTATTATGCTTTCGACACACCTGATGAACTTGACAATATTCGTAAAAAGAATGAAGCAGAGGGAAAACACAATTGGCAATATGATGTAACATCAAGAGCTTCAATGCGTAATTCGTTAACTTTAACTGCTCATGAAACACAAGAACTTCTTTCGCAAAATGCTCAATTTGTGATTCGATTTAAATTTCCAGAAAACGAGAATATTAAAGCTATTGATTTAATTCGTGGTGAAGTTGTTGTAAACTCAAATACTCTCGACGATAAAGTTCTTTTCAAATCTGATGGAATGCCAACCTATCATCTTGCAAATGTTGTTGATGATTATCTTATGAAAATTTCACACGTCATTCGTGGCGAAGAATGGTTGCCATCAATGCCATTACATGTAATGCTTTACAGAGCTTTTGGTTGGTCAGATGTGATGCCTCAATTCGCACATTTACCATTACTTTTAAAACCCGATGGAAAAGGAAAGTTAAGCAAACGTGATGGCGATAGATTAGGCTTTCCTGTTTTTCCTTTAGAATGGAAATCTCCTGAAGGAGAAGTTTCTTCTGGTTACAGAGAATCAGGATATTTTGCAGAATCTTTTGTAAATATGATTGCATTACTTGGTTGGAACGCCGGCACTGAACAGGAAATTTTTACAATGCAGGAATTAATCGACAGCTTTTCGTTAGAAAGAGTTGGAAAATCAGGTTCAAAATTCGACCCTGAAAAAGCAAAATGGTTCAATCAGCAATATTTGAGAATGAAAACGGGGGAAGAACTTGCTGATTTATTTATGCCAATTTTAAAAGAACAAAATATAAACGTTTCAATTGAAAAAGTTGTTACAATTTGCAATCTTGTTAAAGAAAGAGCAGTATTTGTAAAAGATTTATGGCAACATTCGTATTTCTTTTTCCAAAAGCCAGAATCTTATGACGAAAAAGTTGTGAAAAAAAGATGGGATGCTAATATTCCAGCAATACTTGAAAGAGTATCGTCACTTATTTCTGAAATTAAAGATTTTAATTCTGAAACAATTAAGCATAGTTTGCATGAGTATATGGAAGCAAATCAACTAAATATGGGGCAGGTAATGAATTGCTTACGACTTGTTTTAGTTGGAGGAAGTCTCGGTCCTGATATTGCCGAAATAATTAATATTTTAGGAAAAGAAGAAGTTAAAGAAAGAATATTTCACGGTATCGAAGTCATTAATAAATTTTAATCACTACAGACCGACTAAAATATTTTAACTGCTTTGAAACTTATTAAAAAGTGTAACCTCTTTGATTATTTACTTTAGGATAAAATCTGATTTATAGTTGCAAACCTATAAATTAGATTAGTAGAAGAAATAGTTATTAATTGCATAATTACAAATAGCTACTTTTATGGAGGTTATATTATTTTAGGTATATCGCAAAGTACTCAATACTAATTTATTGTAAAGAAAGCAGAAATGAAATTATTGGATAAAAAATTTTACGGACGATTGACAAATCCCTTAAAACAGGTCAAAATTAATAATTTATTTGCCCGTTCAGTGATTGAAAAGAAAATATCAGGACAAGTATTCGTTGATAACATTGAAAACCCAAAAACATTCTATGTAGTTCATCCATACGGGATGTCATTACTTTTTGGTGATACACAGAATACAGATTTCAATAAAAAATTTCTGAATTATTCACTGAATACTAACAAGATACGAGATAAATATGAATGGATGCAAGCTTATCCAAGTGATTGGGATAAAGTGCTTTCTGAACTTTATAGTAACAATTTGATTAAAGTAGCAGAGAATAAGGAGAATAAAGAATCTGGAATTATTGAGCTTAATACAAGGATTAATTTTAAATTTAATCGAGAAAAATATATCTTAAAAAAGAAAATGATTTTGCCACAAACTTGTACGATAGTGCAAACCGACAAGAAAATATACAATGAAATGATAGGTTACGTAATACCTTCAGGTTTTTGGGATTCTGTGGATGATTTTATTAACAATGGAATAGGGTTCAGTTTATTATGCAATAAAAAAATAGCTACTACTGCATATTCAGCATTTATTCATGATAACAAATTAGAATTAGGTATTGAGACAATTCCTGAGTTTCGTGGAAAAGGTTTTGCTCAGTTAGCATGTTCAGCTTTGATAGACTATTGCATTAGAAAGGATTATGAACCAATATGGGCTTGTAGATTAGAAAATATTGGCTCATATAAATTAGCGGAAAAACTTGGATTTGAAGTTTCTAACGAGATACCTTTTTACAGATTAAGTAAATAATGTGAATAAGAAAACCAACAAACTTTGAACTATAAAATGCACGACTTATCCCGATTTTTCATCGGGAAATTTTCCCCATTTTAAGTATAAAAATTTTGTATTTACTCTTTTTTAAGTTTTCCCGAAAAAATCAAATAATTCATTACAAGTTTTAATTCGCCATAGCTTGCATAATTGCCAAGTGCTTCTTTTGCAGGTGCAAACAAAATTGAATCGGCTTTTATAAAATATTCTGAAATTTTTTTAATTTTTTCTTTTGCCATTACTTTATTAATATCTAATTCGCCAATTCCAACATAATGAGCAAGATGCCCTTCAATTGTTTCAATAACCAATGCTCGTTCGCTAGCAATTTGCGATAATGTTTTACCTTCTTTAAACAAATCGAAACTGAGCTTTTTAGTATCAACTTTTTCAGCTTTTTTCTTTGGCTTATGAATTACTAATTCGGGTTCTGGAACAGCAATATTATTTTCGTTCATGTAAGTTATTACAAGTTCCAGAATTTCATCGCCATATTGTTTAATTTTTTTTTCGCCAATTCCATTAATTAATTTCAATCGTTGAATAGATGAAGGAAGCTTTGTAGCAATCTCAGATATAGCTATTTGCGACAAAATCATATAGTGTGGTTGATTAAGCTCACTAGCAAGCATATTTCGCCACTCTTTAAGCTGAATAAATAATTCTTTATGCAATGATACCGGAACATCGCTAGTTTCAACCGTCGGTTTTAATTTCGGTTTTACATATTTTTCCTCGATAGCAGATTTTGCTCTAATGCTCAGGAAATCTTTTAGCTTGAAACCATCTTTGCAATATTTTAAACATGCCGATTTAATGAAAATTTCTTTTAAAGTACGGTCTTTTATATCGACTAAAGTTTTCAGAACCGATTTATTATCGGTATGAAAAACAAGAATATTTGTAATTTCGTTATCGAGCCAGTCGGTTTTTTCGACAAAATAAACACTTGCTTTCTTAATTCGGTCTTGCAGTTGCAGATTGTTTTCCAAGTCGTTATTTTGTTCGAGCAATTGTTTTATCTGAATATTAAAACGTTCAGCAATTGTAATTATTTCTGTTTTAATTGTTTCGATTATTTTATTAGCAGCTTCTGCCTTATTTCCCAAAACAATACTTGCATTTTCTTGTAATTGTTTTCGCAGATAAAATAAATTACTTAATATAGACTGATAATCAAACAATTCGATAAGTAACGAAAGTTGATAATCGGCTTTCGATTTTTCTAAATGTATTTTTTCAGGCGGATTTTGTTCAATTGCTTTATTAAAAGCTGAAATTTCGGAATCGCTAAATAAGCCTTTTTGCGAAATTGGCGAACCAAGTACAAGTCCTTCGAGAGTTTTGCAACGGCTCAGTGCAACATAAACCTGACCATAAGCAAATGCAGAACCGGCTTCAACAATGGCTTTTTCAAAAGTAAGCCCCTGACTTTTATGTATTGTTATTGCCCAAGCCAACTTTAGTGGTAATTGCTTAAAAGTGCCAGTAACAGTTTCGATTATTTCTTTTGACTCATCATTAATTGAGTATTTCATGTTTTTCCAAACAACAGATTCTACCTCATAAACTGTATTATCGTCTTTACATTTAACATACACATATTCATCGTCAAAGCCAGTAATAGTGCCAATTTTGCCGTTATAATATAGCTTTTGTGGAGATGGGTCGTTTTTTACAAACATAATTTGTGCACCGACTTTTAAAATCAATTCTTTTTCGGTAGGGTAAGAATATTCAGGAAAATCGCCTTCAATAACAGCTTTAAAACTTTTTGATTTTTCTTTAATTTCGTTCAGTTTTTTCTCATTAATTTGCTGAGCCTGATAATTATGCGTAGTAAGAGTAATATATCCATCGTCTGATTTCGGAACAAAATTTGGAATATATTGCTTATTTAATTTTTCGAGAGTATTTAAATCAAGCTGATTTTCACGAATACAATTCAGAATTTCAATAAACTCCTGATTACTTTGACGATAAATATGTTTGAGTTCGATTGAAATATAATCAGTTTTTTTTAAAGCGATACTGTTAAAGAAAAATGCCGATTCATAAAAAGGTTTAAGCAAAGTCCATTCTTCATCTTTCACAATTGGAGCAAGTTGTTGAAGGTCGCCAATCATAAGCAATTGTACTCCGCCAAAGGGTTTACTGTTATTTTTATAACGCTTCAGCACACTGTCAATTCCATCGAGAAGGTCGGCACGAACCATACTAACCTCGTCAATTACAAGCAAATCGAGGCTTTTTATAATTTTTATTTTATCTCTATTAAATCTAAAAATGGCTTCTTTGTTATTTTGTAAACTATTTGGAACAATTGGTCCGAAAGGAAGCTGAAAAAATGAATGTATTGTAACGCCACCTGCATTAATTGCTGCAACACCAGTTGGTGCAACAACAATCATTCGTTTTGGCGAAATTTCACGAAGATTATGCAAAAAAGTAGTTTTTCCTGTTCCGGCTTTACCTGTTAGAAAAATATTTTTATTTGTATATTCAACAAAGTTAAATGCTAATTGTAGCTGTTCATTCTCAACAGTATTCATTTGAAATTAATTTTTCACAAAATACAAAATTCTTTATAATTTTATTAATCTTTTCACAATCTAACAGGGCAAACGCATCTAATTTAGGTTTAAATTTAATTGATTGATTTTCAGATTCCTCATCACTGCGTTTGATTCGGAATGACAGTCTGCAAGTGTCATTCCGAACACATTCGCTTCACTCAGTGTAAACTCTCGTGAGGAATCTATTTGCTTGTTAGTAGCTGTTTTTCAGACAAATAATAATAAATTATTTTTTTGTAAAATTTAGATGCGTTTGCCCTGCACAGTATAAATTATAAACGTATAAACTCATAAACTTTTCAACTCTTCAACAAAATAACTAACTTTGCAAACAATTCAAATCTACTATAATTGGAACTCCTAAATCTATACAAAAACCATATTCAATACAAGCAACTTATTGAAAATATTTCAAATAACGCTTGCAAAAATCTTAATTTATCAGGACTTACAGGTTCGTCAGCATCAATATTAACTTCAACCTTATTTCTGGATTTAAAAAAGCAGATTTTAATTATTTTGCCGGAATTTGAAGAAGCTGCATATTTTTATTCCGATTTAACCACGTTACTTGATAATGAGCAGGTTTTGTTTTTTCCATCTTCCTATAAACGAATTACACATAACGAGCAAATCGACCAAGAAAATATTGTTTTAAGGTCAGATGTTTTGAGCAAATTAAGCCGAAACGAAAACAACTATATTGTAGTTAGTTATGCCGAAGCAATTGCCGAAAAAGTTATTGTAAAAGAAATTCTCGACGATAACACCTTAAAGCTTTTTAAAGGCGAAAATATTTCAATTGAATTTATTCACGAAGTTCTTTATGAGTATGGCTTTGAACTAAATGACTTTGTTTTTGAACCGGGTCAGTTTTCGGTAAGGGGCGGAATTGTTGATGTTTTTTCATATTCAAACGATTTACCTTATAGAATTGAGTTTTTTGGCGATACTGTTGAGTCAATACGTTCATTTGAAATTGACAGTCAATTGTCTAAAGATTTTTTCGACCATATTGCGATACTTCCTGATATTAAAAACACACTACAACAAGAAAAACACGAATTGTTGTTTAGTTACTACAAAGAAAATTTGTTGATTTTAGCTAAAGACCTGAAATACTCGACAGAAATATTGACTAATATTTTAGAAAAAACTGCAAACTTTGATAATATTACAGAGAGTTCATTTATTTCTGAAACAAATGAATTATTGAACTACATAAGCAAATATCAAATAGTGGAATTTGGTGTAAATCAGCTTTATAAATCAAATAATTCAATTGCATTTAATACTTCACATCAACCTCTTTTTCAGAAAAACTTTGAGCTTCTTACATTAAATTTAATCGAAAATTACGAAAAAGG
>Ga0154347_1226_pt1 | contig 20298 bp, 17 predicted proteins | sample RifGroA2_FD_115875 | JGI IMG/M metagenome (GOLD analysis project Ga0154347, IMG submission 115875) | Bacteroidetes bacterium GWA2_31_9
TATTTAAATCAAGGAGACGAAGCTACATTACTAGATTTGAATAAATTTTATGACGAAATAGATAATTGCTTAAATGATATTTTCGTCGATACTGAAGATATGTTTGAACCTTCTCAAAAATCAATTGAAAAGATTTTAAAATTTGCAAACGCAACTATCTAAAAATTAAATAAAAAAGGAACTTTTAGTCATTCTAAAAGTTCCTTTTTATATTTTTCGAAAAATCAATATTAATGAAAATTAGTTCTTCCTGGATAAACTTTTAAAGCTACATCAAGGCATTCCATTGCAATTTTCAAATCGTCTCTATTTAATACATACGCAATTCTAACTTCATCTTTTCCTAAGCCTTTTGTTGAATAAAATCCTGTTGCTGGAGCCATCATCACAGTTTGACCATTGTGGTTAAAATCACTTAAAATCCACTGACAAAATTTATCGGCATCGTCAATCGGAAGACGTGCTATTGTATAAAATGCTCCTTTTGGTAAAGGACAAAAAACACCATCAATTTTATTTAGTGCTTCAACTGTAAAGTTTCGGCGTTGTATATATTCGTTATAAACTTCGTCGAAATATTCTTTTGGTGTATCTATGGCTGCTTCTCCGGCAATTTGTCCGAATGAAGGAGGGCTAAGTCTTGCCTGAGCAAATTTCATAGCAGTAGCCATAATTTTTTTATTTTTTGAAATCATAACGCCTATACGAACTCCGCAAGCACTATATCTTTTTGAAACAGAATCCATTAAAACTACGTTTTCTTCTATTCCATCAAGTTGAAGTGCCGAAAAATGCGAATTTCCATCATAGCAAAACTCACGATAAACTTCGTCGGAAAATAAATATAAATCGTGTTTTTTTACAATGTCTCTTAATTTTAAAAGTTCTTCTTTTGAGTATAAATAACCTGTTGGATTATTTGGATTACATATAAGTATTGCTTTGGTTTTAGGAGTAATCATTTTTTCAAATTCCTCAATTGCTGGCAAAGCAAATCCATTTTCGATATAAGATGTTACAGGTTTAATAATAACACTTGCTGCTACTGCAAAACCATTATAATTTGCATAAAATGGCTCAGGAACAATAATTTCGTCGCCAGGATTTAAACAAGTTAGCATTGCAAATGAAATTGCCTCAGAACCACCGGTTGTTACAATTAAATCGCCAATTGTAATATCAATTCCTATATTCTGATAATATTTTGTAAGTTTTTTTCTATACGATTCACTTCCAGCTGAATGCGAATATTCTACAACATCCATTTTTATATTTTTAATTGCATTTATAGCAATTTCAGGAGTTAATATATCTGGCTGACCAATGTTAAGATGATAAACCTTTATTCCTCGTTTTTTTGCTTCTTCGGCATAAGGAACAAGTTTTCTAATTGGCGATTCTGGCATTTGTAAGCCTCTTTCTGCTATCTGTGGCATATTTATTTATGATTTACAATTTACGAATTAGGATTTAAGATTTACAATTTTCGTCATTGCGAGGAACGAAGCAATCTAATTTATTTTTTTGAATCATTTTGTGGTATTGAAATGTTAAGCTCTTTTTTATCAAGAGATTGTCGCTTTATTCCTTCTTTTTTTATCTGCCCACTGTTTGTTTTAATTTCCTTATTTTCAGTATTTGGTGAAGGTTTAACATTTCCTTTAATTGTTAGTACTTCTGTTGCATTTTTTGCATTTGAAGTTACAGTTATTGTTTTAGTAAAATTGCCTTGACGCTTTGTGTCATATTTAACTTTAATTGAAGCAGTTCCTCCTTTTTTTAATGGTTCTTTCGACCATTCTGGAATTGTGCAACCACACGAAGCTTTTACGTTTGAAAGAATTAGTGGCTCTTTTCCTGTATTTTTATAAACAAATTCACAAGTTCCATTTCCATCATATTCGATGCTGCCAAAATCGTGAAGTACTTTTTCAAAAACAAGGACTGGTTTTTTTTTATCAACTTTATTTTCTTTAACATCTTGTGAAAATGAGACTGTTAAAATACTAAGACTAGCTAAAATTGTAAATAAAAATTTTGTCATTTTAATAAAGTTTAATGTGCAAATTTAGGATTAATTACTCATTAATGAGCCTAATCGAAAAATCTTTTTTATGTTATCAAATCACAAAAATACAAAATTTACGCAAAAATATTGAGCTTATATTCTTTGTTTTGAGGAATTTAGTGTTTTGGTGTTTTTGTGGCATACTTAGACAGTGCTCAGTATAATGTTTTTACTTTTAAAAGTGAACTAATAATGAAATGTGTTAAATTTTAAATGGGTTTACTTAATTGTTTATCAGGAACATAAAGTCCCGCAATATTAGCTCCAAACATTGACGATTCTAATAAGTAATCGCCTGCAACCTCTAGATTATTAATTTGTTCTTGATTGATTATCGGAAAATGTTTGACATTGTTAAGATTGTTACCAATTTCTTCCAAATCTTTTTCGGTTGTTCGCCAGTTTAGCTTATTTTGTTTGTTCAAATTGTATGGCAGCGAATATGCTCTTAACGATTTATCTCCAATTGTGTTTAAATAGAAATCAAAATATGACATTGTAAGTTCTCTAAGGCTTTTATAAACAGGCTCTCTAAAGCGTAATGTCGTGAAATTTGACTTAGCAATTGCACCCCAAAAACCTTTATGTTTAAAAATTGCAATAACATGGTCGTCGTCGTTAAATGCAAGCATATCAAGTATGGTAGGAGGGAAGCCCTGAAGTTCGAGACAGAAAGCTGCAAACATTGCCCCTTCCATGCAATGTGCTCGTTTATTGTTAAGTACAAATTTAGGAGAGCGGGTTTCGTGCGATGAATTATATTCAGTTTCGTCTAAAAATTGTTGAATTTTATAAGGACTGTTGATATTTTTTAAAATATCAATTTCATTTTTTGTCCAATTTGATTTATCAAGATTCATTTGCTTATTTATTAAGATTTTGAATTTAGTTTTTTCAATACATTTATACAAAAATCTATTTCATCAAATGTATTGAATTTACTGAAAGAGAATCGAATAACCTGTCTATCAGGATTAATTCCTAAGTGATTAATTACATGCGAACCCTTTAAAGCTCCCGAAGTACATGCACTTCCGCTCGAAGCAGCTATTCCTTCCATATCAAGATTCATTAACAACATATCATCAAACACGTTTTCGGGAAAAGCAACGCTCAAAACAGTATATAATCCTTTGTCCATACTATCTCCAATAAAATCAACATGTTGAAAAGTTTCAGAAAGCATTTTAACCATATATGATTTTAGCGAGCGGATTTTTTTCTCGTCTTCTTCCATATTTTGATGTGAAATTTCAAAAGCTTTTGCAAGAGCTGCTATTCCTGCAATATTTTCAGTTCCGCCTCGCATATTTCGCTCTTGTCCGCCCCCAATAATAAAAGGATTGATTTTTAACCGTTTACCATTGATGTAAATAAATCCAACTCCTTTTGGAGCGTGAAATTTATGCCCAGATGAGCTTGCCATATCAATATCAATTTTTTGAAAATCAATTTTATAATGACAAACAGATTGAACCATATCGGAATGAAAAATTGCATCATACTCACGACAAAGTTTGCTGACTTCTTTAATTGGTAGAAGGTTAGAAATTTCGTTATTTGCGTGCATTAGCGTTACAAACGAAGCAGAAAATTGTTTTAATAATTTTTCAAGACTTTCAAGAATTATTCTGCCTTTATCGTCTAGCTTAATAAAATGCACTTTTACTTTTCCAATATTTTCGTAATGTTCGAGTGTATGCAAAATTGCATGATGCTCAATTGGTGATGTAATTACATGTTCAACTTTTAAATCGTTTATTGCACCGCTAATAGCCATATTGTTAGCTTCTGTTCCACCCGATGTGAAAAATATTTCCGAAGGTGCTGCATTTAAGTAACCTGCAATTTTTTTTCGGGCATTTTCTATTGTTACTTTCGATTGTCGTCCAAAATGATGAATAGAAGATGGATTTCCGAAATTTTCTTTCAATATTTTAGTCATCAATTCAATAACTTCGGGATAAATTGGAGTTGAGGCTGTGTTGTCGAAATATATTCTCATTTCTTAATTTAGAATTTTAGAATTTAGGATTTTTGAATTTTAAACTAACGTTTTTACTAAATTTATTATCTGTTGTGCAAATTCATTAGCTTTTTTAATACTATTTGCTTCAGAATAGACTCTTATAATTGGCTCTGTATTTGATTTTCGTAAGTGAACCCAGCCTTCGGGGAAATCAATTTTAACACCATCAATATCGTTAACCGGAAATGCCGAATATTTTTGTTTTACTTGTCTAAGAATTTCATCAACATTAATACTTGGACTCAATTCAATTTTGTTTTTCGACATATAATAATCGGGATACGATTTGCGTAATTGTGAGCATGTTATACCTTTTTCTGCCAAATGTGATAAAAATAATGCTACACCAACTAAAGCATCACGCCCATAGTGAGATTCAGGATAAATAATTCCACCATTTCCTTCGCCACCGATTACAGCATTTGTATCTTTCATCATTGCAACTACATTTACTTCACCAACTGCCGAAGCTGTATAATTTCCGCCATGATTTTGAGTAACATCACGCAATGCTCTTGATGAAGATAGGTTAGAGACTGTATTGCCTTTTTTATTTTTCAAAATATAATCAGCACAAGCTACAAGTGTATATTCTTCGCCAAACATGCTACCGTCTTCGTTTACAATTGCGAGGCGGTCAACATCTGGGTCAACAACAATACCTAAATCGGCTTTATTTTCAATAACAACTTTTGAAATTTCGTGCAAATGTTCAGGAAGTGGCTCAGGATTATGGGGAAACTGTCCGTTTGGCGTGCAATATAATTCAATTACATTTTTAACTCCTAATGCTTTTAGTAAGCGAGGAATTGCAAATCCTCCGACAGAATTAACGGCATCGACAGCAATTTTAAAATTTGCTTTTTCAATTATATCTTTTTTAACAAGTGGTAGATTTAGAACTTTTTGAATATGAATATCGGTATAATCTTTTTCTGAAATTTTTCCTAAATCGTCAACTTGTGCGAAATTAAAATCCTCATTTTCAGCAATATTTAGAACCTGTTTTCCTTCAGCATCGTTAAGAAATTCGCCTTTTTCGTTTAATAGTTTTAGGGCGTTCCATTGTTTCGGATTATGACTTGCTGTAAGAATTATTCCTCCTTGAGCTTTTTCATCGGTTACAGCAATTTCGGTTGTTGGAGTAGTTGCTAAACCAATGTCTGTAACATCAATCCCAAGTCCCATTAATGTTCCTGAAACAATTTTATTTGCCATATCGCCCGAAATACGGGCATCTCTGCCAACAACAATTTTAACTCGTGCATTATTGTTTCTAAGCATAATCCACGTGCCGAAAGCAGATGTAAATTTTACTAAATCAAGAGGACTAAGTCCTTCACCAGCTTTGCCTCCAATTGTTCCTCTAATACCTGAAATTGATTTGATTAATGTCATATAATTTTAAGTAATATAATTTAAATAGTTATAATTTGTAGAAATCAATATATGTATTTGCTGATATATTTTGCAGATTTATTGTTTTCTGAGTTTAAATAATTCGTCAGTTGTAATAAAATTAGTAAAATCTTTTTTTGCAAGTCCTTTAATTAACGCTTTGTCTCCACTCCAAATTTTACATTTGAAATGTTTTGAGAATGCAACATATTGAATGTCGTTTGGGTCAATTTCTGCAACAAGTTTTTCTGCAATCAGCCAAGTTGAAATATTAATTTGCTCCTCTGAAATAAAGCTTATGTATTTATATATTTGAAATTCAGCTTCTTGAATTTGGTCTAAAGACAATCCTGAAATTTTACTAAGTCGTGAATAGTGCTTTTTAATTTCAGTTCGTAAAAAGACTGGAGCTATAAAGTAGAAGTGTTTTTTGGAGTTAATTAGAAGGTCTCCAATTTTTCCATTAGTGTTGAGGATTGCACTAAAAACAATATTTGCATCAACAATTATTTTCACTTTATAAAACGATTACGATTTTTTGCCCACCAAGAAGCATTTACTTCGTTGGCAAGTTTGTCAACATCTGATTGTTTGGCTTTACTCATTGAAGTTGCTTCAAGATATTTCAAATAGTCAATAAGTCGTTGAAGACCAAAGCTATCAACAGATGACGAAACCGTAATTACGATTTGATTGTTTGTTGTTCTTTCGATTAACATTTTTTGTAATTTATTAAGTCAAAGATAACGAAAAATAAATTATTTCGAAAGTCATACCGAAATGATTTATAAAAAGCTTTCGCATAATAAAATCATTTTGTTGTAAATTTACACTAAATGAGGAGTATATAAAAAGGTAGAAAGATAATTTCAGCTAACTATTATTATGACACATAGAGGATGAAATTAGTTTTTTTTAAAAAAAATATAAAATTGCAAAACAAAAATTATTTTATAATTTTAAAGCCTGTAAATTCTGATTATTAAAAAAATGTTTCGAACTTTATTAAAATATTTTATTTTTCTTGCTTTTTTCATTCCTCTTATTTCTTTCTCACAAACTTATAATATCAAAAGATTCAACGTTGAAGACGGTTTGGCACAATCTCAAGTTCTTTCAATATTTCAAGATAAACTAGGTAATTTGTGGATAGGAACAAATGGTGGAGGTGTAAGTATTTATAATGGGAAGGATTTTAAAACAATTTCTAAAGATGATGGATTGGTAAATAACGTTGTTTATTCAATTGCTGAAGATGATAAAGGCATCAAATATTTCGGAACAAATGAGGGTTTTAGCGTTTATAATGGTTGGAATTTTAAAAATTTTACAGAAACGCAAGGATTATCAAATAATAGAGTATGGAAGGTTATAAATGATGATAAAGGTAGAATTTGGCTTGCAACAGGAAAAGGAGTAATGATATATAGTAATAATAAATTAGAAAAGGTTGATTTAGATACATTATTGAATAAATCTACTGTAACTAATATATTATACCAAAACGAAGATAATATTTGGTTTGGAACAATGAAAATGGGATTATATCTAAAAAATAAAAATAAAATTATTAGATATAACACAGGGAATGGTTTATCAAATAATTATATATTATCTATTAATGTTGACAAAAATAATATTGTTTGGATTGGTACCAATGATGGAGTTGATTATATTAAAGATGGAAAAATATATAAAACATCATCAGATAAGGGGTCAATGGCTGTTGTTCCTTCCAAAATTTCTGATGAAGTTTTTCTTGCATCTTCTGGCGGACATTTATTTAATAATCATTTCATAACTGATTCTAAATCAGATTTAGGCTTAAGGGTTCGTGTTGATAGTAAGTTAAAGATTTGGTCAATGATGGAGGATAATGAAGGCTCTATTTGGTTTGGTTCATTTGATGGTAGCGGATTAATAAAATTTCCAATACGTACTTTTATGAATTTTAATAGCGAAAAAGATTCTATTTTAAATAGTAATGTATATTCCATTCTTGAATATCCTAATGATACATTTTATATAGGTTCTATGATTCTTGGAATTTCTGCCATTAATTATAAAAAATCAAAAATTTCTAAAGTTAAAGAGCTTCAATATGATTATTTTGCAGGTCAAACCATTACTTCTATAATTAATGATAAAGAAAATAATATATGGTTCTCTACTTATCAAAGTATTACTTATGTTAATTCTAAAAATTATGATGATTATGTTGTTTACATTACGCCCAAAGCTTATGAAAAAGCAATAAATACAAATTTTAAAGGATATAATCTTGAACAAATTGCCAGATTTAAGAAAAGGAAGGAGCATTTTAAAATTATTGATTACTTGCCAGAATATGATGAGTTTAAAACCTACACAATTCTTTCTGATTCAAAAGGGATTATGTGGTTTGGTCATTGGAAAGGGGTTCTTAGATTTTCAGGCGGAAAATTTGAAGATTTTACAAATAATTTTCCGGAATTAAAAGGCAAAGAAATATTCAAAATATATGAAGATAGAAATAAAAATATTTGGTTTGCATCTACATCTGGAGTTTATTATTATGATAATAGAACATTAAGGCATTTAGGAAAAAGTGAAGGTTTCTCTGACGAAGTCGTTGTATCAATTATTCAAGATAAAAGGGGAAACTATTGGCTTGGTACAAAACAAGGATTATTTAGGTTTGATGAAAATTATTTTATTAAATTTTCAAAAGAAAACACTGATTTAATTAATAAAGAAAAAGGATTATCTTCAAATAATATATATTCATTAATTATTGATGACAATGATAATTTATTTATAGCTTCTGATAAAGGTATAGATAAGTTTAATATTAAACTTTATAACACTTCAAGAAAAATAGATATTACAAACTATGGTCAGCTTGAAGGCTTTATGGGGCAAGAGTGTAATTTAAATGCTTGTTATAAAGACCATAAAGGAAGGTTATGGTTTGGAACTGTTGGTGGGGCTACTGTTTACGACCCTAGGTTTGATATTAAAAATACTGTTAAACCAATAACCCAAATAAACAGTTTACATTTAGCTTACAAGGAATTTGACTGGTCGCCATATAGCAATGGAGTTGATTCATTAACTAAGCTTCCAAAAGAATTAGTTTTACCTTACAATAAAAATCATCTTACTTTTGAATTTGTTGCTGCAAGTCTTGCAATTCCCGAAAAAGTTAAATATCAATATCTTCTCGAAGGGTTGACAAATGAGTGGTCTCCACCTCGTACAAAAAGTGAAGCAGATTTTCCGAGCTTACCCGATGGCGATTATATTTTTAAAGTAAAGGCTTGTAATAACGACGGTGTATGGAATGAAATACCTACCGAATTTCATTTTACAATTAAACCTCCATTTTGGAAAACTTGGTGGTTTTATACAATCTTGACTATTTTAACACTTATTTTATTCTTTTTATATGTCAAATGGCGTGAGGCTAAACTTAAACAAGATAAAGCAATACTTGAACAAACTGTACTTGAAAGAACCGAAGAGGTTGTAAAACAAAAAGAACTTGTTGAACAAAAAAATAAAGATATTACAGATAGTATAAACTATGCAAGAAATATTCAGGAAGCCGTATTGGTTAATATTATTGAAATTAAAAAGTGCTTTAACGAATCATTTGTTTTATTTAGACCTAGAGACATTGTAAGTGGAGATTTTTACTGGTTTAGTCATAGAGGAGAGTTTGCTTATATTGCTGCTGCTGACTGCACTGGGCATGGTGTTCCGGGTGCATTTATGAGTATGTTAGGTATGGCATTTTTGAACGAAATTGTAAATAATAACGATTATGTTACACCGAATGAAATATTGAATTCTCTGAGAGAAAATGTTATTTATTCACTACATCAAACAGGGAAAGCCGGAGAGTCTAAAGATGGAATGGATTTAGCTTTGGCTATGGTTAATCTAAATAATAATGATATGCAGTTTTCCGGTGCAAATAATCCCTTGTACATAATAAGAAAAATTGAAAATTATAATTCGATAGACTTTGAGAATAGTGAATCAAGACTTCAATTCCTTGAAGCAGATAATGCAGTGTTAATAGAAATTAAGCCTGATAAAATGCCGATTGGATATTACATTAAGGATAACTTATTTTCTAACAATTATATGCAATTAAAACCATCAGATAGAATATACTTGTTTTCTGATGGATATGCAGATCAGTTTGGTGGACCTAAAGGTAAGAAGTTTAAATATACTCAATTAAAGGACATCTTTCTTCTGACTAATAACTTAAATATGGACGACCAGCGTGAGTTTTTAGATAAAACAATTATTGAATGGAGAGGTGAACACGAGCAAATTGATGATATTTTAATTGTTGGGATTAGTATTGATTAATTTGCTTTTTCAACCAACATTATTCGTCAAAACCAAAATATTAATATTGTAAACTCTGCAAAAAATAGCTCAGATTTTAAGCAACTAAGAATGACAAAACTTGCAAATATTGTTCGTTCAATAACATTTGTTTTAAAGATTAATATTTCTATTTTTACTTCTAAATTATTAACCTAATATTGATACAATGAGAAAAATATTTATACCAATAATTTTGTCAGTTATTATTTTAAATAGTTGCACAAATAAATCTAATCAAAACACAGAAATACAGGCTGATACGTTAAATGAAACAGTTAGTGATATGCAGAAAAAAATAGACGAATATGCAGTTGTAAAACTTTCGACAGATTTAAGTACGTTAACCGAGAACGAACGAAAAATGCTCCCAATTTTATTAGATGTAGCGAAAATAATGGACGATATTTTTTGGATGGAGCGAATTGGAAATAAAGAAGATTTTTTATCAAAAATAGCAGATGAGGCTACAAAGAATTTTGCAATTATAAATTACGGCCCTTGGGATAATCTTGATGGAAATAAATCATTTGTAGAAGGTTATGGCGAAAAAGCTGCCGGAGCATTTTTTTATCCTGCCGATATGACAAAAGAAGAATTTGAAAAGTTTGATTCACCTGACAAAGCAAGTTTATATACAGTTATTAGAAGAAAAGAAGATGGCTCTTTATATACAATACCATATCATGAATTTTACAAAGATAAGATTGTTAAAGCTGTTGATTTAATTAATCAAGCTGCTGTTTTAGCCGAAGATGCAGGATTGAAAAAATATTTAGAATTACGTGCAAAAGCTCTACTAAATGACGATTATTTTGAAAGCGATATTGCTTGGATGAGCATGAAAACCAATTCAATTGACTTTGTAGTTGGACCTATCGAAAATTATGAAGATGAATTATTTGGATATAAAGCAGCACACGAATCGTTTTTACTTTTAAAAGATAAAGAATGGAGCAAAAAACTCGAAAAATTTGCAGCACTTCTTCCCGAATTACAAACTAAACTTCCGGTTGATGGGAAATATAAAGCCGAAAAACCCGGTAGTGATTCAGATTTAGGTGTTTATTATGCTCTGTTTTATGCCGGTGATTGTAACGCAGGAGGAAAAACAATTGCTATAAATTTACCAAACGACGAAAAAGTTCAATTACAAAAAGGCACTCGCAAATTACAACTTAAAAATTCGATGCAGGCAAAATTCGATAAAATGGTTCTTCCAATTAGTAATGTGTTAATTGACGAAAGCCAAAGACAGTATATTAAATTTGATTCATTTTTCGAAAATGTTATGTTTCACGAAGTTGGACATGGGCTTGGAATTAAAAATACTTTAACCAAAAATGGAACTGTAAGAGATGCCTTGAAAGAACAATATAGTGCAATTGAGGAAGCAAAAGCCGATTTGATGGGATTATTTCTTGTAGAAAAATTAACTGAAATGGGACAACTTCCTAATAATGATTTAAAAAATAATTATGCAACCTTTATGGCTGGAATTTTTCGTTCGGTTCGTTTTGGAGCAGCTAGTGCACACGGAAAAGCAAACATGATTACTTTTTATTATTTTGAACAAATGGGAGCTTTTACTCGTAACCCAACAACTGGTTTATATAGTGTAAACTTTGATAAAATGAAAGAAGCAGTTGCTTCAATGGTTGAAAAAATACTTACAATTCAAGGTGATGGTAACTACGATGCCGTAAAATCGTGGATTGCAACCGATGGTATTGTTAAAGAAAGCTTACAAAAAGACCTTGATAAACTTGCTACCGCAGGAATTCCTAAAGATATTGTATTTGAGCAAGGTAAAGAAGTTTTGGGATTGTAATTTTTTAATAATTGTTACAAAATATACGGTTTTATTATCCTTTTGGGATGCAAATGCCTGGCAGAAACTTTAACTCCTCGGAGTATAGGTTCGGGTTTAATGGGAAAGAAAAAGACGATGAATGGACGGGTATAACAGGAGCTACTTATGATTACGGATTTAGAATTTATGACAGTAGAGTTGCAAGGTTTTTATTTGTTGACCCCTTAACAGGAGCATTCCCTGGTTTAACCCCTTATCAATATGCAAGTAATAGTCCAATTCAAAATATTGATTTGGATGGACTTGAGGGTGTTAGACCACCAAGATATGCTACAAACACTCAATTGAATAACAGACCACCTTCTGCTGGTACAATGGAGTATACAAAATACAACCCAATTAGTAGGAATAATAAGAAATCAGTATCATACTTTGATCCATCAAATGTTTCTGGTGGGAGTAGCTATACTGACCCTATATTTACTCGCAATAATTTTAGTGGTCAAAATGGTGCTGCTGCTGGTGAACTATTAAATCAAGTAATGGTGAAATTAGTTGAAAAAACAACACAAACAAACTATTCTTATGGTGCTTCAAGAAGTCAAAAACAATTTTCAAATTATAAAATTGAATTTTTAAATCCAGAATCAGAGCAAAAGTTTAATCAAATGCAAAAACAATATGAACAAAAATATAATGAAGCTGTAAGTATGATTAAAGTGCCTGAATTACCTAAAAATAACGATGATTTTGACAGGTATCAAAAAGAATCTCTTTCGTATAATTTGCAAGTTGCAGCGGTAAAAATTGATTTGGGAGCTTCACCTTATGAGAAAATAATATCAAATGTTGAGAATAACAAAGACAATTACAATGTTGAAACAACTGTAGAGGAATTACCTGTTATTTATGAAACGCCATCTAATCAATAAAATAACATTCATTTTACTTATAATTATTATTGTAGAGAAAGTCTTAGCTCAAAATTATATGTTGCCAGAAAAAAAGTTAAAAGAAATTGATAATTATTTAACGAACGTTGATACTATTAATATTGAATATTTTGATAGTTTATTATTATCGTATCCTTATGATGATTATATAGTTGGGATGAAAGCATATAGCCTTTATTTTAAAGAAAAGAAACAAGAGGCTCAATTATTTTTATCAGAAGCTTTAAATAAAGAAACTAAATTGAAATATGGGACTTTTATAAATTTATCATTAGGGATTATTGCTTTGGATGATGATAATGATAGTTCTTTAAGCTATTTCACTAAAAGCATTGAATATGACACGGATATGGTAAATAAGTGGGTTCGTTTAGAACTATTTTATTATTATAAAGAGACGGATTATGATAAAGCTTTTAAATATTTATCAGAAGCATTAAGGATAGATGCTAATTTTACAAGTGCACAAATGGAGATGAGTAATATATTACAGTCGGAAGGCAAAATAGATAGTGCATTAAATATTTTAGATGACGTTATAGAAAGAGCACATAATTTTAATGCATATTGTCAAAAGGCACTTTTATTGCTGGATATTGGGAGTTATGAAAATGCTAAAAAATGCTTTTTATTATCGAATGAGAAGAAGAAAAACGTAGAATCTCTTATCGGGCTTGGTTATATAGAACAATATCAAAATAAAAATTACGAGTTGGCTAAACAATATTATGAAAATGCTAATCAGTTAGATATCAATCATCCTGTTCCGTATAAAAGAATGGGGTTATTTTATTTAGATTTAGATAGGTTAGATTCATCAAAAATGTATTTGGAAAAAGCACTAAAACTGTCTCCTATTCTTGATAACTATTTAGAATTGATTTATGTTAATACATTATTAGAGGATTATTCTAATGCTAAATACTTGTTAAATGATGCTTTAAGCAAATATAATCACGAGTATGAATTAGATTTTTGGAAGATATTGTTGCTATCTCTTGCTGAGAATAAAAATGAAGCACAAGAGAGCATTAACGAATTCTATAATAAATATACAGACATTGAGATTAATTGGCTGAAATCAGAATTAAAAGTATGGAATATTAATATTAAATGATGTCATAATTAGAAACAAAGAAACGCCAAACTTCACAGCTTGGCGTTTTTTTTTATAGAGCAGCAATTTGAAGAAGCTTACTTCTTTTTATAAAAGCGTCAATAATATTTTTAATAGTTTTTTTATCCTCGTTGTTCATTTTCTCCACTTCTTTGAATTGTTGGAGCAGTTCTGTATCTTCAAGGGCAGCTCTTGCCTTTTCGTCTTTATTACCATACATTAAATAATCAGTAGAAGTATTAAGAGCATCGGCAATTTTTTTAAGTACTTCGGCAGAAGGCTGAGTATTTTTTGTTTCATATCTGCCAATTTGAGCATAAGTAACACCAACCATTTTAGCTAAGTCCGATTGCGACCAGTTTTTTTCCTTTCTCAAGCTTAATATTCTATCACTAAGTTGTGCCATTTTTAAGACTTAAATAAATTATTAACACGGCAAAAATAACTAAAACATCGTAAATTTTAACAATAACTACAACCTATTGTTAATATCTTTCTTTTATTATATTTTGTTTAATAAGACCTAATGTGTTTAATTTGCAACCAATAAGTAGCAATTAATTTTTATTAACAATGCCAACACCCACATTACAGGAACTTTTAGACGAACCAGAAATGAAATCCGAAATAATCCGCAGTATAGAAACCGTCATGCTGATAATAGTATTGTTTTTGAAATACGAACCAGAGCAATTAGAAACATTAACAAATACTTATGAAACACTTTACACACTCAAGCAATCAATAAATCCAAAATCGTAAATCAAAGTCATGGAAATAAACGAAATCAAACAACAATTAACCCTTGCAACCATATTGCATCATTACAATTTAAAGCCAGATAAGAACCTACGATTAAGCTGTCCGTTCCATGATGATAAAACGCCGAGTATGCAGGTTTACTACAAAACCCATACATGTTATTGTTTTAGTTCCAATTGCAAAACACACGGCAAAAGCCTTGATGTAATAGACTTTATAATGTACAAAGAAGAAATCAACAAACACGAAGCAATATTAAAAGCAATGCAAATAGCAGGAATAACAGAAAACAAAACAACAGCAACAAACAACAATTTTGACCGTACAAGTTTTTTATCAAACATATTTACCTACTTCAAAAACGCAGTACACAACAGTAAACCAACAAAAGAATATATAAATCAAAGAGGTCTTTCCCCCTTTGGGGGAAACGGAAAAGGGGGTGAAATTGGTTACAACTCAGGGCAGTTCCATCACGGAGCAAGAAAAGACGAAACCCTAATCCAAAATTGCTTAAAAGTCGGATTACTGATAGATAAAAATTTAGTAAGCAGAACAGGCGACAAAGCATATCAACCATTTGGAAAAAACTGTATAGTTTTTGCCTTACGCAACAGGGCAAATCAAGTAACAGGCTTATATTTTAGAAGCACAATAAACGACAATGACGCTAAACATTACTATTTAAAAAACCGTTCAGGACTATATCCAAATTACCCAAAACCAGAAACAAAGAAATTAATCATACCAGAAAGCATTATTGATACAGCCACATTATTACAAATCCCTGAAATAACAGCAAATTACAGTTTACTTGCAAGTTATGGAACAAACGGACTAACAGCAGAACATAAACAAGCCATTACAGAACTCAAAGAACTTGAAGAAGTTATATTTTTCTTTGATGGAGACGAAGCAGGTAGAGCAGGAGCAGAAGCAAGAGCAAATGAATTACACGAAATAAAACCAAATATCCGTATCACTTATGTAGAAACTCCTGAAAATGAAGATATAAACAGCCTGAGTTTAGGACACACACCCGAACTATTTACAGAACTGCTGAACAATCGAAAACCCTTCGACTTTGCTCAGGACAAGGAATTTTCTTTTTCAAATGAAAAAACTTCAATTGAAAATAAAAAACCAACAACCAATAACGGCGAAGCCAATATCAATGAATATCAACCCTTGAAACTTGGAGTTTTGAATTTGGGGCTTGGGACTTTAAACATTGAGAACCCTCACAACCTGCATTACCAAAGCCCATCAGCCGGCTATTACATAAAAGGCGGACTACGAAGCAGTTTAGACAGCATGAAAGTAAGCCTTCAAATAGTCAATACCGAAACAGGCTTTGATTACAGAGCAAAAGCCGACCTGTACGAATACAAACAATTAGAAAACCTTGCAAAATCAGCATCACAGCAATTAAGCATAGAAATATCAGAAATAAAAAAAGACCTGTCGCAACTCACACATTTACTCGAACAATACAGAAGCAAAACACTAAAAGAACAAAACAACAAACATAAAACCACTGTAAAAATACCCGAAGCCACAATAAACCAATGCCTTGACATATTACAATCACAAAATCCAATCAAACACATAAACCAATTAATCGGAAAATCAGGAGTAACAGGCGAAGAAAACAACCGCATATTTTTATTTGTAATAGCATCAAGTTACAAAATGCCCGACACATTACACGCCCTGATACAAGGCAGTTCAGGAAGCGGAAAAACCATGCTGTTAAAAACCATTTACGACCTAATGCCATCAGAAGACACCACCAAATTTACAAGAGTAACCGACAGCAGTTTTTATAACTATCCCGAACACTACTTTGTAAACCGCCTGGTATGCTTTGAAGACATAGACGGACTAAAAGAAGACGCATTATATGCAGTAAGAGAACTCATAAGTAATGAATTATTAGTAAGCTCCACAAGCATAAAAACAGAAAGCGGACAAATAACAGGAGCAGAAAAAACCGTAAGAGGACCAATAGCCAGTATAAGCTGTACAACCAAAGGCGAAATCTACGAAGACAATATGAGCAGAGTATTTTTAATAGCAGTTGACGAAAGCCATCATCAAACCAAAAGAATAATCCAGTACCAGCAACAAAAAGCATCAGGAACAATAGACCGCAAAGAAGAAAAAAAAGCAAAAGAACTATTACAGAACTGCATCAGGCTGTTAAAACCCCAAGAAGTCATAAACCCATACGCAAGTAAAATACAACTACCCGAAGAAGCCCACAAAATCAGAAGATTAAACGACCTCTATTTAAGCTTTGTAAAACAAGTAACACTACTAAACCAATACCAACGACAAAAAGACAAACAAGGACGGTTAATCACAGAGCCACAAGACCTTCAAACAGCAAACGAAATAATGTTCGACAGTATCATACTTAAAATAGACGAATTAGACGGAAGCCTCAGAAACTTTTATGAAAAGCTGAAAAAACACATAATACAAAACGGTAAAGTTGCAGACGAAGGCGGAAATCCCGACCGCAGTGTCGGGAACTATGCCTTCAGCCAAAGAGAAATCCGCCAAACCTTCAGAATAAGCAAAACAAGCTGTCAGAACTACATAAACAGCCTGTTAGAACTCGAATACATACAAAAAACCTACATAAGCAAACACAACACATACAATTACAAGATAAGCCACTGGGACAGCCTCGAAGCCTTACGAGAACGCATAAAAACATATTTAGACAATCAATTAGAAAATATCAGCGACCACAAGCAAAAGGTCGCTGAAATGGTCGCTCAAAATGCAGAACACCAATAATATAAACAGTAGCGACCATCGACCACAAGAATATGTATATAGAGAAAAAACAAAAACATCGTAGCAATATAAACAAATGAAAAAAAAAAGAATAAAACTCGCAAACACTGACTACATACAGCAATTACAAGACTATAAAGACTACATAAGCATATTAGGATACAGTGAAAGCGGACAAAAAATAAAAGAAGCCAATCTTATAGAATTTTTAGAATGGTTAGAACAACAAGAAATAACAAAAATAAAAGACGTAAAACCAGCCCATATCAAAGCCCATTACGAATACCTTAAAACCCGACCACACAAGAAACAAGAAGGAATACTAAGCCTTAAAACCATTATCCACCAAATGCGAAGCATAAGAGTATTTTTCAGCATGTTACAAGAAACAGGAAAAATAACAGAAAACCCAATAAGCATATTAAAATTTTACTATCCAATAGAAAAAGCAAAAGAAAGAATCATACTAAGCATAGAAGAAATAAAAGAACTCTACAGAGCCACCGAAAACATGCAGGAAAAAGCAATATTAAGCCTTTCTTATGGCTGTGGACTCCGCAGTATGGAATTAGTACAAGCCAACACCGACGACATAAAAAACGGAATAATAATCGTACCCAAAGGCAAAGGCAACAAACGCAGAGTAATCCCCATGAGTCGAAAAGTAGAAGAAGACATAAACAATTACATCGAATACGAAAGAACAATATACAACATAAACCCCGAAGAAAAAGCAATATTATTGAACATAGCAGGCAGAAGACTGAGAAAATACACATGTCGTAAAATCCTGAAAAGAATAATAGAAAGAACAGGAAACCAAAACATTATAAAAAAACAAATCAGCATACACAATTTAAGACATTCCATAGCAACCCATCTGTTAGAACAAGGCGTTCCCATAGAACAAGTAAGAACGTTTTTAGGACACAGCCAGTTAGAAACAACAGAAATCTATACAAGAGTAAACGCAGAACAATTAAAAAGACTGATGAACCATGAATAACCACATAACACTAGAAGAACATATCAAAGAAACCCACAGTCCGCAAGCAGTTTACGGATATGTAAGACAAATAAAACAATATCTGAAATACAAAACAGAAGAAAACGCCAAAAAAGCCAACTATGCAGAAATAGTAGAATACACAGGCATATTAAGAAAAAGCGGAATGCACCCCAAAACATTAAGAAATCAGCTTTACAGTATAAAAATGTATTATCAGTGGTTAGTTGACACAGGACAAAGAAACGACCATCCATGCAGAGATTTTTATTTAAAAGACAAAATCAACAAAAGCATAGCAGTAGAAAGCCTTTACACAAAACAAGAACTCGAAAACATACTAAACACTTACAAATCAAAACTTCCACTCACAAGAAACAGAGATAAAATAGTATTAAGTCTATTAGTACATCAAGCAGTAACAGTTTTTGAAATCATACATATCAAAATATCAGACATAAACCTGCAAAAAGGAACATTAAATCTGCCAGGCTGTATAAAAACAAAAGCACGAATATTACCATTAAAAGCAGAACAAATAATGTTGCTGAACGATTACATAACAAAGACAAGAGCCTTACTATTAAAAAACAATCAAAAACCAGCACAGCAAGACAAAGAAAGCCTTATTCTATCAGTAAGAGGAACTAAAATGAGACCAATAAGCATAACAGCAATGTTCAGTAAACCACTTGCAAGCGGACAAAAAATAACACCGCAAAAAGTAAGACAAAGCGTAATAGTAAACCTATTAAAAACAGGACATGACCTTCGTATAATACAAGCATTTACAGGACATCGCAAAGTCAGCAGTGTAGAAGAATACCGTCAAACAGGATTAGAAGAACTCAAAACAGCAATAACAAAATATCATCCATTGCAATAAAAACAGTGGTCGCAAATTGCGACCACTAAATTATATTTTTACATTTGTAATATTCTAAAAAGTAAGTATATGGCAAAAGAAGACAAACTGATTTTACGAGAGGCAGTAATAGCAAGCAAAATTATTACTATAAGAAATGAGCAAGTAATCCTTGATGTTCATCTTGCTGAATTATATGAAGTAGAAACAAGAGCCTTAAAACAAGCAGTACGTAGAAATAAATATCGTTTTCCTGATGATTTTATGTATGAACTTACTGATGCAGAAATAGAATATGTGGTATCACAAAATGTGATACCATCTAAAAGACATCTTGGAGGTGCTGTTCCATTTGCTTTTACCGAAAATGGTGTAGCTATGCTTTCAAGTGTTCTTAATAGTAAAAGGGCAATAGAAGTAAATATTGCAATCATGCGGACATTTACAATGCTCAGAAGAATGCTTCTTTTGCAAAAAGACATCATGCAGGAAATAAGTCAAATAAGGAAACAACTACAAGAGCAGGACAATAATATCATGTTAATTTTTGAATACCTGAAACAGTTCGAGCAGGCAAAACAGCAACAATTAGAACAAGCAAACCGAAAACCAATAGGATTTAAGAAACCAACCGAAAAATAAAAAATCCACAAGCCCCGTAAAGCAAAATCCCCGCCTCTCGTACCTCAAGGCTTGCACGGTCTTTTGCTTTACTCCACACGCCAGCCCTTCTGTAATTTTTTTTGTAATGCTTTTTGTCCTAACACAATACAGCACTTTATTTTTTTCAATTGAATAATTTTAAAAGGCAAAAAAAAATAAAAAGCTGTGCAAACCCTTCAACAAAAAGACCTTCCAAAAAAAATTACCCAAAGCTAAGTAACATAATAAACCTTATAAAACAGCCTATTTAAAACGGTATAAATGAATTGTTTACGGCAGTCAATTATAAGGGTTATTATGTTAAATAGCCACACAGCCAAACCCACGCCACCGCTGACAAACAGCCCTTTTATTTTTGTCTTTTTAATAGCTTATTTTTTAAAGGTAAAAGCCAAAAATCAAAAAGCTGTTTGCTGCCATCGAACAAGGCATC
>Ga0154347_1249_pt8 | contig 20199 bp, 11 predicted proteins | sample RifGroA2_FD_115875 | JGI IMG/M metagenome (GOLD analysis project Ga0154347, IMG submission 115875) | Bacteroidetes bacterium GWA2_31_9
AATTTATTTCGTATGCCGTTTGGTGGATTCGCCAATCAATACTTCAGTCTTTAGCCGAACAAGCACGAATAGTACGATTGCCTTTAAATAAAATTGGTTCGATTAATAAAATTAATAAAACTTTTTCTAAACTTGAGCAAGAGTTTGAAAGAGAGCCTACTACTGATGAAATTGCTACTGCCCTTGAAATAAATAATCAGGAGGTAATGACTGCAATGGGAACTGTTTCAAGACATTTATCTATGGATGCTCCAATAAATCACGATGATGAAGGAAGCATGTACGATTTAATTCAAGACGATAATGCTGTTAGTCCTGATATTAAATTATTAAGCGAATCACTAAGAGCTGAAATAGAGAGATCTTTATCAACTTTGGCACAGCGTGAAGCAGATGTAATTCGGTTCTATTACGGTTTAAATGGTGTTCATGCACATACTTTGGAAGAAATAGGTGCAAAATTTGATTTAACTCGTGAGCGTGTTAGGCAAATTAAAGAGAAAGCAATTAATAGATTAAAGCAAATATCAAGAAGTAAAATTTTAAAAAAATATTTAGGTTAGAGAATACAAATATCTAATTAGTGTTAGTAAGAAAACTCCAAAAAACAAAAAACAAATGTCAAATAAATTCCAATTCTCAAAATCCCAATTTTCAAAACCGTTTGAATTTTAGGCAATTGTAATTTGAGATTTATTTGATTTTTGAAAATTAACTTCGTTGAGCTCGCAAGCTCGGTTGTAATTTGGTATTTCTAAAAATACACCGTTTTCTTAGATGCACTAATTATAAATATTAAATATTAAATATTACATTATAAATGTCACATTTAGTTTCACCATCGTTACTTTCTGCCAATTTTGGCAATTTAGAAAAAGATATAAATCTGTTAAATAATAGTCATGCAGATTGGTTTCATATTGATGTTATGGACGGAGTATTTGTTCCGAATATTTCATTTGGTTTTCCAATTTTAAAATTTATCAAAAAGCTTTCTAAAAAGCCACTTGATGTGCATTTAATGATTGTTCAACCAGAAAGATATATTAAGAGATTTGTTGACGAAGGAGCAGAGATTTTGACTGTTCATTACGAAGCTTGTAATCATTTAGATAGAACTTTGAATGAAATTAAATCTTATGGAGCAAAAGCAGGAGTTTCGATAAATCCACATTCTTCGGTAAATTTGCTTGATGATATTGTAGATATAGCTGATTTAATTTTAATTATGTCGGTTAATCCGGGTTTTGGCGGACAAAAATTTATCCCAAACTCTTTAAAGAAGATTGAACAACTCAAAAATTTAATAATTAAGCGAAATTCAAAAGCATTGATTGAAGTTGATGGAGGAGTTGATTTTTCAAATGCTCGTCAGTTAATTGATGCTGGAGTTGATATTCTGGTTGCTGGAAATACAATTTTTGGTTCTGGAAATATTGTTGATTCGATTGAAAAACTGAAGAGTGTTTAGTTTTTTTGCTATAACACCGCAAAGGCACACCAAATTCCAAATTCCAAATTCCAAATTCCAAGTTCCAAATTCCAAGTTCCAAGTTCCAAGTTCCAAGTTCCAAATTCCAAGCTCCAAATTCCAAGCTCAAAGTCCTAAGTTCCAAACTTCAAACTTCAAACCTCTAACCTCAAACCTCAAACCTCTAACCTCAAACCTCTAACTTCAAACGTCTATCTTCTCCACATCTCTAATAATATACACTTCATAATCGCCCAAGTATTTGAATGAATGTTTTTTGTATAGGTTCAAAGCTTTTAAGTTATTTTTATGAACTTCTAGTTTTATTTGAAGCTTTTTTTCTTTCGCATATTCTAAAGATGCTTGTAAAAGTGGAATTGAATATTTCATTCCTTGAAAATCGGGATGAATACCAAAATGATGCAAATAAAGTCTTCTGCCATCGTTAGTAATCCAAGAAGTTCCAATTATTTGATTTGTATCGGTTAATTCGAGAACTAAAAACTTTCCTCCAATTGATATAGTTTTGTTGATAATTTCAAGATTATCGCCACGTTGTGGATTACTCAAGTCAGTTTTTTCCCACAAATCTATGATTTGAGAATAATCTTCGTTTTTGAAATCTCTGATATTAATATTTCCCATGAAACAGGTACGATTTACAATTTAATTTTACCACATAGACACATAGTTACATAGAAATCACATAGAAAGAACAATATATCAATTTAACCATGAACTTCAAACTTCAAAAAACTAATACTCTAACTCCCCAATTCCTTGTCTGATAATTTCATATTCGTTTCCAGTACAATCAACAACAGTAGAGGGAACATTGTTTCCATATCCTCCATCAATAACAGCGTCAACTAAATTTTCGTAACGTTCGTGAATCAGCTCAGGGTCAGTTGTGTATTCAATAATTTCGTCAGTATCATGAATTGATGTACTCATAATTGGGTTTCCCAATTCTTGTACAATCATTCTAGGAATATTATGAGATGGGATTCTTATACCAACAGTTTTCTTCTTGCTTTTAAATAATTTTGGAACGTTATTATTAGCCTCAAGGATAAATGTAAAAGGACCTGGAAGATTTCGTTTCATTAATTTATAGATTTCGTTGTTTAATGGTTTTGTGAAATCTGATAAATGACTTAAATCATGGCAAATAAATGAAAAATTTGCTTTTTCAAGTTTTACGCCTTTAATTCTGGCTATTCGTTCAACAGCTTTCGGATTATTAATATCGCAACCAAGACCGTAAACCGTATCAGTTGGGTAAATAATTACTCCTCCGCTTTTTAAAATATCTACAACTTTATTAATCTCTCGTTCATTAGGATTATCTGGATGTATTCTTATTAACATTTGATAAATTGGTTCAAATTAAAATGCAAATTTATTTATTATGCCTAGTAAAACAATAGGAAATTGACTAAACAAAAAATGATATTATTGAGAGTAATATTCTGAATTGTGGGTTTGATTATAATTTAAAATTTCCTAAGTCAAGCATTTTAATTGGCTTGTCGATGTTTACGTCAATGGTTTTTCCAAGCATAAATGATTTGACATGGATTTTGCCTTTTAATTTTACTTTTGTTTTTCCTTTATTCATTAATGAACCCAATATGTTAAGCCCTCCAGCAAGTATTTTAGAGAATTCAACTTCAACAAGAAAAGAATGAGTTTCATTTGAATTTGCAGGAATTTTTATGTTTTTAAGTTCTTTCACTTTCCCTAAATCTGTTCCATTTAGATTAATATCAAGGTCAATATTTGTTACTTTAAATTTTGTATTATTTGGGTTATTGATTGGAATCATAAGCTCCAAAGTAACTTTAGATTTTGTCATTTCTACTACTTTGACACCTTCAATATCTCCAATTTGTACTTCTTTATCTTCGCAAGAGATAAGAGTTGTAGTAAAGAGCAATAATAAAAATATGATTTTTTTCATTTTTAAAGTTTTGGATATTTATAAAGTATTTTTATTGAATTTTAAAATATAACGGAAAGTAAATGATAATATTATAATTAATCAAGTAGTGTAAAGTTTCCATTACTATTATCACCAATACTATAATCATAAGATGAACAAATTCTAATTTTGTATCTATTCCCTGAATAAAAAATTGATGAAGGAATTACAATATTAAAATAGTTATTATATGTTCCAGATCCAGCAATTTCTCCTACTTCATATCCATTATAAAGTAAAAGAATTTTTACCTTGCCAGATAAATTGTCTTCCCATTGAATTCCAAATGATTGATCTAGGTGTAATGTCTCTCCACCATTTGGATATTTAATTTTAACATATGGTCTATTAACATCATCGTAAACATAGCCTACTGTAAAAGTAAATTCGCTAAAAGCAAATAAACTTTCATTATTAGTACTTATTATTTTAATTGAATAATTTTTGGAGGTCTTAATTGTATCATTAACATCCCACTCAAACAGTCCATCGCTTTCTGTTGAATTAACAATAATTCCAAGAAACATATCATCATAAAACAATTCAATTCTTATATTTTCTGATATATTATCATCCCATGTAATTTCTTCAATAGAATGACTAACATGAATATCATTATTTAATGGAAAGACTTTGTTAATGAAAGGAGGTGGCGTTTCAATAACTGTTGATTTATCTTTTTTACAAGAATATATTATAAATAATAATAATAATAGGCTGAAAAGAATACCAATTTTTCTCATCAGTTAAAAAATATTATTTTACTATACTTACAGAACCCGTAATAGGATCAGAACCATCACCTAATGTAATTATATATACATACGACGATAAAGTTGCTTCTTTTCCATTATAAGTTCCATCCCACATTTCTAAATAACCATCTGATTTAAACATCATAATTCCCCATCGGTTATAAATTTCAACATGAATATCTGGATAAAGTTCTGAATATTTGATTTCAAATTTATCATTTACACCATCTCCATTAGGTGTGAAACATGTTGGAATTTCAAGACAGGTATTATCAGGCTTCAATACTGTAATTGTGTCGATTGCTAAGCAGTTATATTTGTCAGAAATAGTCAGAATATAAGTTCCATAAGCCAAATTTGTAATAATAGAATCAGTTTTAACAGGATTAGTATTCCATGTAAATTTATATGGTTTTTCAACTCCTGAAACACTTACGCTTATGCTACCATCTTTACTTCCATTACAAGAAGTTTGAGTTGAAATGTAATTATATTTAATTTCTCCTGCCTCTGAAATTGTAACAGAAGCAATTGTATCTAAACAAGAATTCGTATCAGTTACAGTAACATTGTAAGTTCCTGGAAGAAGATTATTTGCTAATGAATCTTTTTGATTTGCAGCATCGTCCCAATTATAAGTATAAGGTTGAGTACCACCTGATACAACTGCCATTGCATGACCGTTTGATGCACCGTAACAAATAACAGTAGAATAATCATTAATTTCAACTAATAATTGAGCATTTGGTTGTGAAATTGTAATAGAATCTTTTTTAGAGCAATTATTAGCATCAGACACAGTTACAGTATAATCACCTGGAGAAAGTGAAAATATCTCAGATTGATTATTTCCATTATTCCAAATAAAAGAATAAGGAGTTGTTCCTCCAACAGTATTAACAGCAGCAGAGCCGTTATTAAAACCATAACAACTAACATTTGATGTTGCTATAAAAGTTGCTAATAAGGTTGGTTCGGTAATAGTTAATGATGTAATTTCTTCGCAACCATTAGAATCTGTTACAGTTATTGTATAAGTTCCTGATGTTAATTTTGTAGCATTAGCTCCGGCATATCCGTTTGACCAAGTAAATGTGTAAGCAGGTAATCCGCCGGTAACGTTTATGTTTGCAGTTCCGTCATTACCTTGATAGCAGTTAACATTGGTTGATGTTGATGAAAGTACAATTGCTCCGGGCTCATATATTGTGTAACTTTCGATTTTTGAACAATTATAACTATCAGTTATTGTTACTTCGTAAGTTCCTCCGTCAATATTAAATAAATCTTGACTTACTTGTCCATAATTCCACGAATAATAATATGGCATTAATCCCCCCGAAACTGTTAAATTTATGTTTCCGTTTGATAATCCATTACAAGTTACATCGTTTCCAACTATACTTGTAACAATTTGTGCAGGTTCTGAAATTGAAACCGAAGCTGTTAAATCGCAATTATTTGCATCTGTTACAGTTACTGCATAAGAGCCTGAAGCTATATCAGAAATATCTTGTGTAGTTTCGCCTCCTGTCCAGATATAACTGAATGGAGAAGTTCCGCCGTTTATAGTTAAATCTATTGCTCCATTACTGTAGCCATAACATGTAATATTTGTTTTTGCCACAGAATAAGAAATTGAATTTGGTTGAGTAACAGATACTGATAAATTAGAAATACAATTATTTGCATCATAAATAGTTACTGAATAAGTATTTGCAGAAATACTACTTATATCTTGTGTTGTTTGTCCATTCGACCAAATGTATGTATATGGTGTTGTTCCTCCATTAACACTAAGGTCGATTGAACCATCAGATTTTCCAAAGCAACTAACATTTTGAGATGTATTACTGTTTGTCAAAGCATTTGGCTGTGTAATATTAGACGAAACAACCGATGTGCATAATTTATTATCGGTTACTGTAACGCTATAACTACCAACTGAAAGTGATGAAATATTTTGAGTAGTAGCTCCGTTTGACCAATAGTAAGAATAAGGTGTTGTTCCGCCAGTAACAGTAATATTTATGCTTCCGTTTGATAAGCTATTACAAGTAATATTGGTTGGAGTTATCGAAGAGGTTAAAATTTGGGGTTGCGTAATTGTTTTTGTTCCGGTATTACTGCAATTATTATTATCTGTTACAGTAAATAAATATGTTCCTTCGTAAAGCCCCGTTGCTGACGATGAGTTGCTTATAGCCGGACTCCATGAATAAGAATATGGTGTAGTTCCTCCACTTACCGATAAATTTATACTTCCATCAGAACCACTAAAGCAAGAAACATTTGAGCTAATTGATGTATAGCTTAATAAGTCAGGTTGAGTAATTGTAATTGAAGTATTGTTTTGACAATTATTAAAATCATTAATTGTAACAGCATAAGTTCCAGCACTTAGGTTGCTGAGCGAAGCCGAAGCACCCCCATTTGACCAGAAATATGTATAAGGACTTGACCCACCAGTAACAGTTAAGTTAATAGTTCCATCACTCAAACCATTACAAGTAATATTGCTAATACTACTATTTATAGCTATTTGATTTGGTTCACTGGTTATAGCAGTTGCAGTTGTTTGACAACCATTATCATCAATAATTGTAACAGTGTAAGCATTTGGAGATAATGCAGTAATATCTTCGGTTGTTGCAGAATTTGTCCAACTGTATGAGTATGGTTGAGTTCCCCCAGTAACTGTTAAATCAATCCAACCATTGTCAGAATTGTAGCATGTAGAATTATATGTATTTGCTGATGCAAGAAGATTTGCAGGTTCATTAATAGTAACTGTTGCATTTGCTTTACAATTATTAGCATCAGTAATAGTAATGCTATATTCATTTCCTGCAACTCCTGATATAGAATTAGTTGAATTTCCATTTGACCATGAGTATATGTAAGGCGTAGTACCTCCGGTAGCAGTAGCAATTGCAGAGCCATTTGAATTATTAAAGCAATTTACATGAACTATGCTTCCAATAGTAACGCTTGGAGCACCATCATCATTAACAATTAGTGTAGATGTTGCAGTACAAGAAGCATTATCGGTTACTGTTACACCATAAGTTCCTGATAATAACCCTGTAATTGAATTTAAAGTTCCTCCTGTTGACCAAGAATAACTATAAGAACCAGCACCACCTGTAACGCTTACACTCGCACTACCATCGCTATTTCCACATGAACTATTAGTTACTGAAGGAGTTAATACAATTGCCGAAGGTTCTGTAATTGTAATAGTTTTGGAAACCACGCAGTTATGATTATCAGTAACTGTAACTGTGTATGTTCCTGCTGAGATATTACTAATTGTGTTTGAATATTGATTATTGCTCCAATTATAAGTATAAGGATTTGTACCTCCAGAAACTGAAACAGAAGCTGATGTTGTTCCTCCGTTGCAAGTTACATTATTACCTGTAACATTTGCAGTGAGTTGCGATGGTTGAGTAATAATTATTATTGTATCATAAATACATGAATTATTGTCTGTAACGCTTATAGAATAAGTTCCAGCAATTAAATTAGTTTGGTTTTGAATAGAACTTCCATTACTCCAGCTAAATGTATAAGATGGTGTTCCGCCAGAAACAGAAATATTTATAGAACCATTACTTTCGCCAAAACAATTAACATTATTTGAAGTATAACTTATTGTAGCTAAACTTGGTTGAGTTATAGTAATACTGCTTATTTCAGAGCAATTAAAGCTATCTTGAATTGTAACACTATAAGTTCCAGCAGTAACATTGTTAAGCGATGATGTTGTTTGTCCATTATTCCAAATATATGTGTATGGTGTTGACCCACCAGTTACAGAAGTTGTTATGTCAGTTTTTCCTCCATTACAACTTACATTATTTCCCGATAATGTAACAGTTAAAGGAGCAGGTTGTGTAATTGTTATACTTGAATTTGACTTACAATTATTTGCATCTGTAGCTGTTAATGTATATGTTCCTGAGCTGACATTAGTTAACGATGCCGAAGTTTGACCTCCTGCCCATAAATATGTATAAGGAGATGTTCCACCTGAAACAGAAGAGTTAATATCGGTACTTCCGCCACTACATGAAACACTAGACCCAGTAAGAACAACATCTAATTGATTTGGTTGCGAAACTGTAAAACCATTATACGATTTACAACCATTTGCATCCGTTACAGTTAGGTTATAACTACCAGCTACTGTTCCTGAAATATCTTCAGTAGTAGCTGAATAACTATTTGGTCCAACCCATACATAAGTATATGGTTGATTTCCTCCTGTAGGTGCAATATTAATTGCTCCATTGCTTTGTCCATAACAAACAACATCTGTAATAGTTACAGTTGATGAAACCGAAATAGCTGTTGGTTGAATTATCGTAACAGATGATGTGGCAGTGCAACTATTTGCATCTTGAATTGATACAGAGTAAGTTCCTACAGATAAATTTGAAGCAGTTGAAGTTGTTTGAAATCCTGTATTACTACTCCATAAATATAAATAACCCGATGTTCCACCTGTAACAGTCGCAGTTGCAGTTGTAGTTCCTCCATTACATGCAATATTTCCTGTTGAAATTGATACAGATAATGCACTAGCAGGTTGGGTAATAGTTACAGTTTGAGTAGCCTGACATGATTTTGAATCAGTAACAGTTACAGTATATATGCCTGCTGAAAGATTTGTTTTTGAGGCAGTTGTGCCACCACCTTGCCAAGAATATGAATAAGAAGTTGTTCCGCCTGTAACCGAAACAGTTGCAGAGCCGGTCGAATTGCCAAAACAAAGAACATTTGTTTGTGATGAAACCGTAACTGATAAAGGAGCTGCGGGTTGAGAAATTGTTACAGAAGCAGGTGCTGTACAACTTCCATCTGTAACAGTAACTGTATATGTACCAGCTGTTAAATTTGAAGCAGTTGCAGTAGTTGAAGAACTTCCAGACCATGCATAAGTGTAACTCCCACTACCGCCAGATACAGTAACAGTAGCAGAACCAGTAGAAGCACCATAACAATTCACATTTGTAGATGAATTTATATTTGCACTAGGTGCACCGGTATCGCTAAAGCCTACTAAAGTAGTTTTTGTACAACCATTTGCATCTGTAACAGTTACAGAATAACTGCCAGAAGGTATGTTTGATATCGTAGCAGTTGTAGCACCAGTACTCCATAAAATTGACAAGGCTCCAGTGCCACCGGAAACTGAAACAGAAGCAGAGCCATTGGGATTTCCACAAGTTGATGGGGTTGATGATGGAGTAATTGTAATTTGAGAGGGTTGACTTATTGTAATATTTTTAATTACAGAAGCACAAACTCCATAAGAATCATTTATTGTTACATAATGAGTTCCGGCAGACAGTCCAGTAGCAGTTGCTGTAGTTTGACCATTAGTCCATAAGTAAGTATATGGAGCAGTTCCGCCAGAAGGTGTAACAGTTGCGGTTCCATTACTTCCTCCATAACAAGAAATTGCTGTTCCTGCTGAAATTGTTGCTGATAAAACAGGATTAATATATGTTGTTTGTAAATCAGTACTTACACAACTTCCTCCCGATTGAACACCAGTGATAGTTACATCGTCAATATTCCAGCCTGAGTATGTTTGAGAGCCATCATTTGCATCGCTCCATCGAACATATACAGTCGAATATCCATCAGCCCATTGTGAAATATCATAAATCTTTTGAACCCAATGGTCGTCTTGAGGATAAAAATCGCCTGTATTAACTGTTGTCCAATTTACATTATCATTACTTACTTTAACATAAGCAGGGTCGTAATTTGGTTCAAAATTAGCCCATCTCCAAAAGCTCAAAGTAGTATTTGAAATATTTGTACAATTAAAAAAAGGAGTTTTAAGCCATTCGGATGAACTATTGTAGTAACCTCCGAGACCGTTTCCAGTACTTGCACTTAATCCTTGTCCATAAACATTATTATCATTTCCAGAAGAGTGGTCAATTAATGGGTCTGGGTTAGAGTTCGTATTTGTATTGGTACCATTTCCTCCTTTTGGCTTTCCCCAAGCCCATGAATCGGTAACTGTTGTTGTACCACCATGAACCCAACCTGCCAATGGTGATGGGTCAAAATCATCTGAAAAAACAGTTACAACTGAATAATTATAAGTGTAAATTACATTATTATTTCCTATAAGTGCAGATGCAGGATTAAATGTTGTTCCTGAAACACCAGTTCCACTAAAAACGCCACTTGCAAAATTTCCTGAAAGCGATACAGCACTAGCATTACTGCAATATGCATTATCTAATCCGGTAAATTCTGCTTCTGCTGAATTTACAAAAACCACAACATCTGCAGGCTCTGAACAAAGTGCATTACTTCCCCAAACTTCGGCTGTGTAAGTTGTAGTTTGTCCAGGAGATACTGTAATTGACATATTCGATTCCTGTCCACTTAAGCTTGGGTCAGAAGGACTTGCAGTCCACGAAACGCTTGTACCTCCTGATGCAGTGATAGATGCATATTCTCCTTCGCAAATAGTTTTATCAGTTCCGGCACTTGCAACATTAACTCCAGCACTTGCCGAAAATGTATATTCGCAAAAATCGCCGGCAAAACCATCAACCATAATTAAATAAGAATCCCCAGCTGTTAGGTTATTTGCAACTATTTGACCGCTGACTACCTCATAAGGAGTCCAACAATTGGATTTAGGTATAAAGTTTCCAAAACTACAATCAGTTTCAAAAACCATTAATTGTACACCATAAGAATTAGTACAGTTTTTAACCCAGACATCTAATACAGAAGTAGTAGAATCTGCAACAAAAGATAGCCAGGAGTTATGTTCAATACCTGCACAAAAAATATTTAATCCACTTGGATTAATTGTCGTTGATTCGAGTTCTTCGTGATCGGCAGGGTAAGCAGTGCTTGTTCCACCACAATAACCATTAAAATCGCACATAGGAGTAGCAGTTTCACAATTTCCTGAAGCTGGAATAGAATTAACACAAGATGGTGCGATACAATTTTGAGGACAGTCTATTTTAATTTTAAACCCAGATGCAATAGTGGCACCATCACTGGTAAACTTAATTGTTAAATATCCAGATTGAGCATAATATGTACTTCCTTCTTTATTAATAGTCGTATTTGGCATAAAAGGATATCCATGAACACGTGTGGCAATCTGAGGATATGTTGTATTGGGCCCATCATAAAAATATAAAAAGTCGTAATTATATTCAATGTTATATGATTGTAATATTGCTCTAACGCAACCACCATTATCAGATGCTATAGTTATTGTATAATTATTACTGTTTGTATAATCTCCACTAGGTCCACCATTATCATAAATATATGCATTACAGGTATTAAATGTTAGTCCATTATTTGCAGAATTTACTAATATTGTATCTGCACCTACTGGCAAAACACCAGTTACGCTAACATCATCAATACAAACTCCATAACCATAACCTGAATGTCCCTCAAAACCAATATAAAATGTTGAACTTGTAACCGGAAGATTAATTGTTCTTAATGACCATGTTGCAGCTTCTGCTCCATAAGTTGCTAATAAAGTCCATGCTCCACCTACAGATGTTTTATAGTAAACTCTAAGAGTATCAAGATCTCCAACCCAATTAACTTGTGCATGCCAGAAGTTTAGCTGACAACTATTGTAGCCTGATAAATTAATAGCAGAAGTTACAAGTTTTGTTTTGTCGCCACTATAATTTCCTGAATAAAATTTTGCATTATAAGTTCCTCCATGTGCTGTGGCAGGATTTGAACTTTGTCCACCTGTAGCAAATGTCCAAGAAACAGATGCACTTACAAATTCATTTGTCCATCCAGAAGGAATGCTTCCTGCGTTCTCAAAATTTTGCTGATAAATAGTTACTTGTCCGAAAATCAAATTATTAGCTAGACAAAATATACTAATTACGATAATTTTTAATAAATTCTTAATCATAAATTTCAATTTTAAAATTGATAATTATTGGTTTTTAGCTTTAATGTCGTTTAAAGCTTTATCGACTTCCTCGTAAGAAAGTAAAATGACATATTTATTTGAAGATAGTTTTTCTTCTTTTTCAATATCAATACTTATTTTAACTCGTTCTTTTTCTTTTCTAAAAGCTCCTAATTTAAAACCATCTACATTTTCAGAATTTAATGTTTGTTTAAATTCATCTGGAATAATAAATGATTCTCTGAATAAATAATTAGTCTGAAGAATTTTTAAGACTGGCATTTCTTTTATTTCTTGTTCAGAGTAGTAATTAATTGCTCTTTTATCTATTTGAACTGTTTCTTGCGAATACGATAATGTGCATATTCCCAACAGTATAACAAATGCTATGAGTTTCATATTTTAAATTTTAAAATTTCCCTTAATACAAAGATATATTTTATTTTCACAATGTTTTAACAAAGTTACACAAAATTCAGCTATTTGAATAAGTTCAAATAAAGCAAAAAAATAAAAAAAAGACATCCTTAGATGTGTTGAATTACAATAAATATATTTCTTTGTCTTAATGAATTATTCAAGAAATATACTTTTTCTATATCTCATAAAATCAGCAAAATGGTTTATGTTGGTGATGCCAATTATTGTTTTATTTTATAATGAAAATGGTTTAAAAATGAAGGACATTTTGGTTCTTCAGGGCATTTACTCAATTTCGATTGTTGCGTTGGAAATTCCTTCGGGTTATATGGCTGATTTATGGGGGCGTAAGAAAACAATTGTTTTTGGTAGTATTATTGGCTTTGTGGGTTATTTAATTTATTGCTTTTCGTTTAATTTCTGGGGTTTTATGCTGGCAGAGATAATACTAGGAATTGGACAAAGTTTTATTTCAGGTGCCGACTCGGCATTATTGTTTGAAACTTTAGCAAATCAAAATAAGCAAGAGTTATATGTAAAACATGAAGGCAGACTTGCTGCATTTGGAAATTTAGCTGAGGCAATTGCTGGAATTACAGGTGGACTTTTGGCTACTGCGAGTTTAAGATTTCCATTTTATGCTCAAACATTTGTTGCATTTATTGCAATTCCTGCATCTATTATGCTAACAGAACCAGTGACAGTAAAGAAAATATCAAATAAATACAAATATATTTTTGAAATAATTAATTACTCTTTATTTACAAATAATAAATTAAGATGGAATATAATTTTTTCATCAATTGTTGGATGTTCAACTTTAACTATGGCTTGGTTTGTTCAGCCATTTATGAAAGATATAAATATTCCGATTAGCTGGTTTGGAGTTATTTGGACAATTTTGAATTTAAGTGTTGCTGTTACATCTTTTTATATTTTGAGTATAAAGAAAATATTTGGTGATAAATTTTTAATAATTTCAATTGCAATAATTCTCTCGTTATCATATATTTTAGCTGGTTTTTTAAATTCCTTTTTTGGATTATTTATTATCTGGATTTTTTATTTATTCAGAGGAATTGCAACACCATTGTTGAAAGAATATATAAATATTTTATCGCCATCGGAAATGAGAGCTACTATACTATCAATCAGGAATTTTCTTATCAGAATAATATTTGCAGTTACAGCTCCATTTTTTGGATATATAAACGACATTTATTCTTTATCGACTACTTTAATTTTGGCTGGAATTATATTTTTTGTTTCAATGATTATTTCATCTTTAATAATCTTATTGTTAAAGGCTTATAAGTAATTATTATTTTTATATTATAAAACAACATGTCATAACGGCATGTTTTGATATTTTAATTAAGACAATATGGCTTATTTTGTACGATGGTATGCAATTTGAAATTTGGCTGAAAAAAATGTTTAACTAAAATATTGGAGGACAAAACTATGTTACCAACATTCAGAAACTTAAATCAATTACCAAATTTAATGGATGATTTTTTTGGAAAAGATTTAATGTCGAACTTTTTCGAAAACAAAACAAAGTTTAGTATTCCATCGGTGAATGTAAACGAAAACAAAAATGAGTTCAGTATTGAAGTTGCCGCACCAGGTTTATCGAAAGATGATTTTAAAATTGATATTGAAAATAATGTGCTCACAATTTCGTCTGAAAAAGAAGAACAATACGAAGAAAACGAGAAAAAAGTAATTCGTAGAGAGTTTAGCTACAATTGTTTCAAAAGAAGCTTTACATTGCCTGAAACTGTAAATGCTGAACAAATTTCGGCTACTCACAAAGATGGAATTTTGAACATTGTACTTCCAAAGCGTGAAGAAGCTAAAGAAAAACCTGCAAGACAAATTGCAATTTCTTAAAAAAAAGGGCGTTAAGCCCTTTTTTTTTGATTTTTAAAATTATTTCAACGAAGTAAATTTTTATTTATAATTTTAGCCGTTTTGAAAAACGAAAATTATTATGGCTAAAACAAAATTCAAAAAAGGTGAAACACACAAAGTTGTTCCTGAAATTGTGAACGAAACAGCAACAAAAAGCAAAAATAAATTTTATTGGCTTAATATATTTATTCATATTAGCATTATATCTAGTTTTGTTTTTATTCTTTATGGTAATACAATTCTAAATGATTATGCACTTGACGATGCAATTGTGATTACTCAAAACGATTTTACAAAAAAAGGTGTTTATGGAATCAGCGAAATTCTTACAACAGAATTGTTTACAGGCTTTTTTGGTGTTCAAAAAAATCTGGTTATGGGAGGTCGTTACAGACCTTTATCGGTAGTAACTTTTGCAGTTGAATATGAATTTTTTGGACAAAATCCACATGTTAGTCACTTCATAAATATTTTATTATTTGCGTTATCGTGCATTGTTTTATTTTTGGTTTTGAAAAAAATATTACAAAAGTACGATTCAGACAAGTGGTATTTATCGTTGCCATTTATTTCAACGCTATTGTTTGCAGCACATCCTCTTCATACTGAGGTTGTAGCGAATATAAAAGGGCGAGACGAAATTTTCACTTTGCTTGGTTCGCTACTGGCACTTTACTACACAATTAAATACTTAGATTCTGATAAAATAAAATACTTGTTGTTTAGTTTTGTGGCTTTCTTTCTGGCACTTACTTCTAAAGAAAATGCAATAACTTTTGTTTTGGTTATTCCATTAACTGTTTACTATTTCACAAAACATTCGTTTAAGCGAAACTTAATTTCTGTTTTCCCACTTGTAGCTTCAACAGTTGTTTATTTAGTAATCAGACAGGTTGTTATAGGTTCAACCTCTACCGATATTCCATCGGAGTTAATGAACGATTCGTTTTTGGGGGCATCAGTTTCCGACAAATATGCAACTATAACTTATACTTTAGGATATTACATAAGGTTGTTGTTTGTTCCTCATCCATTAACTTTCGATTATTATCCTTATATGATTCCGATTATTAGCTGGAGCGACCCACGAGCATTTATTTCGTTAATAATTCATCTTGTGTTGATTTATTTCGCATTTAAAGGATTAAAAAACAAGACTTTATTTTCGTATGCAATTTGGTTTTATGCAATAACTTTTTCGCTTACTACAAATATTTTGTTTCCAATAGGAACATTTATGAGTGAGCGTTTTATGTACACACCGTCGATTGCATTTGTAATTATTTTAACATTTTTAATAATGTATAAAGTACCAGTTTGGTTTAAAAAATCAGAATCGAAAAATATTATAATGGCTTTAACTGGAATTTTTCTGGTGTTGTTTTCGATAAAAACAATAAGTCGAAACATGGATTGGAAAAACGATTTCACACTTTTTACAACTGATGTTATTGCATCAACAAACAGTGCCAAAAGTAATTGCTCTGCCGGTGGCAAACTAATTGAGGAAGCTACCAAAAAAGGTAACGAAAATTTAAAAGACCAATATTTGAAACAGGCAATTGAATATTTGAATAAATCGGTAAAAATTCATCCAACTTATGCCGATGCTTTATTGTTACTGGGAAATGCACATTTTGAATACAACCGTGATTTTGAAGAAGTTTGGAAAGCATATCGTAAAATTTTGATTCAAAATCCTGACTATGAAAAGGTTCATAGTAATTTACAAATCATGTTTAACAAAGTTGACACACCTGATGTAAAAATTCGTTTGTACGAAGAAGTTTATAAATTAGCTCCAAACAGATATGATGTTAATTATGAACTTGGTACGACTTATGGCAAAAAGAAAAACATTTTGGATAAGGCAATTTTTTATCTTGAAAATGCATACAAAATTGACCCAAATAGACCAGAGATTTATAAAGACTTAGGAGTTGGTTATGGCTTAAGTCAGAATTATCCAAAAGCATTGGAGTTTTTAGAAAAAGCCGTTAAAATCGACCCAAAAGATTTTCAAATGTATATAAATCTTGGAGTTACATATCAGATTATTGGAGAAAAAGAAAAAGCAGAACAAGCATTCGCTAAAGCAAATGAACTTAACCCAAATCTGAATAAGAAACCTGAAGAAGCTAAAAATGATAGCGTAACTACTGTAAAGTAGTATCGTTCTTATATGCTGAAATAAATTCAGCATTATCTGTTGAGTTGTGTAAAGTCATTCTGAACTTGTTTCAGAATCTAATACTTAACATTTACTCAGAAACTGAGATTTAATTCTTAAAAAAAGTTATACTTTTGAATTGATGAAGGTTATGTTAAAAAATTATTTACTGTTTCAATCAATATTATGTAAAATTTTGAAGAGTAGAAAGATAATATTTTTCGTAATAATTCTATTTGTTTCAATTCAGTCAGATTATATTCTTGCTCAAAAAATTATAGAAACTGATATTAATGATTCAAATCGAATAAAGCTTTATTCCATGCCTGTAATGTTAAATAGAACAGATACTTTTGTGTCAATTTTTAACTATGATGATATGTGGCAAAATAAGGAGCATTGGAAAATATATTATAGCAATGCACATAAATATTTACATACTGAAGTGTTCTTCAGTAATGATACTTGTTATATGTTAAGATTTTACAAAAATGGACAAATCAAATTTAAAGATGCTATATTAGACAAGAGTGGTGATTCATACCAATCTATTGGTTGGTGTGAGAATGGGCAATTGGTAAAGAATATTTATAAAAACGATACTTTAATTACCCATTATTATTGCAATGGGAATAAAAGCTGTGAATTAATCATTAAAAATAATGTTTTGACAGGTTATTATAAAAAATGGTATGAAAACGGTAATTTAAAAGAAGATACCTATTATTTTGAAGATAAAAAGACGGGCAATTGGAAATTTTATGATATTAATGGAATTTTAAATAAAGAAGAATTTTATAAAAATGATAGTTTAATAAAAGTAATAAACTATTAATTTTTCGCCAACATTGGCAATTTAAAACTCCATTTTAAATTCAAGTTATTTTAAAAAATTATCTCGTATCAATAAATTTCATAATTTAGCTGAAAAGCAATTTATGAAATCAATTATTTCGCTATTAATAATTTTAAGCTGTTATAGCTTTTCAAAATCAGCAACATTTACAGTTACAAATACAAACGATTCTGGCTCAGGTTCGCTTCGTCAGGCAATTACCGATGCAAATACGAGTTATTTGCCAGATATTGTTGCTTTTAATATTCCAACATCAGACCCAAATTATAACTATTCACTTGGCACTTGGTCTATTAAACCCACAACTGCTTATCCATATTTGCTTACAGGAAATACAACTATTGATGCTACTACACAAGCTACAAATCAGGGAAATACAAATCCTTCGGGACCTGAAATTGTTATTGATGGAACTGTTTATACCGACCACGCTTTTATGCTTGTTTCTACTGGGAATACCATTAAAGGATTTCAAATTGTAAATTTTCTTTATGGTATTCAAATATATGGCTCATCGGCAAGTCAAAATATAATTTCAAATAATTTTATTGGAACAAACAGCGATGGAACTCAAGCTCTTTCTAATCAATATGGCATTACTTTGTCAAATGGAACAACCGCAAATACCATTAAAGACAATCTTATTTCAGGAAATATTTCAACAGGAATTTTTATTACAGAATCAAATAATCAGACAATTACAGGTAATAAAATTGGAACTTCTGCAGATGGCTTATCTGCTGTAGCAAATATGAATGGGATTTTAGTTGATAAATCAACAGGAGTTGTAATTGGTGGAAACTCGGCTTCGTTGAGGAATTTAATTTCGGGAAATACCAATGCAGGAATTCTTGTAAACGATGTCTTGTCTACAAATAATACAATCAAAGGCAATTATATCGGGACAGATATTTCAGGAACTCTAAAAGTCGAAAATGGCAATGGAATTTTATTTGCAAACTCAGGCGGAAACACAATTGGAGGAAGCACAAGTGCAGAAAGAAATATCATTTCAGGAAATCTCGAAACAGGTATTTTATTTAATGGCACCGGAACAAAAAATAATACAATTAAAGGCAATTATATAGGAACAGATGTTACAGGCTTGAATTATCTTGATAATCATGTTGGTATAATGCTTAAAAGTAATTCCGATAATAACCTGATTGGTGGAACAACTGCAAACGATAGAAATATAATTTCAGGAAATTCAGAAATTGGAATTTACATGGAAGCATCTGACAGTAATGTTATTATTGGAAATTTTATTGGACCTGATGTTACAGGAACCGGAACTTTTGCAATTGGCGATTCGCTTTTTCAGGCAAATGGAGTTGAGTACAATACTGTGTCGAAATACAATCGTGTTGGTGGAACAACTGCAGCCGAGCGAAATATAATTTCGGGAAACAGAGTTTACGGAGTGGTTTATTACGGACAGTGCTCAGAAAATACTACAATTGGTAATTACATAGGAACAGATGTAACAGGAACAGTAGCAATGCCAAATGCGACTGGAATTTGCGTTGATGGAGCATCAAATCATAACAATATTGAACAAAATGTTTTGTCGGGAAATATCAGTTATGGGATTTTTATAGTAACAACTGGAACTTATTACAATACAATGAAAGGCAATTTTGTAGGAACAAATTTTAACGGAACAGACTCAATTCCTAACGATGCAGGACTATTGATTGGAGGAGGTGCAAAGTACAATATTATTGGAGGCAATTCTTTTTCAAGCAAAAACCTTTTTTCAGGAAACAGATATATAGGAATTGAAATAGCCGATAACACTACTAATAGCAACGAAATTAGAAGTAATTTTATTGGAACCGACATTACAGGAAATGTTGCTTTATCTAATGGAATTGGTATTGGGCTTACTTCTTTTCCAAAACATAATATAATTGATAATAATGTAATTTCCGGAAACAAAACAAATGGTGTAATACTGTACGAAAGTGCTGATAGTAATATAGTTTCAAGAAATTTTATAGGAACAAATATTGCTTTAGATGCCGATTTAGGAAATGGTTCAGCAGGAGTTGCAATTGCAAATGGAGCAAAATATAATCAAGTTGGTGGCGAAAATCTTGGAAATTATATTTCTTATAATGACTCAGCGGGTATTGCATTGAAAGATAATGATACAAAATTTAATAGAATTCAAGAAAATTTCATAGCCAATAACGATAATTTAGGAATAGATATTTATCCTTGGGGAGTTACTTATAATGATGCAGGAGATACAGATGATGGACCTAACGGCATGATGAATTTTCCAGTAATTATATCAGCTGTACTTAATTTATCGACTATGGAAACCACTATCACTGGAACATTAGATTGCTTGAACCCACAAAATGCAATAATAGAATTACTTGTTTCGGATAACGATAATCTGGGCTATGGAGAAGGAATATATGGAAATACAATATCCAATATTTCAACAGATGGTAATTGGTCTTATGTCATAAGTGGTGTCAATTATGATTATTATTCAGCAACTGCAACAGATGAATTTGGAAATACTTCAGAATTTTCAGCAAATTTTCAAACTATTGTTGGAGTTAAGGATGTTATTTCAGAAAATGAAAATTTCACAATTTATCCAAATCCATTTAGCTCAAATACTACAATTTGTCTTAATAATTCAAAACAAGAGTCATGTA
>Ga0154347_1166_pt2 | contig 20037 bp, 2 predicted proteins | sample RifGroA2_FD_115875 | JGI IMG/M metagenome (GOLD analysis project Ga0154347, IMG submission 115875) | Bacteroidetes bacterium GWA2_31_9
TTCTTTCTTCTCTTACCTTTGAATTTGGAACTTGAGGCTTGGAGCTTTATCAATGGTACAAAGTAACATCTCCAGCTTTAACTTGCTGAGTTCCATCTTCACATGTCCAGCGGGCTTTAAAAACATACACATCTTGCTGACATAATTTTCCGTTAAAATATCCATCCCAACCAACATTTATATCTTCACTGATGAAAAGCAATTGTCCCCATCTGTCATAAATTTCTAATTTATATTCAGAAACTTTTCTTTGAACCGGATGAAAAATTCTGTTGCTATAGAATGTTTCGTTTTGCCAATTTCCACCAAGGGCTCCTTCTTTAGTTGGAATAAATGCATCAGGAAATACCATTATACAACTTGTAACAACAGTAACAGCGTCTTTAATTGTTAATGAATCGTAACAAGCATTTTCAGACCAAGCCTCTAAAAATATATCATAAGTTCCTTCTTCAGAATAATTATGTATTGGCTCAACTTCGTTTGACGAAACTCCATCGCCAAAGTTCCATAAATAAGTTGCTCCACCATAAGTCCAGTTATAACAGTGAATTGGTTCTTCAAACATAGTTACAGTTTTTGGTGCTACATCAAATGCTACGCTTGGTTTTTCGTAAACGGTAACAGTTTCCTTATCGGATTCGTCATTCTGATAAATATCAGAAACTGTCAATTTTACAATATAAACACCTGATTGTAGATATTCATGTGAAGGATTTTCAATCGTATCAGTAGTTCCATCACCAAAATCCCATAAATAATATGTAGCAAATAACGACTTATTAATAAAATCAACAGTATGTGGTGGACAACCGCTTTCAGGTGGGTCAAAATCAGCTTGTGGGAAAGGTGGTTTTTGCTTCATATTAAATGATACTGTATCTTTGCAGCCATTAATGTCTGTAACTGTAATTATATATATTGTAGGGCACAATGAATTGCTCGTTGTACCAGTATAACCATTAGGAGACCATAAATATGAATAACTAGGTGTGCCACCGTTAGCACTTATAGTTAAATATCCGTTGCAACTTCCTATATCTGCTTCCATACTTGCAACTACTGAGGCAATTAACGAATCGGGTTGTGAAATAATTATTGTTGAATCGAAAGGACAATTATTATTATCGGTAATGCTTATAGAATATTGACCAGCAGTAATATTAGGCAAAATATTAGAAACACTTCCGTTACTCCATGAAAAATTGTAATTTGGAGTTCCTCCTGTTACATTCAATTGTATTTGACCGCTATTTTCGCCATAACAATTAACATTTTCAATAGTTGGTGCAACGCTAATCTGTGGAGATTCTGTAACATTCATATTTTTTATAATCGTACAACCATTTAGGTCAGTTGCAGTTACCTCATATAATCCGGAATATAAATTAGTAACGTTTTGTGTAGTGTTTCCGTAATTCCATTTATAAGTATAGCCAGAAACACCTCCACTCACATTTATTTCAACTGCTCCATTTGAATCACCATAACAAGTAACATTTGTAATAGAATTAGTCATTTGAAGTTCTGTTGGTTGAGTAATAGTTGTTACATTAACTGTACTACAATTATTTGCATCTGTAATTGTAACAGCATAATTTCCTGAACCAATATTTAATAAATCCTGAGTGATATTTCCCGGACTCCATTCGTAATAATAAGGCTGTGTTCCACCTGTTACAGAAATATCAATATTTGCATCTTGAAAACCATTACATTTTACATTATTAAAATCAGTTTTTACACTAAACGGAGCTGGTTGAATGATAGTTATGCTATTTTCAAACATACAACCTTTTATATCAGTTGCTGTAACTGTATAAGTGTCGGCAGAAATATTACTTATGCTAGAATTAGTGCTACCTGTACTCCATAAATATGTGTATGGAGCTGTACCTCCTGATGAAACTACATAAGCAGAACCATTTGATTGTCCATTACATAAAACATCTGAACCAGAAATTTGAAGAAGCATCGGCTTTATAGGTTCTGTAATAGTAATATTTGCGAAAGTACTACATAATAAAGAATCTTTAATTACTACTGAATAAATGCCATAATCGAGACTGTCTAAATCTTCTATTGTTTGTCCATAATTCCATAAATATGAATATGGAGCTGTGCCTCCAGAAACTGATAAATCAATACTGGCATCGCTTCCTCCTTTGCAGGAAACGTTAATTGTGGCAAAAGTCAAAGAAAGCTGATTAGGTTGGCTAACAATTATTTGACGAACAATTTTACATCCTTTAGAATCTGTAATTGTTACTTCATGAAGTCCTGTACTGATATTTGAAATATCTTCAGTAGTTTGACCTAGATTCCATAAATATGAATAATTAGGACTTCCACCAGAAACTGTCAAATTAATTAATGCATCGGAATATCCATAACAACTGACATTTGTCGATACAAATGATGCTTCAATACTGTCTGCTGGTTGAACTATATTAATTGAATCGACTACATCACAGCCATTTGCATCAGTAATAGTAACAAAATATAATCCGGCTGCAATATTTGACTGATCTTCGCTTGTTGCAAAATTGCTCCAAATATATGTATATGAGCCAGGTCCAGTTCCGCCTGTAACAGTTAAATTAATAGAACCATCAAAAATATGATAGCAACTTACATTTGTGCCAGAAACTGATGTTCTTATCAAATCGAACTCATTAACTTTATCATAATCAAAAGCTTTGCAATTATTAATATCTGAAACAGTAACAAAATATTGTCCTCCAGATAAATTAGATAAGTCTTCGGTTGTAGAACCACTACTCCAGTTATAACTCATTGGCAAATTAATACTTCCCGAAAGAGTTAAGTCAATACTTCCATCAGCCATTCCAAAGCAAGTAACATTTGTATGAGTAAGAGTCAAATCAGGTGCACCTAAATCGTTAACATTTACAGTTATTGTTTTAATACAACCATTCATATCTGTTACAGACACCGAATAAGCATCAGATGGAATGTCAATCAAGCTATCTAAGAAAGAACCTGTTGACCAATAATATGAATAGGGACTTACTCCTCCCGAAACTGATACTGTTGCCATACCTGTAGAATCGTTACATGCAGAATAAGTTGCAATTGGTGTAAGCGATATTTGAGAAGGCTGAGTAATTATTTGACTTAATGAAGTATCACAACCATTTGCATCTGTTATAGTTACTTGATAGGTTCGTGCATTTAGATTACTTAAATCTTGTGATGTTTGTCCATAATTCCAAGTATAAATATATCCTGGTGTTCCTCCTGAAACTGATAAATCTATAAATCCATCGCTACCACCATAACATGAAACATTTACTGAGTTAATACTTGCAATTATTTGAGATGATGGTTGATTAATATTTACACTTAAAGTTGTATCACATGCTTTTGCATCGGTTACTGTTACACTATAATTGCCAACAGTTAAATCCTGTATATCTTCGCTTGTAGAAAAATTATTCCATAAATAACTATAAGGTGCAGTTCCTCCACTAACAATAACAGCTGCTTCTCCATTATTTTCACCAAAACACGAAACAGGTGAGGAATTAATGTAAGCGACTAAAATTGAAGGTTCGGTAATTGTATAATTTGAAATATTTTCACAGCCAAGATTATCGGCTAAAGTAAGACTGTAATTGCCTGCAATTAAGTTGCTAACATTCTGAGACATTACGCCATTACTCCAAAGGTAATAATATGGCGATGTTCCACCACTTACAGTAATGTCAACAGCAGCATTATTTCCATATTTACATGATACATTTGTAACAACAGAAGTTACCAATATTGCATTTGGTTGGTTAATATTAATGCTTTTAACAGTATTACAGCCTTTTGAGTCAGTAACAGTAACTTCATAACTTCCGGCTGTTAATCCTGAAATATCTTCATTTGTAAAACCGTTGTTCCATAAATAGCTGTATGGTGGTGTTCCACCCGTAATAGTTAAATTAATTGCTCCATTATTGCCTCCATTACAACTTACATTAGTTTTTGATGTAGTTACATTTACAACCTGATTTGGTTGAGTTATGTTAATATTATCGGTTGCCTTACAAAGTTTAGAATCGGTAACAGTTACCTCATAATTTCCTGATGATAAATTAAATAAGTCTTGAACTGTTTGTCCGTAATTCCATAAATATGAATATGGTGATGTTCCACCGCTTACAGTCAAATTAATTGCTCCATTTGTTCCTCCATTACACGATACATACACTGGATCAAATTGAAGAGAAAGAACTTCAGGTTGTTCAATTTCAATTGTTGAAGAAGATAAGCATCCATTTTGATCGGAAACTGAAACTGAATAAATTCCGGCAGACAAAGCAGTTGCTGTAGCATTTGTTTGTCCATTTGTCCATAAATAATTATATGTTCCTATTCCTCCTATTGCTGAAACTGTTGCAGAGCCATCAGAATATCCAAAACAAGATGTATTATTATAATTTGAAATTGATGAAACAGGAGCTCCATAATCATTTACATTTATATAAATAAATTTCAAACAACCTTTGGAATCTGTTACAGTTACAGAATATGTTCCGGCAGAAAGACTCGAAATTGATTGACTTTGCGAGCCATTTGACCAAGCATAAAAATATGGAACTGACCCTCCAGAAACCGTAATACTAGCAGAACCATTTGACATTCCACATGTAGAATTTGTTTTAACTGGCGTAAGTATTATTGGATTTGGTTGCGAAATAATTATAGAATCAATTAAAATACATGAGTTTTGATCTGTTACTGTAACTTCATAATTTCCGGCAGTTAAATTGTCCAAATCCTGAGTTGTCTGCCCATAGTTCCAGTTATAATTGTAAGTTCCTGTTCCTCCGTTAATTGTTAAATTTATTGCACCATTACTTTGTCCATTACAAATAACATTTGCAACAATTGAAGACGATGTCAATGCAGTTGATGGCTCCTGAATATTAACAGTAGCAGTAATAAAGCAATTTTTTGAATCAGTAATTGTAACTGCATAATTGCCTGCATAAACATTAGTTAAATCTTCGGTTACTTCTCCATTACTCCAATTATAGCTATAATTTACAGTTCCACCAGAAACAACAAGCTCTGCAATTCCGGTTGAAGCTCCTTTGCATAAAACATTAACAGGTGTTATTACAGCAGTTAATAATGCTGGTTCAGTAACAATTGCATAAGCATTTATTCTGCAATTATGATTATCTGTAACAGTTACAATGTAAGTACCCGAACTTACAGATGATAAATCTTGTGAACTTTGTCCATAGTTCCATGAATACAAATAAGGATTTGTTCCTCCTGTTACTGTTAAATCAACAGTTCCATCGTTATATCCAAAGCAACTTACATCACCTTTAACAACAAATGCATTTAATGCTGTTGGTTGAGTTATTGTTATATTCTGTACACTTCTGCATGAGTTTGCATCTGAAACAGTTACCGAATAATTTCCTGCATAAATATTACTTAAATCCTGCGTAGTCTGACCAGAACTCCATAAGTAACTATATCCAGCAGTTCCACCAGATACTGATAAATTAATAGAAGCATTACTTTCACTATAACAAAGTACATCAACACTACTATAAGAAGTCGAAAGTGCATTTGATGGCTGTGTAATAGCAATATTTCCAGAATTTAATTTACATCCATTATTATCAGTTATAGTTAATAAATAGTTTCCTGCAACAAGATTTGATATATCCTGAGAAGTAGTACCATTGTTCCAAATATATGAATATGCTGGCGTACCACCTGCTACCGACATATCAATTAATCCTGTTGAATCGCCGTAGCACTTTATGTTAGTGGAATTATAAGTAAAACTCAAAGATGCTGCTGGTTGAGATATGGTTGCAGTAGCATAAGCTTTACATTGGTTTCCGTCAGTTATTGTAACAGAGTAAATTCCTGATATTAATGTATCAATATCTTGCCATGTTTGACCATTTGCCCAGAAATATGAATACGGCGAAACTCCACCACTTATTGATAAATCAATTAATCCATCATTACCATTTTTACATTTTACATCTGTAGAATTGACACTTGCGGTTAATATGGTTGGCTGAGTAATATTTGTATCAGCTGTTAACAAACAACCATTTGCATCTGTTACTGTAACCTGATAATTTCCTGCAATTAATCCATTTAAATCTTCTGAAGTTTGACCAAGATTCCATTTATAAGCATATCCTGAAGTTCCGCCTGAAACCGTTAAATTAATATTACCATCGTTACCATTATAGCATTTTACATTATTAGTATTTAAACTAAATGATAATGCCTGAGTGGGTTCTGAAATTGTTTTATTTAATGTTGCAGTACAATTATTTAAGTCGGTAACTGTTAATGAATATATCCCTCCGCTTATATTATTTATATCTTGTGTAACTGCTGAATTACTCCAGTTATAGTTATAAGCTTGCGTACCACCAACTACTGAAACATTAATAAAACCATTTGCAAATCCGTTGCAAGTGACATTCTTTGAAGTATCTGAAATAGTCAATAATGCTGGTTCTTCAACTGTAACTGACTTAGTCGATTTGCATCCATTATTATCTGTAATTGTAATACTGTAATTACCTCCTGAAATATTAGTCAAATCTTCGGTAAAATCATTATTGTTCCACAAATAAGTATATGGAGTTGTGCCTCCCGAAACATTCATATCAATATTTCCATTTGACAATCCAAAGCAAGAAACGTTATTGTATGTAAATGTTACACTTGGAGATCCAGCATCGCTAACATTTATTGTAATAGATGATTTACAGTTGTTTGCATCTGTAACTTCAACCGAATAAGCTCCGGCAGATAAGTTACTTATTGTTGTTGAAGTACTTGTAGTGTTCCATAAATATAAATATGGAGATGTGCCTCCTGTTGCAGAAATACTTGCAGATCCATTCGACATTCCACATGTTGAGCCTGTTTGTCCGGGAGAAAGAATAATTTCGTCAGGTTCAGTTATAGTTGTTGAAAGAAAATCTGTACATCCATTTTTATCAGTTATTGTAAGTTCATATAAGCCAGCAACTAAAGCAGAAATTGAAGAAGTAGTTTGTCCATAATTCCACATATATGAGTATGGGCTTGTTCCTCCAACTACTGTTGCACTTACAAATCCATTATTTCCATCATAACAAAGGACATTTGTTTGAGTTGAAGAAGTTGCCAGAGCCATTGCAGGTTGAGAAACAGTTGTGCTTACAATAGATGTACAAAGTTTAGAATCTTTTATTGTTACTGTATAAGTGCCTGCTAATAAAACTGATATATCTTCACTTGTTTCTCCATTACTCCATACATAAGAATAAGGCAAAGTTCCTCCTGATACAGATAAAGCAATACTTCCTGTATTTCCTCCAAAGCACTTAACGTCAGTAGCTAAAGTTGAATATAAAAGACCTGTTGGTTCAGTAACAGTGTAAGACGAAATTTTTATACAATTATTAGAATCTGTAATTGTAACAGAATAAACTCCTCCAAATATATTTGAAATATCTTCACTTATTGCTCCATTACTCCATGAATATGAATATGGCGATGTTCCTCCTGAAACTGAAATATTAACAGCACCATTACTCTGTCCGTTACAAGTACTATTTGTGATAGAAGCCTGAATTTGAATTGGTAATGGCTCTGAAACGAAACCAGAAGTAATTGATTTACATAAATTTATATCAGAAACTGTAACTTCGTAAAGTCCTGCAATAATTCCTGTTAAATCTTGACTTGATTGACCAAAATTCCAAATATAAGTATAGCCAGGAGTTCCACCAAATACAGATAAATCTATTGAGCCATTTGAGCCACCATTGCAACTTACGTTTGATTTTGTTAATGATAATGTTACAGGAAATGCAGGCTCTGTAACAGTTACGCTTGAGTATGCTTTACAATTATGTGAATCTGTTATTGTAACATTATATTGCGAAGCAGCAAGCCCCGAAATATCTTCTGTATTTGTACCATTTGACCATTGATATAAATAACTTGGAGTACCTCCAGAAACTGTTAAATTCGCTGAGCCAGTGCTATTTCCTTTACATTTAACACTAACAGTAGAAATATTTCCTAAAAGCACAGCAGGTTCGTTAATAGTTACCGAAGAAGTTGACAAACAATTGTTTTCATCTGTTACAGAAACATAATAAATGCCTCCATTTAAACCTGTTGCGGTTGTTGTTGAAGCTCCTTGAGACCAAGCAAAAGTGTATGCTCCTGTTCCTCCAACTGCAAGTACTGTAGCTGCTCCATTAGCATTTCCATTACAAGTTACATCAGTTGTAGAAACAATATTACAAGATGGTGCTCCTTCGTCGTTTACAGCAATCGAAGCACTTTTATTACAACTTTTATTATCGGTTACAGTTACTGAATATAAACCAGAAGGGATATTCACTAATGCAGAAGTATTTATTCCATTTGACCATAAGTACGAATATGGGATTGTACCCCCGGTTGCAGTAACTGAAGCAGTTCCATCAGCAACTCCGCATGTAGAATTTGTTTGAGTTGTTGTTAATAATAATTCTGTTGGTTGAGTTACTGTAACAGAATTTGATGTAGTACAAAGATTTATATCTGTAATTGTAACTTCATAAACTCCCTGTTGCAAATTACTAATATCCTCACTTGATTGTCCATTATTCCAAGTGTATGAATAAGATGGAGTTCCGCCAGAAACGGTAATATTTATGTTTCCATCATTGCCATTATAACAACTAACATTACTAACAGTTGAAACTGCTGACAAAGGCAACGCAGGTTCAGTAACGGCAGATGATTTAGCAAATGAACAAAGATATGAATCGGTAATTGTTACGGTAAAAATGCCAGCCTGAACATTTGTAATATCTTCAGTAGTTGTTCCATTACTCCATACAAAAGTATATGGGGGAACTCCTCCTGCTGGTGTTAAATTTAAACCTCCTGTTGAATTACCCTTACATTTTACTTTAGCTTCAATAAATGTTGCAGATATTGCAGTTGGCTGAGAAATAGTTACACATGATGAAGATGTACAATTTTTTGAATCAGTAACTGTAACACAATAATTTCCGGCAGTAATATTATTTAAATCTTGTGAAGTCTGTCCAAAATTCCAAGCATAAGTATATGGAGAAGTTCCACCGTTTGATGTTAAATCTGCAATTCCTGAATTTCCTCCAAAACATTTAACATCAGTTTTTGCAATCATTGTTGTTAAATCCGAAGCTGGTTCTGTTATCGTAAGATTTGAATATGCTTTACAGTTTTTTGTATCAGTTACGGTAACTGAATAAATGCCTGCCGGAATGCCACTTACATCTTCAGTTATTTGTCCAAAATTCCATAAATATGCGTAAATTGGAGTTCCTCCTGTTACTGTTAGATTTACAGAAGCTGTTGAATCGCCTTTACACCCAACATTTACAACAGAATAAGTTGAAGTTAAGATATTTGGCTGAGTAACTGTAGTTGATGCTACATTTTGACATAAATTACTATCAGTAATTGTAACAGAATAAATTCCTGCTAAAATATTTGCTAAATCCTCTGACGTTTGACTATTACTCCACAAATATGTATAAGGGCTAGTACCCCCCGAAACACTAAGATTTGTTGCTCCATCTGAGTTTCCATTGCATTTTACATTAGTTACAATTATACTTGATGAAATTGCTGAAGGCTCAATAATCATTGTATTATTAAAAGATTTACAAGATTTACTATCTGTAACAGTTACCGAATAATTTCCAGCAACTATATTTGTTAAATCTTGTGTTGTTAATCCATTACTCCAATAGTAAGTGTATGGTGATGTTCCTCCTGCAACACTTAAATCTATTGACCCTGAATTTCCACCGTTGCAAAGTACATTTTGAGATGTGTATGAATTGGATAATGCAGCAATTGGCTGTGTTACGGTAACTGTATTATAAGTTTTACACAATTTTGTATCAGTAATTGTTAAACTGTAAACTCCTGATGGAATATTTTGTAAATCTTCAACTATTTGACCTGAACTCCAATTAAATATATAGGGAGGTGTTCCTCCAAAAACATCAAGGTAAATATTCCCTGTTGAATTTCCAAAACATGCAACATTGTTAACTGTGGATGTTGCAAATAAAGTATCTGGTTGTGTAATGGTTATGGTTGAATAGGAATTACAACCAAGTGTATCTGTAACTGTAACTGAATAATTTCCAAATCCAACATTAGTTAAATCTTGTGTTGTTTGTCCTGAATTCCAAATATATAAATATGGCGAAGTTCCTCCCGAAACAGATAAATCAGCATTTCCGTTTAATTCGTTATAACAATTTACATTTGTATTTACTATTGATGAAGTTAATACTAATGGTTGTGTTATAATTACTGTTCTATATGATTTACAAAAAAGTGAATCAGTAATAGTTACTGAATAAGTGCCATATATGATATTTAGTAAATCTTGTGTTATTTGACCATTACTCCAATAGTAAGTGTATGGCGATGTTCCTCCTGCAACACTTAAATCTATAAAGCCAGTATTTCCACCATTACAAGCAACATTTTGTGATGTGTATGTATTTGTTAATGCTGCATTTGGCTGAGTTACAGTAACTGTATTATATGTTTTACATAATTTTGAATCGGTAATTGTTAAACTGTAAACTCCTGATGGAATATTCTGCAAATCTTCTATTGATTGACCTGAACTCCAATTAAATGTATAACTTGGCGTGCCTCCAAATACATCTAAATAAATATTACCTGTTGAGTTTCCAAAACATGCGACATTATCCACTGTACTAGACGCATATAAAGTATCTGGTTGTGTTATAGTTACACTTGATACTATTGTGCAAAGATTTGCATCTGTAACTGTAACTGAATAATTTCCAAATCCAACATTAGTTAAATCTTGTGTTGTTTGTCCTGAATTCCAAATATATGAATATGGCGAAGTTCCTCCCGAAACAGATAAATCAGCATTTCCATTTAATTCGTTATAACAATTTACGTTTGATTTAACTATTGATGATGTTAATACTGTTGGTTGTGTTATGGTTACTGACCTATACGACTTACAACCAAGTGTATCTGTAACAGTTCCATCATAAATACCGGATGCTAAATTTGATAAATCTTGTGTTGTTTGTCCATAATTCCACAAATATGTGTATGGACTTGTTCCTCCTGTTACTTCTAAATCAATTGAAGCATTATTTCCACCAAAACATAAAACATTCTGACTTGTATATGAAGTTGTTAGTGCTGCAACAGGTTGAGATATTGCAATTGTATCATATGCCTTACAATTATTAAAATCTGTAAGTATTAAAGTGTAAGTTCCTGCTGCTATATTTGAAAGGTCTTCAGTAATTTGTAAAGAATTCCAAACATAAGAATATGCTGGAGTTCCACCGTGTGTAGTAATATTAACCGAACCAGTTAAACCACTAAAGCATGAAACATCAACAGATGTATGAGTTGTATATAAAGAATCTGGTTGTGTAATGGTAACAATAGCTGTTGTTTGGCAATTATTAGCATCAGTTACTGTTACACCAAAAATTCCGGCAGTTTTATTAGTTAAATCTTGCGTTACACTTCCATTACTCCATAAATATGAATAAGTTACGATTCCACCTGTTACTGTTAAATCAATTGCACCATTTGTTCCGTTATAACAGCTTACATTAGTTTTGGTAAAGCTTGTTGCAAGTGCTGCTGCCGGCTGAGTAATGGTTGTTGAATAAATAGATTGACACGAATTATCATCAGTGATAATTACTGAATAATTTCCGGCAACAATATTAGTTAAATCTTCAATAGTGGCTCCATTTGACCAAGTATATGTATAATTAGGTGTCCCTCCAGAAACTATAAGATTTATATTTCCAGTAGCTTGTCCAAAACATTTAACATTGCTAATAATTGCCGTTGAGGTTAATAACGGCGGTTCTGTAATTGTAATGCTATTATATGTAGCACATTGATTAACATCTGTAACTGTTACATTATAAGAACCTCCTGAAATATTATCTAAATCTTGAGTCGTTGTTCCATCATTCCATAAATATGTATAAATTGGAGTACCTCCACTTACAGTAAGATCAACTTGTCCATTATATTGTCCATAACAATTCAAATTTGTACCAGTTATTGATGCAGATAATTGTGTTGGTTGTGTAATTGTATAAGATGAAGTACCTGTACATAAATTTGCATCAGTAATTATAACTGAATAATTTCCAGCAGCTAAAGAAGACGCATCTTCTGAGGTTTGCCCATTATTCCATAAATATGTATATTGAGGAGTCCCTCCCGATGGAGTTAGATTAATACTTCCTGTTGCTCCGCCATTACATTTTACATTCGTAATTGAAGAAGTTGATGAAATTGCTGTTGGTTGTGTTATTGTTGTTGTTACAGTTGTAGTACAACCATTATTATCAGATACAGTTACTGTGTAATTTGCAGATGCAAGATTATTAACATCTTCTGTACTAAAGCCATGAGACCAAGCGTAAAAATAATTTGGAGTTCCTCCCGAAACAGATAAATTAATTGAGCCATTGCTTAAACCAAAACACGAAACATTTGTTTTTGAAATACTTGCATTTAGTGCTGATGCAGGTTGATTTACAAAAATAGAACCACTTGTAGTACATAGATTTGCATCTGTTACTGTTACTTGATATGTATTACTTTGAACATTATTTAAGTCTTCAGATATTTGTCCAAAATTCCATAAATACGAATAATTTGGAGTACCTCCGCTAGCAGTAATATTAACATTTCCATCAGAACCACCATAACAATTAACATCTGTTTTTGTTATATTAACAGTTAATTGAGTAGGTTGTGTTATTGTAACATTAGCAACATTTTGACATGCTTTTGAGTCAATAATTGTAACACTATAATTTCCTGCTATTACATTATTCAAATCTTCTGTTGTTGATGCATTTGACCACAAATATGTATATACAGGACTTCCTCCACTTACTGTTAAATTTGCTGCACCACCATTAGCACCAAAACATTTAACATTAGTTCCTGTAATTGAAGAAGTAATTGCTGTTGGTTCTGTTATTACAGTTGAAGATACAAGTTTACAAGCATTTGCATCTGTTATTGTAACTGTATATGAATTTGCAATTAAATTTGAAATATCTTCTGTAGTTTGAACATTACTCCATAAATATGTATATCCGGCTGTACCACCTTGAACCGTTAAGTTAATAGCTCCTGTACTTGCTGAAAAACAGTCAACATTGGTTTTTGAAATACTGCTGATTAGAGGCAAAGGCTCAGTTAATGTAACACTTGCAGTGGCTTTACAAGATATATCATCAGTTACTGTAACTTCATATATTCCAGCTAATAAACCTGTTATATCTTGACTTGTAAGTCCTGTATTCCATAAATATGTATATGCTGGGCTTCCTCCTGCAACAGATAAATCAATTGACCCATCTGTGCCACTTTTACATTTAACATTTGTTTGAACAACTGTTGGTGTTAAAGTAACTGCTGGAATACTTATAGTTACTGATTCTACTAATGTACAAGAATTAACATCTGTAATTGTAACTGTATATATTCCTGCATTCAAGTCCAATATATCTTGTGAAGTTTCAGCATTACTCCATAAGTAAGAATAATTTACTACACCACCATAAACTGATAAATCAATAAATCCTTTAGAACTTGCATCACAAATATTTGGTGCATAAACAGTTGTTGTTAAAGCATCAGGTTCTTCAATCGATACTGATTCTGTTGACATACAACCATTTATATCAGTAACAGTTACAGTATAAGTTCCTCCTGATAAATTTTGTTGAGTAGTTGTAGTACTTCCTGCAGACCATAAATATGTAAATGGACCTAAACCACTACTTACATAAACAACTGCTTTACCATTTCCATCACCATTACATTTTACATCAGATGCAAACGAAATACTAATTGTTGGACCTCCAATATCGTTAATATTTATCGTTTCAATTTCTGTACATAAGTTATTATCTGTAATTGTAACTGTATAAGCACCAGAGGCAACATTGCTTATAGAATTTGTAATCGAACCATTTGACCAAAGGTAAGTATATGGCGAAGTTGCACCCGTTACAGTTATTGATGCTGACCCAACAGATGAACCACAATTTGTATTTGTAATACTTTCTGTAACTGAAAATGCCGAAGGTTCTGTAAGTGTAGCAGAAGTTGTTTTTATACAAGAATTAGCATCAGTTACTGTAACATAATAAGTACCAGCCTGTAAAATACTAATATCTTCAGTCATTGAACCATTTGACCAAACATAAGTATAAGGTGAAAGACCTCCCGATGTTGTTAAATTAATGGAACCAGTAGCTATATTATTACAATTTAAATTTGTAAGAACAGATGATAACGCTAAAACAGTTGCAGGTTGAGATACAGTTACTGAAGATGTAGCAGTACAATTATTTACATCTGTAACAGTTACAGAAATTGTTCCAGCAGCCAAGCCAGTAACTCCAATTGTTGTAGCACCGTTCGACCACAAGTATGTATAAGGTGCTGTTCCTCCAATTGCTACACATTCGGCGGAGCCATCTGCTCCATTTCTACATTTCAAATTAGTTGAATTTATTGAAACAGAAAGAATATCAACTGGTTCGGAAATTATTATAGAAGAATATGCAGTACAAGAATTTGCATCAGTAATTGTAACTTCATAAATATCATCTATTAAGGAGCTAATATCTTGTGTATTTTGCCCAGTATTCCATAAATATGTATATGGAGCAATTCCGCCACTTACAGTTAAATCAATAGAACCATTATTGCCATTCTTACAATTAACATTAACTTTAGTAGATGATGTGGTAATTGCTAGTTGCTGTGTTATTGTAACGGAAGATGTTACTTTACAAAGTTTTGCATCGGTAATTGTAACTACATAAACACCAGCAAATAAATTTGAAATATCTTCTGTAATATGTCCAACATTCCATTGATATGAATATAAAGGAGTTCCACCAGAAACAGTTAAATTTGCTTCTCCATCAGAACCTCCAAAGCAACTTACTGCTGAACCAATAATTGATGCTGTAAGTACAGTTGGCTGTGTAATTGTAGTTGAAGCTACAAAATTACAAAACTTAGTATCGGTAACCGTCACAGTATAAACTCCTGCAGCAATATTACTCAAGTCTTGAGTTGCTTGTCCAGTATTCCACAAATAAATATAAGGTGGAGTACCACCTGAAACTGTTAAATTAACAGCTCCACTGTTACCTCCGTTACATTTTACATTTGTTTTTGAAATCGTGGCTGTTAGTGCTGATGCCGGTTCTGAAATAGTTATAGCCGACGATACTGTACAAGACTTTGTATCTGAAATAGTAACTTCATACACACCTGCACTAATGTTTGTTAAATCCTGTGTAATTTGACTAAAATTCCAATTATATGAATAATTTGGAGTACCACCTATTACTTCCAAATCAATAGAACCATTTGTGCCTCCACTACATGAAACATTTGATCCTGTAATACTACTAACTGCAAGAACTGCAGGCTCTGTTATAGTAACTGAAGCTGTTTTTATGCATAAGTTAGCATCTGTTACTGTTGCTGTATATGCCGAAGCAGGTATATTATTTAAATCCTCGCTATTTTGACCTGAGTTCCATAGGTAAGAATAAGGCTGAGTACCTCCTAAAACCGTTAAATTTATTGAACCATTTGATGCCCCAAAGCATTTAACATTTGTAACCGACAAACTTGTTACAAGAGCCGCCGCAGGTTGAGTTACCGTAACCGATGATGTAGCCTGACAACTATTTGCATCAGTTATAGTTACAGAATATACTCCTGACAAAATATTATTCAAATCTTCAAAAGTTTGCCCACTTGACCATAAGTATGAATATGGCAAAGTGCCTCCAGAAGCAATTAAATTTATTGCTCCATCTGAACCTCCATAACAATTGACATTTCTGGCAATTAAAAATTTAGTTATTTGTGAAGGTTCAGAAATAACAATTGAAGAATTGCTGATACATCCATTATTATCAATTACAGAAACATTGTAAGTTCCACCGGCTAAACCCGTAACAGAAGTTGTTGCTCCTCCACTCGACCATTGATATGAATATGGAGTTATTCCACCAGAAGCACTAATTGATGCAGAGCCATTTGCAGCACCATAGCAAGTTACATTTGAACTTGATAGAACAGTAATCGAAGGTGCATTTGTATCAAGAATATTTAATGTTTTTGTATTCAAACATGAATTTGCATCAGTTACAGAAATTGTATATGCTCCTGCACTTAAATTTGTTAGTGAACTACTTGTTGAATTATTTGACCATAAATAAGTATATGGACTTAAGCCACCCGAAATTGCTACATCAGCTGTCCCAGTGGCACTTCCACAAGTAGAATTTGTTTGAGCTGAAGTTATAATTATTTCAGATGGTTCAGTTAATGTTGCAGAAGCAATAGCAGTACATAAATTTGTGTCAGTTATTGTAACAGAGTAATTCCCTGCTTGTAACGAAGTAATATCCTCATTTGTAAGTCCATTAGACCATAAATAAGTATAACCAGAGGTTCCGCCAGAAACTGATAAATTTAAACTTCCATTTGATGAATTATAACAAGATAGGTTTGTTACAACTATTGAAGCAGAAAGATTGTTCAATGGCTCTGAAATACTTGTTGACGCAGTTGCACTACAACCATTTGCATCTGTTATAGTTACAGAATAACTTCCTACGGTTAAATTAGATATATCTTCAGTTAAAGCTCCATTCGACCATATAAAAGAATAGGGAAAAACACCACCAGAAACATTTAAGTTGATTGATCCATCATTATTCCCTTTACATTTAACATTATAAGGTAAAAGTACTGCCAAAATTGCAGAAGGTTGAGTTAATAATATTACAGATCTATTCTCACAGAAAGAACTATCTGTCAAAGTAACATTGTAATTTCCTGAGTATAGATTTGATAAGCTAGCTGTTGTTTCACCTGTATTCCAAATATAGCTGTAAGGCAATGTCCCTCCTGATGGATTAGTTAAAATGCTACCATCATTTCCTCCAAAACAAGATATGTCAATATGTGATTCATTAATAATAAGACCATTAGGCTCATTTACAAATACAGTCGATGAGGTTGAACAATTATTAATATCAGTAATTGTAACATTATATGTTCCAGCTCCAATACCATCAATATCTTCACTTATCTGTCCAATGTTCCAATAAAATGAAAAATATGGTGTTCCTCCAAAAACTGAAATGTCTATTGCTCCATCTAAATTCCCTAAGCAATTTGCATCTTTCACAACTACATCCATTTGAATGTCATTTTCAGGTTCGTAAACCTCTGTTGATGAAGTAGTAATGCAGCCATTAGAATCAGTAACAGTTACAGAATATGTTCCAGACTGTACATTATAAATATTTTGAGATGTTTCAGAATTATTCCAAAAGAAAATATAAGGAGATGTACCACCACTAACTGATAAATTTATATAACCATCAGCTCCTCCTTTGCAACTAACATTATTTCCAATTGCATAAGCACTTAAAAATATTGATGGTTTTTCTACTTCAGCTTGATATGTAACATTACACATATTACTATCATAAATAGTTACAGTAAAAATTCCAGCAATTAAATTATTTATATCAGCAGTTATAGCACCATTGCTCCAAGTATATGAATAAGGAGAAGTTCCGCCACTTACTGTTATATCTATTGCTCCATCATTTCCTTCAAAACAACTTATGTCTGAAATTAAAGCTGAAACATCAAAAGTTGAAGGTTCATAAATTGTTACACTTTCTGTTGCACTGCATCCTATATTATCGGTAACAATAACGGAATATACTCCTGTTGTTAAAGAGCTAATATCCTCTGTAGTAAATCCATTACTCCAATTATATAAATAAGGTGCGATTCCACCACTTATTGTAATATTAACAGAACCATTTTGTTCTCCAATACATTTTACATTAGTCCCAGTAATATTAACGAAAAGATTCGTTTCCTCAATTATTCTTATAGAAGCACTTGATGTACAAGCACTACTATCTGTTACAGTTACGCTATAAGTTCCACCACCAACTGTAATCGAAGATGCCATAGCTCCACTTACGCCATTTGACCATTCATAAAATGCAAAATTATTTCCGGGGCTAAGTGTTACAGTTTGACCAAAACAAATTGAAGTATCATTTCCAAGAGAAATTGGAGGGTTATATGCTACATATATAGAATCCCTTTTCGAAGAACAATTAATACTACTTGCATCAACCCAGTACCAGCCAGAATCTTGAGCAGCAATAGTTTGAGTAGTATCACCAGTGTTCCAAAAATACGAATTCCATTCAGCACCGGCATCAAGTAAATATCCACAGCCATTAAAAGATGAATTTATTGTCGCTGCATTAGCAGGAACTGATGTAATTGTATAAGTATTTCCATTTCCTCCAGGTTTACAAAAAATTATAGTATGCGGACCTTGTCCACTCATACATACAGGGACATCGGCGGGATATTTTGTTGTGTCGCAATAATCCCCAACTGTATTCATTAATTGCCACTCTAAATTTTGTGGTAAAGCACCATCAGTAACACTAAAAATGATACTTCTTGCTGAACTGTGTAATGTTAAAATAAACTTAACACAACTGTTCGGGGGATTATTATAACTACAACAACTGCCATCTCTGTCAACTCCTGCCTGAGTCCAAACAGCACTTGGGTCGCTTGATAAGTCAACAACAAACACAGGAACAGCTCCATCACAAGCACCACTTTGTGCATTTAAACCCCTTGTCGAAAGCACAAGAAATATTATAATCAAAAATATATTAATCAGCACATTGGCTAAATACATCTTTGCAAACAGTTTCATATTTGCAAATTGTAAAATAGGATTAATATTTTTTAATATTTTTTTCATTTCTTCATTTCAATTCGTTAAATCACACATTCAATTCGTTCACCCCCTGCCTTTGTCAGGTGTTTTCACCTGACAATTCATTTATAAAGTACAATTTATTTTTCAGAACCGAACAATTTAACAATATAACAATTTAACAATTTAATTTCAACTCTTTTAATTAATATTAATTTCACTAACACTTACACATGACATACTATCAGTAACAATTACCTGATAATTACCAACCGTTAAGCCTAAAATATTACTAGATATTTGCCCATTACTCCAAATAAAAGTATAAGGAGGCATACCACCTGTAACATTCAAACTGATACTACCGTTGCTACCTCCAAAACAAGTAATATTATTAATAGTAGCATCAACAATAATTTCATCAGGCTGATTAATTGTAACCGAAGCAGTCTCTATGCAACCATTGTTGTCGGTAATTGTAACTGAATAAATTCCTACTCCAATACCATTAATATCTTCTGTTATTTGTCCAATGTTCCATAAAAAAGTATAATCTGGAGTTCCTCCAGAAACTGTTAAATCTGCAGTACCCGTAACAGTTCCAAAACAATTGGCATCAGTTTTAGTAATAATAGCGGTTAAATTTGTTGATGGTTCTGAAATTGAAACAGTTGCAGTTGTTGTACAAAAATTTGCATCAGTAACAGTTAAATTATATGTTCCGGCAATTAAGGTTGAAATATTTTTTGTAGTTGTGCCGTTTGACCATAAATAAGTGTATGGAGAAGTTCCACCAGAAACTGTTACGTCTGAACTTCCATTATTACCTCCCTTACAGCTAACATTATTAGCAATAATATAAGCCGATAGTGCAGCACTAGGTTTTGTTATTGTAGTAGATGCTGTAGCTGTACACAAATTTGCATCGTAAATTGTAACAATATAAATTCCATCTGATAAATTACTTAAATCTTGAGTTGTGCTTCCATTATCCCAATTATATGTATAAGGCGATGTTCCTCCTAACACTGTTAAGTCTGCAATTCCATCAGTATTTTCAAAACAAGTAACATTTGAAACAGTTATTGAACCGGACAGTAATGACGGATTACTTATTGTTGCAC
>Ga0154347_1169_pt2 | contig 19942 bp, 12 predicted proteins | sample RifGroA2_FD_115875 | JGI IMG/M metagenome (GOLD analysis project Ga0154347, IMG submission 115875) | Bacteroidetes bacterium GWA2_31_9
TAAATTTATTATAAATTAATATTTAATCTCATCATTCCAACACTGGCATTGTCAACTGAAGTTAATGCTCCAGGGTTAATAATATACTGAAATACTGGTTGTAGCGAAATTTTATCAGTTACATCGTACTTATATGTAAATTCAAGTGCTGATTCATTTGTTGCGATAATTGGTGAATTCAATTTAACAACATCGTCGTTTATTGAAGCATAAGCAACACCAACACCTAAAACTCCTTTTCCTTTTTTTGATAAAAATCCATGAATATGCAATCCAAAACCGCCATATAAGTCAACCAAATTCTGTGATCCCTGAGCAAAACCAAATTGTCCAAAGCAGGCAATGTGTCTTTCATTATCTATCGAAAAAAGATCTTGATCGAAAGTGCAATAAACAGCAAGATTGCCACTAATGATAGTATCTGAGGCATCTGTTAATGAGGCATAATCAGCATTATGATACATTGCACCAATTTTGTATTCTGTTTGAATTTTTTCTTCAAAATACTTTGTATATCGAAGCTCTGCTATTGAAATAACTCCTTCATCACTTGTTAATTTCCAATTTGTATTGTATGGATCGTCTGCAAAATCACCAGGATTGCCATCATAAAAACCTACTCCAGCTGATAAATTATCAGTAAACTTATAATTCAAAACTAAACCTAAAGCATTTTTTGGAAAAATGGAAACAGGCATATTTAATGATAATGCTGGATTTACTCCAAAAGAACTATTTGTAAATAATGAACCATAACCTGTTGATTGAAAATTAGCTGCTAAATCGTTTACGCCTGCTAAAACTGTAAGTTTACCAATTTCTTGCTGATAAGCTAATTGATAAATAAATGTGCCATCTCCATTTTCAGCGTTAGAGAATGTTTGAATGTCGCCAACTAATGAACCAGTAGGTGTTTCGGCATGAGTATTTAAGCCGTATAATTGAAAAGTTCCACCTTTCCATAAGCCAAGTTTTTCGGTGCTAAATTCAGTTCCAATTAAAAATAAGCCTAAATACCCTGGAGAGTTGTCAATTTTAGAATTAATAACACTATAAAAATCACCAATATATGTTGCATTTAGGGTTAATGCACTATCTATTTGTGAGTAAGCTATTGATGGTAATATCAATACTGTGGTAAATAATTGTAAAAAAAAGTTCTTTTTCATTTTAGTATTTTTTATAATTAATATTCTACAAATTAATTATGATTAAAACTTTTAATCTATACCTAACAATTGGTAATATTCATTCCTCATTCTTGAAGTTTTCTAAAGAAACACTGTACTTTATAATTCACACTATTTAAATTTTAAAAAAAGTTATTACATCTTTTAATTGTTCTGCTTGACTGGATAACTCTTCAGAGCTTGTTGCCATTTCTTCTGACGATGATGCATTTTGTTGTGTTACATGATTAAGCTGATTAATTGCTTTATTAATTTGCTCAGTTCCTGTACTTTGTTCAGAACTTGCTGCAGAAATTTCTTGTACAAGCTTTGATGTTTTCTGAATATCAGGCACAATTGCATTTAACATTTCGCCTGATTTTACAGCAATTTCAACACTTGTTTTAGAAAGAGTATTTATTTCATTTGCTGCAATTTGACTACGTTCGGCAAGTTTTCTAACCTCTGATGCAACAACAGCAAAACCTTTTCCATGCTCTCCGGCTCTTGCAGCCTCAACAGCAGCATTTAATGCAAGAATATTTGTTTGAAAAGCAATATCGGTAATAATTGATATTTTATCAGCAATTTTCTTCATTGCCTCAACAGTTAAGTTTACATTGTTATTGCTTTTAATAATTTCTTCGTAAGCTTTTATTGCAATTTTTTCTGTAAGTTTTGCATTTTCACTGTTTTGATGAATATTGGCTCCCATTTCTTCCATCGAAGATGAAATTTGCTCAACTGATGCTGCCTGCTCTGAAGCTCCTTGCGAAACTTCTTGTGAGCTCTGACTTAGTTGATTACTAGCAGATGCAATATTTTCGGAATTAGCAATAATTGCAATTACAACTTCTTTCAGCTTTTCAGACATTTCCTCCATGGAATGTGCTAAAAGACCAATTTCATCTTTTTGATGTACATCAATTTTGACAGTTAAATCACCATCGGCTAATTTTTTTGAAAAGTCAACACCTTTTTTTAATGGATTAACAAGTCCTTTTGTCATAATTAATACAAAAATTATAGTAATTATTGTAGAAATTATTACAATTAAAATTACACCATAGTTTGTAGTTTTTGCCTGACTAACTAAATGTTCATCAGTTAAAACATGCTCGCCTGAAACATCAATAATTTCAATTAAAATAATACCTACTTCTTTTAAATATTTCATAGTTTCGTTACTATAAATATTTTGTATTGCATTAATCTTATTTAATGAATCATTGCTATTCCATATTTCTGAAATTTTTATTGCAGATTGATGTAGTTTTTCGTGTGGTGATTCAATTTTGTTGAGTAATTCTTTTAGTTGTGGAACTTCCTTTTCAAGTGCTAATCTTTCATCTCCATAATACCATTTTCCAAAAGCACAATTGTGTGAATTTTTTTCGATATTAAGTTCATTTTCATTTTGTTTCATAACAAACTCACTCAAATTTACAGTCCATTTTAAATGATCAACATAAATTTGTTTTAATGTACTTTGAAAATTATTTCCCTTAACCATACTTTCTGAATCGTTTATTAAAAAATAAATTCCAATTATTGACCAAAATGCTACAATTGCAGCAAGCAACATTATGACACCAAATGAGAAGTATAATTTGTAAGTTATTTTTAAATTATTCCAAGTCATGTAATTTTATATGTATTGTTAAATAAATTTGGATACTTCGACAAATTCAGTGACTAATCAATTATTATTAAAATTTTTCAAATTCTGAATGTTTTCCATCGTCATAAATCTCTAATTCAAAGCCTTTTTTGTTTGTTATTTGTTGTTTGTAGTTTGCTGTTTTTGGTTGAATATGTGCAACTTTAACTTTATTTTCCTTTTTGGTTTTAAAAGAAGTTGTTTTTGAATCAATTTTGAAAAATGAAATTATATCTTTTAATTGTTCGGCTTGACTTGAAAGCTCTTCGGAACTTGTAGCCATTTCTTCTGATGCTGCTGCATTTTGTTGAGTAACTTGATTCAACTGATTAATTGCACTGTTAATTTGCTCTGCACCAGAGTTTTGTTCAATACTTGCTGCTGTAATTTCTTGTACAAGCTTTGATGTTTTTTGAATATCGGGAACAATTTCGTTTAATAGTGTATTAGATTTTATTGCAATTTCGACGCTTGATTTTGAAAGAGTATTAATCTCACTTGCAGCTATTTGACTGCGTTCGGCTAATTTACGTACTTCAGATGCAACAACTGCAAAACCTTTTCCATGTTCACCTGCACGAGCAGCTTCAACAGCAGCATTAAGTGCTAGAATATTGGTTTGGAATGCTATATCGCTAATAATTGAAACTTTATCGGCAATTTTTTTCATAGCATCAACTGTTTGATTTACATTATTGCTACCTTCTAAAATATCGGACGCAGCTTTTGCAGATATTTTTTCTGTTTGTTGTGAATTGTCTGTATTTTGTTGAATGTTTGAAGTCATTTCTTCCATTGATGAAGATATTTCTTCGGCTGATGATGCTTGTTCTGATGCTCCTTGAGAAACTTCCTGAGAGCTTGAACTTAACTCTTCACTTGCTGATGCTATATTATTTGCACCATTAACCACTGCTTCAACAACTTCTTTGAGTTTTAAAACCATATTTTGTAATGTTAGAGCTAATATTCCTATCTCATCTTTTTGTTGAATATTGATAGTTGCTGTTAAATCTCCTTCAGAAATTTTAGTTGCAAAATCGACACTTAATTTGATTGGTTTTGAAATATTTCGAGCAATAACAAAAGCAATAATAACTGCAAATAATGAAGTTAGAAAAAATAAAATTATTGTTTGCATCATTGCTTTTTGTGAAATAGCATCAGTATCTCGGTTAATTTGAGCAATTGTTTCTTCATAATTTTGCTCCAATTTTTCAAGAATATCAATAATGACAGTTCCATTTTCGTCAATAGTTTTATCAAGTTTTGCTAAATTGCTTTCAATGCTAACTGTATCATCATTTTCAACAATTTTAAGTCTATTAAAATAATTTTGTTTTAATTCTATAACTTGACCATAACTATTGGAAAATGTTTGAAATTTGTCTGTAGTTTTTTCACACTCAATTTTTACATTATTTTTCATTGATAAATAATTAATTCCCCAACTATTATCTATAACAGAATTAATTATTTCGTTAAAATTTTTATTGTAATCTTTTGTAAATCGATCGTGTTCATTAGAAAATACATTAAATTCAGCTAGTTCATTGTCTTCAAGAATTTCCATTAACATCTGCATATCAGAACGGATGTTATATTTTGCTTCCATAATAGCATCGGCAAGTTCATAACTTTTAATTATGTCGTTTTTACTTCTTTCTAAATTATTAAGTGTATAAACCTGTTGAAAACCAATAATTATAAGTAAGGCGATTATTACACCCATTGCTGTAATTAATTTTGTTCCTATTTTAAGATTTTTCCATTTCATATTACTTTTTCTTTTACCGTAGGACTTGTTCCGATTCATCGGAAGGCACAAAGTCGCAATGTATAAATCTTTACGACTTAGTGTCTTTGCTACTTATTAATACTTAAAATTTTTCAAATTCTGAATGTTTTCCATCATCGTACAACTCTAAATCGTAACCCTTTTTGTTTGTGGTTTGTGGTTTGTGGTTTGTGGTTTGATGCTTAATATGAGCAACTTTTACTTTATTCTCTTTTTTTGCTGTAAAAACTTTTGATTTTGCATCAATTTTAAAGAATGATATTATATCTTTTAACTGTTCTGCCTGACTTGCAAGCTCTTCGGAACTTGTTGCCATTTCTTCTGATGCTGCTGCATTTTGCTGAGTAACCTGATTTAATTGATTTATTGCACTGTTAATTTGCTCTGCACCTGAATTTTGTTCAATACTTGCAGCAGTAATTTCCTGAACAAGTTTTGATGTTTTTTGAATGTCGGGAACAATTGAGTTTAATAATGTACCTGATTTTATTGCAATATCAACACTTGATTTAGAAAGTACATTTATTTCGTTTGCTGCAATTTGACTACGTTCGGCAAGTTTTCGAACTTCGGCTGCCACAACTGCAAATCCTCGTCCATGCTCACCAGCACGAGCTGCTTCAACTGCTGCATTAAGAGCAAGAATATTAGTTTGGAAAGCTATATCGCTAATAATTGTAACCTTATCAGCTATTTTCTTCATGGCTTCAACCGTTTGATTAACATTACTACTTCCTTCGATAATATCTTCGGCAGCTTTTGCAGAAATTTTTTCGGTTTGCTGTGAATTGTCTGTATTTTGTTGAATGTTTGAAGTCATTTCTTCCATTGATGATGAAATTTCTTCGGCTGATGATGCTTGTTCTGATGCTCCTTGTGAGACTTCTTGTGAACTTGAACTTATTTCTTCACTTGCTGAAGCTATATTATTTGCTCCACTAATAACTGATTCAACTACTTCACGAAGCTTTTCTACCATATTTTTTAGTGAATCGGCAAGCTTTCCAAATTCATCTTTTTGATTTACATCAATAGTTGCTGTTAAATCGCCAGCAGCAATGCTTTCGGCAAATTTTACTCCTTTATTAAGAGGACTAGTAATTCCTAATGTAATAATCAAACCTAAAATAATAGACACTAATACGCCCAATAATACAACAATCATTAATCCCATTACTGCATTATCCAAACTCTCATTAGATTTTATATCTTCTACATGAGCAATTTGATTATTTATTTCAATTAATTTATCAAGACTTTCATGCGTTGAATAATATAAATTATTAGCTTGTGCTAATTGGTCGAAAACATTCTGGTCAAATGCTTTAACTACTTCGTCATCGAAAGATAATCCACTGCTTATTAGTTTATCCTTTTCTTTTGCCAGTTCATTAATTTTTTTGGCTAATGGTTCCCATTGTTCCCAAAGTTGAACAAAATTTTTCCATTCAATTGCTTCTTCTGTTGACTGAGGTAGTAGCTCGTAAATTTTCCATGCAATATCAATGTCTTTCCATGAAGTTTCTAATAAATCGTATTGTTTCTCTCGTGCATCCTGCGATTTCATTAATGGATTTGCAAGACCTCTGTTTGCAACAATTACCCTATTTTGATTAGTTGAAACTTCTAATAAAGCTTTAATACTTGGAAGCCTTACTTCAATAATTTCATCGGCAGAATCCATTACATCGTTTAAACCTTTATAGCCAATAAATCCGATGAAAGCACCAATAAGTGCAACTATAATAAAACCTGTAAGTAACTTTGTTCTAACATTAATATTTTTCCAGTTCATTTTTTCTTTTTTTATTAATTTTTAATAGTTAATTTATTAGGCATCTGATTTTTCTTTGAAGCTATCTTTGAGCATGATAATTTCTTCTGATGAAAATACTTTATCAATATCAAGTAACATGATAAACTCTTCGTTAAAATGTATCATTCCTTTGATAAATTCAGATTTGTATTTGCTACCGATGCTTGGTGGAGGCAAGATATTTTTTTCTTCTATTTCAAGTACTTCCTGAACAGAATCGACTAAAGCACCTACATGTACGTTATCGTTTTCAATAGCAATATCCATTACAATAATACATGTATTGGAAGTAATTTCATTTGCTACAATTCCAAATTTTACTCTAGTATCGACAACTGGTAACACAGTACCTCTTAGATTAATTACGCCCAACATATATTCTGGTGCTCTTGGTACTTTTGTAATTTTTGTCATTTCAAGTATGTTTAATACCTTACTTACATGTGCTGCAAATAGCTCATTTCCAATCTTAAAGGTTAGATATGAATTGCTATTTATTGTTGTTTCATTTGCCATATTTTTATTGTTTGAGGTTTGAAGTTTGAGGTTTGAGGTTTGAAGTTTGAGGTTTGAGGTTTGAAGTTTGAGGTTTGAGGTTTGAAGTTGGCTACGCAGTTTATTCCTTCATACCTTCATTCTTTCATTTCTTCATTCTTTCATTTCTTCATTCCAAAATCGTAAATCAATTAAATTGAGCTTCTCTTTTAATTTTTTCGTTTGAGAATTTTGATATTATTTTATTTGTATCCATTATTAAAGCTATAGTTCCATCGCCAAGAATAGTTGCTCCGGATATTAAATCCTGATTTTTAAATAGTTTGCCAAGAGGTTTTAATACAGCTTGATATTTACCTACAATAGAATCGAAAGATAAACCGACTTTAACTCCATCAAATTCAACCACAACCATTTGCATTTGTTCGGGGGCGTTGTCGTGCATTTCAAACTCGTCTCTTAAATAATAGAATGGGAATTGTGTTTCGTCAAGAATTATTAAATTGTTGTAACTTTTTATAAGGTTTGACTTTCTAACTTCATAACATTTATTAACAACTGACAACGGAATTACAAAATATGTATCACTAATTTTTACAAGTAATCCATCAATTATTGATAATGTTAATGGAAGTTTAATTGTTAAAGTAGTACCTACGTTTACTTTAGATTCAATATCAATTTCGCCACGAATTTTTAGTATATTCCTTTTTACGACATCCATTCCTACTCCACGTCCTGATACACCCGTAACCTTTGATGCTGTAGAAAAACCTGGAAGAAAGATTAAATCAAACGCATCTTTTTCTGTAAGAATTTTATCTGGTGTTATTATACCTTTTTCGATAGCTTTTGCTTTAACTTTATCAACATCAATACCTGCTCCATCATCAATTATTTGAACATGAACATTTGCACCAGAATAGAATGCTTTTAGCATCAATTTGCCTTGTGCTGGTTTGCCTTTTTTTACACGAACATCGGGCATTTCAATACCATGATCAATGCTATTTCGAATAATATGTAATAATGGATCGGTAAGATTTTCTATTATAGTTTTATCAAGCTCGGTATCAGTTCCTTCGGCACTAAAAAGAATATCTTTTCCTAATTCAGAAGATAGATCGCGAATTAATCTTCTGAATCTAGTAATTTGAGTTTCAATAGGAATCAGACAAATACTAAATGTAATATCACGTAATTGTCGTGTAATTTTTTCAAAATTTTCAGATATTGCTCCTAATTCGCTATTAGAATTATCATTTTCAGATAGTAGCAAAAGTCGAGCTTGTGAAATCACTAACTCACTCACAAGATTCATTAACGAGTCTAATTTATCTGAAGAGACTCTGATGCTAGAAATAAGATTTTCTTTCGCAATAGACTGTGAGCTACTTTTTTCGATTACTTCATCAGAAATGGTTTCAATGTTTTCGACTATTTGAGGAGTAATATTATCTGCTAAATTTTTAAGATATGGTAATGATATTTCAACTCCATTACTATAATCATCTCTTAATTTAAATTCAAATTCATCGTTCACTAAATCAAAAGATGCTATTTCGTTTATTTCTAATTTACATTCATCTTCGACAAATATAAATACATCCATTATTCCATTATGTCCTTCAGATGTTGAGATAACAGCAAGCCACTCAGTGTAACATACATCTGGAGTTATTTCATTTATTTCAGGAATCTCTTTTAAATTTGCAATAACAATTGCTTTACCAATAGAATGTAAATCTTCTAAAAGAAATAAAGGATTTGTTCCAAACTTTAGAATGTCTTCGTTTGGTTTGAAGCTAACTAAAAAAGTTGAATTTCCATAGGTTGAAGAACCGGAAACGGCTTCATCTTGCGGAATATTAACAACTTCTTCTTTAATCTCAATAATTTCCTTTATCTGTTTTGTAAGTTTTTCGTGCTTTTGAATATTTAAATCATTAGTTAATTTTTCGTCAACCAATAAAGCTTTAAGATGATCAACAGATTCTAATGTTGTGCTTAAAAGCTTAGAAGATATTTGTAATGCATTATTCCTTACTAAATCGTAAATTGATTCGAGATTATGGGTAAACTCCTCCATTTTTGTAAAACCAAACATAGAGCTATTACCTTTTAAAGTATGCATTACTCTAAAGACTTTCTCAATACATTCATTGTTGTTTGGATTTTCTTCAAGAGTCAACAATGATTCTTCAAGATCGCTAATTAATTCATTAGCTTCTTCAATAAATTTTTGCTTAAATTGTTCTATCATCTTACTACTTTTTTAAGCACTTCAAGTAATTTAGCTGGGACAAAAGGTTTAACAATCCATCCTGTGGCACCAGCTTCTTTTGCCTCAATTTTTTTTGCAGTTTGCGATTCTGTAGTTAAAAAAAGTATAGGTATATACTGATAAGTACTCATACTTCTAATCTTTCTTATTAAAGAAATACCATCCATAATCGGCATGTGCAAGTCGGTAATTACAAGATTAATTTCCTGACCGTCGAGATACTTAATTGCATCAGAACCATCACAAGCTTTCATTACAGAAAACCCTGCATTCTCGAGTGTAAATGATACGACTTCTCGAATGCTTTCAGAATCGTCGACAATTAATACATTTTTTGACATAAAATATATATTTAACAGATTATCAAATTTGTTTTATTTATTAACTTTTTTTGTTCGTCAGATAACACATATCTGATTGAGAGTATTTTTTCAGATTTTTTTGCTGATTTTTTAAATGACTCAAGTAATTGTAAAAAAGACAAGTCAATAGATGATGCGTTTTGAATTAAAAATTCATAGTTTGTATTTAGCTTCAATAATTCTAACATATCATTTTTAATTTCATTACTATTTTGAAGCGACAGTACTCCTTCAATAGTAATAACTGAACTATTTTCTGTCTGCTTAATCTCAAATTTATATGTTTTCATTTGTTTGTATTTTAGTTATTATTAAAGAGTTTGAGGTTTGAGGTTTGAGGTTTGAGGTTTAACTTCGTTGAGCTCGCAAGCTCGGTTGAAGTTGGCTACGCAGTTCATTCTTTCAATTTTTCATTTCTTCATTCCTAAATCTCTAAATTCTAAATTCCTAAATCTCTAAATTCCTAAATGTTTTGATAAATGTTTCATGTTAAAATTTAAAAAAGTTCGACATCTCCTAATTCATCTTGCTCAACAATGCTCTCTTGACTATCTATATGCGACTGTTCATGATGAATGTTCCTTTCGCTTTGCATTGTATAATACTTTTCAATATGTCGAAGGTTAATTTCTTTGTTTTCAATATTATGATTTATTATTTTGTCCTTAATTTTTTCATAAATCATTTCAAGATCATTAACAATATCATCAGATGTTTTATCAAAATTTGATGATTTCTCAATATGTGTAATTGTAGGATTTATCTCATCCTGAAGCATTTCTTGTAATTGGTTAATATGAGTTAAAACCAAGTTTATATGATCTTTTTTTTCTTTTAAGCCATTTATTATATTGTTCAATGAAAGATTTAAATTTCTATAATCCTCGTTGAATGAATGTGCAATAATTTGCTTATATACAGATGAATTTACTTTTTTACAATCTTCAAAAAGGTAATTAATTTTTGCATATATTTTTTCGGGGATTATATATTTGTTTTCAATTAATACAGTAACCTTATTTGACAATAATTCAATAAAAGAGTCAACTTGAGAAAGGTCATTGTTTTCAATATTTTGATTAAAGTCTTTTAATGTATTTATTAAATCATTAAAACCTTTATCAAATTCTGTAAATTGAACATTAATATTATTAAGTTTACTAATAGATTCCTTTTCAAACGATTGCATTATTTTATTATCATTATCTAATGATTTATCTTCATTATCAGCAGTAAGTTCGAACAATTCATCATCAATAACAGAAGAGAAGGTATAAAACTTATTACAAATTTCATATAATGTATTGCTGTAATCGAGTATTGTATTAAGATTCACTTTAATACTTTCGAATGCTGTCTGACACTCTTTATTTGTAAGGTCAATTTGAGCTGAATGAATTTTTGTAATATCTGGTAAAATCGATAAAAATTTTGTATCGCTAATTTTATTATTTTCAATATCTACAACTAAATTCAACTCATTAATTACTTCTAAATGAATCGAAATTATGTGTTCTAATTTTTGTCGAATAATATCATGATATTGTAAGTTTGTTACAATTTTATCAATTGATGAAAAGTAATTTGCAGATATTTCTGAAAGTATATTTAACTCATTATCAGTAAGAGCTTTTTGTTTTATAGAAATTTCTTTAGCTTCATTAATTCTGGCAACTATTAAATCAGTTACATTACTATTGTTATGAAATAAATTATTTAGTTCAACGATGCCTGTATTAAAGTATTCGATTAAAACATTAAAATTTCTTTTGAATAATGAATTAACCCATTTTAAATTTCTAATTAAGTTATCAAGTTTTACATTAGAATAATTAGTGTTTTGCTTATTTTCTTCAGTCAATAAAACAATTCGAATATTATAGACTAATGAATTATATTCGTTCTGAAGACTTATTAGTTCATTAATTTTAGATTTAATATTTGTCAATTCATTTATAATTCGCTCAATATTAGCATTTAGCACATTCGATTTTGAGTATATGTATTCAAATTCGTTATTAATCTCGTCATCAGAATAGTATATTTTTTTTCCAAAAATCAGATCTATAAACTGTTTTGTATTTTCTCCAATATCCTTTGCTTTTTTATGCAAATTTCTCAACTCCCTCGATAACTTTAAAAAGTCATTTTCAGAATATTTTTGTAAAGTATCAACCTTTAGGTTTAGCTCTCCAAATTTTGAAACTAAAAGACTTTTTATTGAATTATTATTATTTGGCATAATAAGATTTACTAAAATTTATTTATTATATCGTTTAATTTATCAATTGTATAAGGCTTGCTAATTACACCATCAAAATAGTCGAAATGTGGATTTTCTCTAACATACTCAAGTGGGTGAGCAGTTAAGGCATAAACCTTAGTAATATCAGAACTAAGCAACATTTCGCTTCTAATATACCATGCTGTTTCAAATCCATTCATAACTGGCATTTCAATATCAAGAAGTACTAAGTCAATTTTATTTTCCTTCAAGACATCAAGGGCTTCCTGTCCATTTTTTGCTTCAAAGCATTTTATTTCAGGAAAATCGTCTAATAAATCAACAATTAAGATTCGATTAGAAGCAAAATCGTCAACAACAAGTATTGATATTTTTTTCATATTAAAAAAGTTCTACTTCAATATTTTGTAAAAATGCAGCAAACGTACAACCGTTATTAAGCTTAATATCGTTAAGGGTTAAAAGAACAGAAACCTCATTCCCTTCTATTGTTTTGATATTAATTTCAGATTTAGAGTTATTAAGTCTTTTTGTTTCACCATTTTGATAATAAGCTCCGAAACCATCTTTTTCTTTTTCAAGCTTTAAGTCGATTATAATATCAATATTCTTACCCAACAATTGTTCTTTTTCACAGCCAATAATTTCTTCAGCAGCTTTATTAAGATGGTCAATTACGCCATCTTGATCAAATGTTATAATACCCTCAACACAACCTTCTAATATTGTACTATTTTTCTTTTTCTCAGCTTCAATAACTTCAAGTTGTTTTTTAAGTTTTTTCTCACTGTCTTGGAGAGCGACTTGATTTTTACGCATTTCTTCTTGGAGTACTTGTAATTCTTCTATGTTTTGCAATAAGTCATTTTCTTTGTTTTTCAACTCATTAGCCTGTCTAATAGTTTCTTGCTCCATTTTCTTTTGCTCTGAAATATCGTTGGCAACATAAATTACTTTTGCAACTTCTCCATACATATCATTAACAGCTGTAAATGTTTCGTGTAACCATCTTTTTTCGTCCAAATTAGTTACTCTTAACGACTGACCTTGCGAAGGTTTGCCATTGATAGTGCTTTTCCAAGTACGTTTAAATTCGTCCAAATCATCTTTAACTATAAAGTCAAAAATATTTTTGATTTTAATATCTTCTATTGAATCAAATCCGAATGACTCCATAAAATATGGATTGCAATGAATCATTTTTCCGGAAGGTTCAAACTCGGCTTTCATTGTTGAGTTATTTAATGCTTGAATTTGTCCCTCATAATCAAGGCTTTGTTTTTTCTGCTCTGTTGTGTCAATTGCTAAAAATAATATTTTCTCAACCGAACCATTATTATCTCTAACACAGGTATATGTTGCCATTGTCCACAAGTCTTTACCTTGTTTGGTTACATGCTTCATATCGCCCTCAAAGTGCTTTCCTCCTTTTGAGAGTTTATCCCAAATTTGAAAAAACCACTCTCTGTCTTTTTCATTAATAAACATTGAAATATGCTGACCTTCAACTTCTCTGTTTGAGATGTAGCCTAATTTTGTTAAGAATTTAGTATTTGCATATAATAATGTTCCTTCTGTATCATATTCGGCTCTGATAAGTGTATGATTTACAGAATTTGTAAAACTTGCTAAAAGCTCACTTTGTTTTGCAGCTTCTTCTTGAGTAGCTTGAAGCTCTTCCATGTTCATTCTCATTTCTTCCTCTTGATCTGCCATTTTTTTGGCTTGTTCTTGAGTTTCACGAAGTAAATTAGCTGTATGAATATTTATTTTAAGATTAGCAATTGTTGTGGCTGTACTTGATGCAATTCTTTCAATAAAATCAATCTCGTATTGTTCAAAAATTTTAAATGATGCTAATTCAATAATTCCAAAGATATTGTCTTCAATTTTCATGGGAACAATAAGTAAATTACGTGGATTTGAAGTTCCTAATCCAGATGTAATTTCAATATAATCTTCAGGAATATCTGTTACAAAAATTGTTTGCTTTTCTAATGCACAATTGCCTATAAAACCATCGCCAATGTGTATTTTTTTCTCTAAGAATTTTTTTCTACTATAAGCATAAGCTGAAACTAATTCTAAATATATTTCATCTTTATTATCGTCATTATATAAGAATAATCCTCCTTGATTTGCCTTCAAATATTCGACTATATTCTTTAAAATCTCGTTTGCAAGAATTTCCATATTAGAGTTATTCTCTCGAAGAAGCTCTGAAAATTTTGCTAATCCTTCTGAAGCCCAATTACGTTGATCGTCTTCTTTTTTTCTTAATTTTTCATCCTCTTTTGCATCAATAAGACTTTTTCTCATATTCAACAATGAATTTCCCAATACATCACTATCGCTCAATGGAATATAATTGGCATGCAAATTTCCTTGACTAATTTCATTTGCAAAACTTGTTGAATCTTCTAATCCTTGTATTAAAGTATTTAAAGGATTTACTATGGTTTTAATTTCTTTAATATCGCTAACTTCTAATTTCTCGGCAACTTTTCCTTTCGACATTATCATTAATGTCTTAGAAATATTTGTAATTAATTTTATTAATGTTTTTAATAATAAAGTATTTAACAAAACAAATATTACAAGTACTATAAGATATGTTTTAAGTAATGAAATTATTAAACTATGAATAGAAGCATAAACATCTTCTTCGTTAACACTAATTCCAAGAAATGACTTTATTGGATCGTAATATTTGTAATATATTATTTTTTGGCTTTGAATATCTTCATCGTTTATATTTTTCAAGTGAGTTTTTCCATTTGATGTTAAAACAATTTTTTCAAATACTTCTGATGAAATTACATTTTTGCCTTCTAAAAATGGATGAACCAAATAAGTACCTTTCTTGTCTAAAATAAAAGCATAAGAGGTTTTCAAATATTTTTTACTATTAAAAATCTCTGAAACTGCATTTAATTCATTATTAAATTCCTTATTAATTTCAATTAAAGAATCGTTATAATTTTTTGCTAATAATTCACTTTTTTGTTTAAAGTATATATCCAAAATGTCGGACAAATCATTCAAGTGAACAAAAAATCTATTATCAGTATCCTTTAATATTCTTGACTTTTCAGTATTTACAACATAATAGCCATAAATTGAAAAAATTATTGTCAATACTAAGACTGATAAAATGTTATATACTAATGTAAATCTTAAATTAAATAATTGCTTCATAAAGTTTTTTTATAAAATAATTTTATACAATTTTAAGAAGAAAATCAATTTGTTTCATTACTTTTTATCTATGATAGATTATTTTAAAACATGATATATATCAATTGATTTAAAAAGACAACTCAGAATTCAAAAAAATATAATAAATCTATAAATGACAATTTGTCTGCTTTTAATTACAAATACGAATTGGTCTTAATTTTGACTGCGAAGAAACAATCTTTTAAAAAAAAATATTATGCCTATAATTTGGATTATTTTTGGAATATTTATGCTGATTAGTTGGGCTATTGGTGCTCAATTAAAGTCAAAATTTAAAACCTACTCTAAAATCCCTATAAACAATAATTTATCGGGGAAAGAGATTGCTGAAAAAATGCTGAAAGACCATGGAATTTATGACGTAACTGTAATTTCAGTTCCCGGCGACCTGTCAGATCATTACGATCCTACAAAAAAGACAGTAAATCTTAGCAAAGATGTTTTTTATGGACAAAATGTAGCATCGGCAGCAGTTGCAGCTCACGAATGCGGACACGCAGTTCAACATGCCAAAGCTTATAGCTTTTTACAAATGCGAAGCTCACTTGTTCCTGTTGTCAGTTTAGCATCAAAATGGGTACAATGGATCTTATTAGCCGGAGTGTTATTAGTTCAAAGTTTTCCTCAAATTTTATTACTTGGAATTGTTCTTTTTGCTTTAACGACAATATTCAGTTTTATTACTTTACCAGTTGAAATTGATGCAAGCAAACGAGCTTTAGTTTGGTTAAATAGCAGTGGATTAACAACTAATGAAACCCACCCAAAGGCAAAAGATGCTCTTGATTGGGCTGCATATACTTATGTTGTTGCTGCACTTGCATCTCTTGCAACTCTCATTTATTATATTTCGATTTATATGGGAAAGAGAGATTAATTTTTTGATTTTGTTAATAACTAAAAAAAGAGGCTTAATGCCTCTTTTTTATTTACATTACAACAATCTTTTGGGAATATTTCCTTTCACCATTTGTAATTTTTATAATATAAATTCCCTTTTCAGATATTTCAAAATATTGCAGTGAATTCATAATTTTTTCTGACTTAATTGCTCTTCCTTCTAATGAATAAATATCATATTTAGCATTAGAATTAATGGAATTATCAATTTTAATAGCAAAATTACCATTTGACGGATTTGGGAATATTAAAACTGATAAATCATCTTTCTTATTAGTCATTATTCGTGAACTCACTAATCCATTGGTAGAAAACGAATACATAGGCATTCCTTTATTTGGCGATAATGAATCAATTGCAAACGATAGAGAATGTAAACGTTTTCTATATGGACTAACAACTCTTAATTTAATTTTTACATCACAAGCCAAATAATCGAACATTGAATCCTGAAGAGGAATTCCAACCCACATACAATTCATAAAAACATTCTTACGTGAGTAATCACTACCATTTAACATAGCTATTAGTGTATCGCCATAATCATAAGCGTTCATTAAATTGACATATTTTTTTGTAGCGTTATCATACTGAATATTATGTCCCATAATATATACAAAATGTTTTCCACCCATAATTGGCTCTCCAGCAGAACCATTTGTACTCCAATATAAATCTGTTGCACTTCTGTAAGATGGATTCCAAATCATATCTCGTCCATTATCGCCTGTTAAACGTGACGATTCGCCAAACATAAGATTTAACCTTTCGCCAGTTTCAACATCAATTGCATAACCTGGAAACCAGCTCATACCAAATGTACCGGAATTATCGGGCAAACCATTTTTCCCAACAGATTGACTTGATCTTGGATAAAGCTTTTTTTGCTGATTTTCAGCAGTAGGTTCACCTATGTTTGATTCCAGAAATATTGAATCAGGACTATAACTACCAGAACAACCAGACCATACATACTTATTATCGGTAGTTTCTAAAACTGGACAACGAGTCCATTTTGAAGTATCAGAAGTGATTATTAAATCAACATTTGCAAGTCTATGATAATAGGATTTTATTTGCCCCTGACTTGATACTTCTGCAGGACCATGATTAAAATATGATACCAACCTATAAGGAGCAAAATTAGCATTTAAATTTTTTTCAAAAACCTGTTTTTTATCAACCCACTTCTCAGATAGTGCAGTACTAGATTTTCTATCATTGAAAAACCAATTACAATCGCTAGATGACGGATCTGTCCAATCAGTTCCTGATTTTATCCAATCTCTAAAATCATGAATATCTTCATCTTGCAGGAATTTTAGCCATGGTTTTGATGGATCTGAAAATTCGATAGAAGTTGATATAAAACCATTATTTATAGGATTTTGCTTAGTAATTTCAGGTTGTTGAATAAATAATTCTGGCGGAAAAGAATATGGTGTTTGAACAATCTCAACAGATAATCCAAGTTCTGGAATTATTTGTAAATCGTTAACTGAAATCCACGAATTTGAATAAATATTTCCAATTGGATTTTGATTAAACTCTCCGTATTTATCACTGATTACCCAAAGTGCATCAGTAATATAACCAAACACATCATAATTTATAGTATCTGAATTTATATTAGGATTATAGTAATAATAACCCTTTGCATTTTTTCGTACAGAGTTTGGTAAAAATTTTATTTCATATTCACCAATTGGAACATTCAATGGGTCTATAACTTTTATTTTAATTGGACTATAACCTGCTTTATACTTCAAAACCTCCGACTTCCAAGGTGGACCATTCATTATTTGTGTAATTGTAGAATCATCAAGGTCTATCATATTATTGCCACAGCCAAAGCCATCGTGTTGAGTAATTTCAGGCTCATTGCCATAATATGAATTTGTAGTTGTGTTTGCTGATACCGGCATTACTTCATAAACTTTTAAACCCAATTTACTTTCAATATATGGTAATTTTTGCCCAGCAAATGCATCTATTCCGCTCAAATTAAATTGCTTATAATTATTGTATGCATAAGCCACAGCCATAAAATAATATTTCTTATGATTCTCAAGTAATTGATTTGTTCCAGAAAATGCATTATGAGTTATTGTAAAACTATTAGAAATTCCAGAATTTGCTCCATCAACTTCAACTTTTGGTATATATTTTAGTGAATCAAAATTCCAATAATAATTTGTAATTTGGCTTATTCCATCGCTAATATCGCACTGAAAAATCATTTTTGCTTTTGATGTATCGCTTAATTGCTCTGCAGTAATATCTTTATTCTTTAATTGAAAAACTTTATAGCCTTGAAAATTGTAAGTTAAGTCGCAATTTGGAGTTGAAGCAGGACAAACAATTTGCGGATCGGTTATATTATATGTTTCGTTATAATTGTTTGAAGTAGGTCTGTTCCAAATTGTAATAGTAAATTGTTGATCTGATTCTGCAATTGTTAATTCCGGTGCATCAGGCAATTCCAGAGTTTGAAAACAATTATCAAAGAATTTTTGAATTTTATCATCTGTAAGTTTAAGTGCTTCAAGTGAAGCATTTAAGTTTGTATCATTTTCGGCTCTTGCCCATACAACTGCGAGCATTATATCGTTTATTTCTCCTGCTTCCATGATAAAAGGACCAGCGGACAATACAAATCTTCTGTCACCCTGATAATTTACATCTGTAACTTCAGACCATCCATTTGGATATTGTCCTGACATATCTATACCAGATGTTCCAAAATTACATTTATCTGAATTCCCAGGGAACATATAATCCGCAGGCACTTGAGTTGGATTATCTGGGCCCCAGCCAATTCCTCCATATAATAGATTTGAATTATCTTTCCATTTCCCAGATAATATATTATAATGATCAGCTGCAAGTATAGGACAGCCCAATGGACCCCATCCACCACATTCATAAAACATAAATTTTCTTATTCCCCATCTTTCATTATCAATTATATTATCTCCAAAGTTTTGTCCATTTATATTTCCATTTAAAATATCGCCAGATCCTTCAATTTCATAATTTCCAGATATAGAATCATATCTATATCCATTGTTACAATCAAGAATGCCTGAATTATTCCAGTTTGTTAAATCATCGTTGCCATCTGATTCTTTGTAAGGACCTTTTAAAAAATCTATACCTACTGCTGGTGGATAAGCTCCATAAGTATTAGGTTGTCCACTTCCGTCAAAATTGTCAGCACTATATAAATAACCCAAACCTCTATTAACATCGCAACCAATATAATCATCATCTGGCCAACCCAAATCAGCATCTGTCCATTGACCGAAGTATGTATTATTATATGAATTAGCAGAACTGTTATAAACTTCATAATTATAAAATGTTGTATTATTAATGTCGTCGTCGTTTGTCAGATAAGCAAATGCCTGAGCATGAACTTCAATTCCTAAAGCATCTCCTCCGGTTTCGGTATGAATATTTCCTTTATCGTTAAAAACCCACCAAAGGGCTACATCGCCATATAGAATTGATTTATTGCTTCCGGGAATATCTTTGCAACTTACAGTTCCATCAAGGTCGAAGTTTGGATAATCGCCATTATCTGGATTATAAATTCCATCGGCATTATTATCGAAAAATGGAGCTAAATAATTGGGATAGTTATTAGCAACATCGCCATGTGCAGGCCAATTAATAATTGATTGAGGAACAAAATAATTTGGAAATAAACTATCACGTTGAGAAACTGGAGTATTAAACCAATTTCTGAATGTTTTTACTTCCTTTCTTGTTACAGTATAAATTTTATTGTATTCTAAGCATGTTTCGACATTTGTTGTAGGAAAATTATTACCAGAAGTTGTTAAAGGTCCCGACCAGAAATCAATTCCATCTTGCCTGAATCTTTGTGCTGCAACATGTAACTGTCCATTTTGGTCGATACCACCAATCCAAACTGAACCAGCAAAAAGTGCTGTTTTTCCAGAACCCT
>Ga0154347_1219_pt1 | contig 19939 bp, 13 predicted proteins | sample RifGroA2_FD_115875 | JGI IMG/M metagenome (GOLD analysis project Ga0154347, IMG submission 115875) | Bacteroidetes bacterium GWA2_31_9
TTAAAATATTGAATATTAAAAAAAATTGACAAAAAATTGATTAAAATACCGACTTAGTGCCTGTCGGTAAAGTGTCTATAAGAAAACTACAAAAAAAATTAATCTCAAATAAACTCCAATTTTTCAAAACAGCTTGAATATTAGGCAATTGTAATTTGCGATTTATTTATTTTTTGAAGTCTGAAATTTGTTACTTTTTTATCCGGTAAAACTCTGACAAAAAAATTAATCATTTGTTAAAAATATATTATATAGAATGATTCTAAATAATTATTTTATATTATCTTTGATTTGTCTATTAAAATTTTTATTAATTCAATAAAATATGTTTTCAAATACTGTAATGTATTCAATACTCGACATGTGTGCTGATGCAGTAGTTATTATTAATGATATTGGTATTGTATCATTCTTTAATAAATCTGCCGAAGTTCTTTGGGGATATTCAAGAGAAGAAGTTCTTGAAAAGAATATTAAGCATTTTTTACCTCTTGAACATAAATTAAAACACGATGAATATTTACAACATTTTATAACAACTGGAGAAAAAAAAGTAATTGGAAAAGGTCGTGAAGTAGAACTTATGCGTAAAGATGGTGAATTAGTTCCTGTTCTTCTTACATTAAGCTATGCGATAGTTGATGGCAAATATATTTTTACTGCATTTATTAAAGATTACAGAGAAATAAAGAAGAACCAGAAAGAGTTATCAATGCTATCGTTAATTGCAAGTAAAACAGACAATTCGGTTGTTGTTACAAATCCTGATGGAGAAATTCAATGGATTAACGAAGGATTTAGTAAACGAACAGGATATGTTCTTGAAGAAGTAATTGGCAAAACCCCTGGTAGTTTTTTGCAAGGACCAGATACAGATAAAGAGGTTGTGAAATCAATAACTGAAAAATTAAAATCAAATGAATCTTTTACTATTGAGTTATTAAATTATTCAAAAACAGGTCAAAAGCATTGGATTTCATCGACTATTAATCCAGTATTTGACAATAACGGCAAAATATTTTATTTTATTGCAGTTCAGAATGATATAACCGATTTAAAAAGAAAAAACGAAGAGTTATATCTTGCAAAAGAAGAAGCAGAATTAGCAAGAAAATCACAAGAAATATTTTTAGCAAATATGAGTCACGAAATTCGAACTCCAATGAATGCAATTTTAGGTTTTGTTGATATTCTTAATAAAACCTCATTAGATGATATTCAAAAAGATCATTTAGATATTATTAGAAAATCATCCAAAAATTTATTGAATATTATTAACGATATTTTGGATTTTTCGAAAATTGAAGCCGGAGAAATGACTTTTGAAAAAAATCCATTTTGCTTAAAAGAATCGCTAAATAGTTTAATACAAACTACATCGTATAAAGCAAACGAAAAAGGTTTAAATATTAATTATCAATATTCTGAAAACTATCACGATTTATGTTTAATGGGCGACTCATTACGTTTAAATCAGATTTTGCTAAATCTGGTAACAAATGCAATAAAATTTACAGATAACGGAAATATTGATATTAAAATAAAAATTCTTACTGAAACCGATAAAGATATTAAAATACAATTCAATATAATTGACACTGGAATAGGAATCGCAAAAGAAAAGATGAATTTGCTTTTTCAAAGTTTTAAGCAAACTGATTATAGTACTTCAAGAAATTATGGAGGAACGGGACTAGGTTTGGCGATTTCAAAAAAATTGGTCGAATTACAAAATGGCACTATTGGAGTTGACAGCACATTCGGAAAAGGTTCAACATTTTATTTTGAATTAACTTTTGAAAAATCATCTCAGAATAAATCTTTAATTGTTGATAATGAAACTGAAACTAAAGCTTTTGACTTTAAAGAAATTAGCGTTCTTATGGCTGAAGATAATGTGTTTAATCAGCATGTTGTTACTTATTATCTAAACGAATGGGGATGCAAATATGAAGTTGCAAATAACGGAATTGAAGTCTTACAAAAATTAGAAAAATCAAAATTTGATATTATTCTGATGGATATTCACATGCCAATAATGGATGGAATTGAAGCGACTCAAATAATTAGAAATAGTTCTGATAGTAAAATAAACAAAATACATATTATTGCACTAACTGCTAGTGTTGTGAAAGGAGCAATAAAAAAATACATTGATGTTGGAATGAATGATTTTGTGTCGAAACCCTTTAATTCAAGTGAACTTGCAAATGCATTATTGAGAGGTTTAAAAATTAAAACTGATAAAAATGTTGAGACTAAAACTGATAAAGAGATTCCAGATTTATCAAAATTAAAGGAAATTTCTAAATCAAATATTGCACTTTTAAAGTCATTAACCGACTCATTTACAAAACAAGTGACTGAAGCAGACTTTGCCTTTAAGGAAAGTATAAACAATCATGATTTTAAAACAATTAAAGGATTTGCTCATAAGATAAAACCATCGTTTCATACTTTAGGATTGTTTAAAATGTTTTTAGAATTATCAAATCTTGAAAAAATTGCAGGAGAAGAAACAGATTTTGAAGCAGTCGAACAAATCATTACTAAATTTCAAAAAGAATTGCCTTCTATTATCGAATTTTTAAATAATGAGAATAATCTAGTGTAAAATAAAATATCTCAAGCATATAACATCAAGTTTTAGGATTAAAAACAAAAAATATTAGCCAAGGCAAATTTAAAACAAACATGGTTTGTAACTTCTCAATAACAACTTGGAAAAAGTCATTTTGAACAATCGAATAATAGAACAACGAATGAAGAATAACGAAGTAAAACCCACGATACGACAGTGTTTTCTTTTATTCACCCCGTTGGATAATATCTTTTATTGCACTTCCATTGTTAAACATAAGCTATCCAATGGGGTAAAAAATTCGTTTTTCAAATGTTCAAATATTCTATTGTTCAAAAAATAAAACTAACTATTGAGAACTTACCATGGTTTTAAAATTTTATGCCCATTATAGTAATATCATCTATTTGTTCTTCATTGTTAATCCAATTTACTATGGTTGTTTCTAAAATTTCTTTTTGTTCATACATAGATTTCTGGCAATTTTCAATAATCAATTGTTTAAGGTTTTTTGAAAGGAATTTTTTACCTTTTGGTCCGCCAATAGCATCTTCATAACCATCGGTCATTAAATATATTATATCACCTTCGTAAAGCATGAATTCATTATTTGTAAAACTCTCCATGTTGTCGTAAATGGCGATTGGCATTTTGTCGGGCTTTAGCTCGAAGAGTTTGTGGTTTAACTTCGTTGAGCTCGCAAGCTCGGTTGTTGTTCGTTGTTCGTTGTTGGCTGACGCATCCTCACTGAACTCTGACAGGGTTTTAAACCCTGTCAGAGTTTCGTCACTACGAACTATCCAAAGTGGATTATTTGCTCCTGCCCATTGAGCACGAAAGAAGTTTGATGTTTGATGTTTGACGTTTGATGTTATGTGTTCGTTGTCTGTCGACTGCATACTGATTACTTCCGACTGATTAATACTTACTGATAACTGCTTACTTTCCTTTTCTATAAACATTTCGCTACTCTGTAACTCTGTGTCGTTGTCTGCTGACTGTTCACTGCTTACTGAATACTGATTATCTTCCTCGTTTTGGAGTTTTGAGCTTGAAATTTGGCTCTTGGAACTTTGAGCTTGGGTCTTTATTACAACCAACGACATGTCCATCCCATCTTTTTGCTCTTCATTTTTTCCAGTTTGATTAAGTGCATCAATTATTGATAATCTTAATAAATTGAGAACCTGACTTGCTTGATTTACTTCGTTTTTACGAACAATCTCGTTCAAAAAACTTATACCAAGCATACTCATAAATGCACCAGGAACACCATGTCCAGTACAATCTACAACTGCAATAATTAGCCATTCATTAATTTTTGTTGCCCAATAAAAATCACCGCTTACAATATCCTTTGGTTTAAATAAAATAAAATAATCTTTCAATAAATTATCAAGAACAATGTCAGATGGCAAAACTGCTTGTTGTATATATTTTGCATAATTAATACTATCGGTAATTTTGGTATTTACAACCTCCAAAGTATTATTTTGAACATCGAGTACATCTCGCTGTGCTTCAATTTCGTCTCTTTGGGCTGTAATTTCTTCATTCGCCTGCTCAAGAGATTTATTTTGAATTAAAATTATCTCATTTGACTTTTTCTTTTGTCGATAGCTTTTGAAAATAATTAACGCAAGTAATATCATAAGTGCAAATCCTGCAGATGTTCCATAAATTACAAATTGCTTTTTATTTATCTCAAGATCCTTTTGTTCAAGTTTCAAGTTTTGAATCTCAATTTGTTTTTGCTTTTTTTCGGTTTCAAACTGCGTTTGCATTTCTGCCATTTGTTTCGATTTTTCTTCATTAAAAATTGAATCTTTAACTGCAACAGACTTACTAAAATAATCTAATGCAAATTTGTAATTTTCCTTTTTATAAAATAACCTTGATAGATAACTATATGAATAACTTAAATAGCTTTTTGAACCAATTTCTTTTGAAACATCAACAGATTTTTTTAAAAAGTCCTCAGCTTTTTCAAAGTTTTTTAATTCCAAATAACTTAATCCAATATTAATATAAATAAGTGCTAAAGAGTTTTTGTTATTCTCTTTTAAAGCTATATCATAAGCCTTTAAGAAATATTTAATTGATTCATTTTGTTTACTTTTGCCTTGATAAACAACTCCAATGTTAATATAAGCATTTGTAACAGCAGTTTTGTCTCCTATTTTTTTAGATAATTCTAGTCCTTTATTATAATATTCTAGTGCTTTTTCAGAATCACCTTTCTCGTCATATATAATACCAATGTTTCCCATTGTTTTTGCCGAACTTTCTTCATCTCCAAGTTCTTTTGCAATATTGAAATCTCTGAAATAAAAATCTAATGCTCCATCAAGGTTTTGTTGCATCCAGTAAACGTTGCCAATATTATTGCAGACAGCACCAATTTCTTTCTTATTATTAAATTCTTCATTAATTTTGAGAGCCTTAAAAAAATATTCCAAAGCTTCATTATAATCGCTTTTATAATAATATGTTACGCCAATTGTATGATAGCATCTTGCTAATAAATTCTTGTTGTTATTATTTTCTGCCAATTTTAGTGCTTCTGTTGCAAATATCATTGAAGTATCGGTATTTGAACCACCATATTCACTTGATATTTTAATCAATAATTCAATCCTAATACTGTCATTAATAGCTTTTTGTAATTTGTTTTTTAATTCATTTATTTTATTACTGTCTTGCGAGAATAAACAAATTGAAATTATATTCAATAAAACAATAAACACTACTGATTTAAAGAATAATTTATTATATGATTTATGCGATTTCATTCTTTATCAAACCTAGTCGATTTTTTGGTAAAACACAAATTGAAAATTCATTGATCTTAAATTTTGTTAATTAAATAGATTTTTTGTAATTAATTCTTTTGCAAGCGTCTCTTATTCTGACACATCAAAGATAAAGTGTTTAAAGTTTATAAAATCTAATAATACAGCTTGATGCTTTCTATAAAATTAAATATATTTGACAGAAATAGATTATTTTTTTAAAACCCAAATACTGAATTGTTAAATCTTATTGAAATTTATGTCATACAAAAATCTTGTTCAAAAACTTGGATTTAAACCAAAGGAAAATACTTCCGGAATTTTTCAAAAAAAGTATTCCAACTTGGGCGATTATTGCATTGACGTAGATTTTGATAAAAACATTTTTCATTTTGGTGGAAAAATAAAAATTCACGAAAAAGATTTTCAAAATATTACAAAACCCGAAGACTGGGTAGTGCTTGAATGTGTAAACCGACTTTTAGAAAAAGGCTACAAGCCTGAAAATATTTCACTCGAAAAAGTTTATCCTGCTGGTCACGGATTTTCTGGACGTTTAGATATTTGTGTTACTCGTGATGATGGTTCAGAATATTTATTAATTGAATGCAAAACCTTCGGAAAAGAGTTTGACGTAGCTTTTAAAAAATTACAAAAAGACGGTGGTCAACTTTTTACATATTTCAAATTTAGCAATAAAGCCGATGTTATTATGCTTTACGCATCGGAATTAAATAAAAATGAAATTGCTTACAAAAACGAAATTGTAAAAATAGAAACTGATTATAGAGCGGGTGATGTTAAAGATTTTTACGAAAAATGGAGCAAATTAACCAAAGATAATGGCATTTTTGATGTTTGGGTAAAACCTTATGATTTTGAAAGTAAGGCATTAACAATAAATGATTTAGAAGAAATAAAACAAGAAGATAGTAGTTTTATTTTTAATCGTTTTCTCGAAATTCTTCGGCACAATGTAGTTTCTGATAAAGGAAACGCATTTAACCGTATTTTTACTTTATTTCTTTGTAAAATTTACGACGAAAAAATAAATGAAGGAACGAATAATGAATTAGGTTTTCAATGGTTAGAAACTGACGACCATAGAAAATTTCAATTAAGATTGACTGATTTGTACAAAAATGGAATGCACGAATTTTTGGAAAAAGTTGTAACCGATTTTTCAGAAACCGAATTCAAAAATAAATTTCCATTTTTAACCGAAGAACAACGAAATCCAATTTTAAATGAATTTAGAAAAATTCGTCTTGAAAAAAACAACGAATTCGCAATAAAAGATGTTTACGACGAGCAATCGTTTAACGAAAATGCTGTTGTTGTTAAAGAAATTGTTGAATTATTACAAAAATTCAAACTTCGTTACACCAAAAAACAACAATATTTATCCGATTTTTTTGAATTGCTTTTAACCACTGGTTTAAAACAAGAAAGCGGTCAATTTTTTACGCCTGTTCCTGTGGCTCAATTTGTTATAAAAAGTTTGCCAATTGATAGCATTTTAGAAGAAAAATTATCATCTGCAAAAATTGATAATGATACTCTTTTGCCTTATGTAATGGACTACGCAGCTGGTAGTGGACATTTTTTGACCGAAACAATGCACGAAATGCAACGTTTGATTAAACAAAAAGACGATAAAAAATATAATCCAAGTGTTGCAAAAAAAATTAGAAATTGGCAAGACGACCATTTTGCTTGGGCAATTCAATATATTTATGGAATTGAAAAGGATTATCGTTTAGTTAAAGTTGGAAAAGTTGGCTGTTATTTGCACGGCGATGGTTTGGCAAACGTTATTCATTCTGATGGTTTGGCTCGTTTTACACATCCCGATTACAAAGGAAAACTATTATTAACCGATAAAGATTTCGCAAAGGAAAATAAACAGTTCGATATTATTGTTTCAAATCCTCCATATTCGGTTTCGGCATTTAAAAACACCGCTCGTGCTTTTTATAAAGACGAAGATTTTGAGCTTTACAATAGTTTAACCGACAATAGTTCGGAAATAGAGTGTTTATTCATAGAAAGAACTAAACAATTGTTGAAAGATGGCGGAGTTGCTGGAATTATTCTTCCAAGTTCAATTTTGAGCAACACGGGAATTTATACAAAATCTCGTGAAATTATTTTAAAATATTTCGATATTGTTGCAATTACCGAATTAGGTTCAAATACATTTATGGCAACTGGAACAAACACAGTTGTTTTGTTTTTACGCCGTAGAAATAACTACGAAAGTTCAAACTTAAAAATTTCGGTAGATAAGTTTTTCACTAATTTGCAAGATGTAACAATAAACGGGATTGAAAAACCTGTAAAAAAATATGTAAACCACGTTTGGGAAGGCGTTTCGTTCGACGATTATATAACTTTATTACAAAATACGCCAAATAAAACAATTACAGAACACGAAATTTTTGTAGAATATCGCAAAAAAATAAAAGCAAATAACGAAAAAGTATTTTGGGATATTTTGCTCGAAAAAGAAAACGAAAAATTGTATTATTTCATAATAGTTTACCCACAAAAGGTGGTTTTGGTAAAAAGTGGTGAAAAAGATGCAGAAAAACGATTTTTAGGTTACGAATTTAGCAACCGACGCGGAAGCGAAGGAATTCACCCAATACAACGAGGCAAAAATATTGAAGATTGCACACAACTTTTTGATGCCGAAACTTTCGAAAATCCCGAAAAAGCAAGCACATATATTTACAAAGCATTTAATGGAGATTTCGATTTTGAAATTAACGAAACTTTGAAACAAAACATTTCACGACACAACTTGGTTGATATGCTAACATTCGACCGTGTTGATTTTGAAAAAAACATTTCACTTTCTGTTAAAAAAAAAGTAAAAATTGAAAGTAAATGGGAAATCGTTAATTTGGGAGATGTTTGTTTGAAAATTACGGATGGGTCACATAATCCACCAAAAGGGATTAGTAGTGGTTATCCAATGTTAAGTTCAAGAAATGTTATTAATAATACGTTAACATTAGATGATGTAAGATATATTTCTGAAAAAGATTTTATTTCTGAAAATAAAAGAACACAATTGAAAGCTGGTGATGTTTTATTAACAATCGTTGGGGCTATAGGTAGAGTTGTAATTGTCCCTGATAATTTTCCTGCTTTTACTCTCCAAAGAAGTGTTGCAGTTTTAAAATGTGATTTTCAAAAAATAACTAATAAATATTTAAAATGTGTTTTAAATTATAACAGTATTCAGAGGATTATTGAAGAAACCGCTCATGGTGTTGCTCAAAAAGGGATTTATCTAAATGATTTGAAAAATCTTCAAATACCTCTTCCTTCAAAAGAAATACAAGAAAAAATTGTTTCAGAAATTGAAATTTTAGAAACAAACGAGAAAAATGCAAAAGAGAAAGTTAATAAATTAAAAAATGAATTAAATACTCAGTTCAATAAGATTAATAATTTTGGAAAAGTTTCATTATTTAGCATTTCTGAAAATCTAGATGCTTTACGAAAGCCCGTTACTAAAGGATATAGAGAAAACGGAAATATTCCATATTATGGAGCATCTGGAATTGTTGATTATGTTTCCGATTATTTACTTGATGATTATGTTTTATTAATTTCTGAAGATGGTGCAAATTTAAAAGCAAGAACATCACCAATTGCTTTTACAGCTGAAGGAAAGATTTGGGTTAATAATCATGCACATATTCTTAAATTCAAAGAAAAATCAACACACAAATTAGTTGAAGTTTATATCAATAAAACAGATATTTCAGAATATATAACAGGTCAAGCTCAACCCAAATTAAATCAACAAAACCTAAACAATATTAAAATCCCTTTTCCTCCAATTTCCGAGCAACAAAAAATTGTTTCAGAAATTGAAAAAATAGAAGAGAAAATTGCGGTTTTAGAAAAAGAAATTGCCGAAATTCCAAAACTGAAAGAATTGGTTTTGAAAAAATATTTGTAGTAAAAGTCAATTACAAAAAAATGAGGAACTTATTATTACTATTATTCTTTTCAATTTCCTATTTTGCTTCTGCTCAACAAGATTCGATTCAAAAGCCAAAAGAATATAGTTTTGTGATTCAAGATTCGCCATCACAGCTTTTTACAATGAGGCAAATGAATCAAACTTATTTATCGGGTAGCAGACTGCTTGCCAGAGCATTATATACTTCTTGCAAAAGCGAACATACAGCCGATTTAATACAAGTCGGTTTACAAGCTTTAATTTTAATGCCATTAACTCACGAAGAGGGACATAGGTCGATTTTAACAGGAAATAATATAGGTTCAATTTCACAGCCTTATATGAATAAATATGGAGCAGCCTATGTAAAAGGAGTTACCGACAAAACCTTAAAAGATTTACGTGATAATGACCTGCCAACATACATCAGAATTCATACAGGAGGCTTAGAATCAGACTATATGCTAACTAAGCGAGTTGAGGAAATTGGTAGTTTCGAGCAAGACGATTACAGGAATTATAAATGGGAATATTGGGTTCGTAAATTTGCAATTTTGCAATATTATGTATCAGGTTTATTTAAGTTCGACATTGATTTAAAAGAAGAAAAAAACGAATTAGAACGAGATATTGTTGGATACGACACTTATGGTGCAATTCGGCATTTGCATCGTCCTACAATGGAATTTTATCGTTACACAAAATACTCTGACCTCACAAAAGAAGAAAAAAACGATGTAAAAAAAGCAGGATATTTATCGTTATTAAATATTGTAAATCCAATGATGTTTGGGAAGCAAAATTTCAAACTAAACGAAAACACTCGCTTAAACTGCGGATTGGGTTACACAATGGCTCCTTTTGGCGATTTTATCGACGAAAATATCTGGATAAAATATAAAGCAATAAATATTGGCGTTTATGCCCGTCAATTTCAAAACAGAAGCAGTTTATTCAATGCTTTTGGACTGAGTTTGAACGAATTTCATCTAATCGAAAAAGTATCAATAAGCATGGCTGGTCATTTTTGGCAACAGCCTAATAATTTTGATTTTAATACTTCCGATTATTTTACTGGTGGAGCAATAGATGGCGATTTACGATATTTTTTCATGAGCAAACGGAATAATGGAATTAAAGGCTTTTCAATTGATTTTGGTTGTATTTACAAAACAAAAGGATTCCTACCCGAAGAATTATATATTAATGAACATCTTGGATTTAGGATTGGAACAACCTTGATTTTATAATTTATGATTCCTGATAAAAAAGAACATCCAAAAGTAAAAACCAATTTGCATCCACGAAACAGACATCGTGAACGTTATGATTTCAAACAGCTTATTGCATCTTGTTCAGAATTAGCTCAATATGTAAAACTTAATCCTTACAACGACGAATCAATAGATTTTTTTAATCCCGAAGCTGTAAAAGCTCTGAACAAGGCACTTTTAAAGCATTATTACGATATTCAATATTGGGATATTCCTGCAAATTATTTATGTCCGCCAATTCCAGGAAGAGCCGATTATATTCATTATGTAGCAGATTTGCTGGGCGTTAATAATAATGAAAAAATCCTAACTGGAAATAAAATCAAATGCCTTGATATTGGTGTTGGAGCAAATTGCGTTTATCCAATTATTGGAAATAAAGAATATGGATGGTCTTTTGTTGGCTCCGAAACCGACACAGTTTCAATTGAATCTGCAAATAAAATCATCGAATTAAATCCAAGCCTGAAAGACAAAATAGAATTAAGATTTCAGAGCAATCCAAAGAATATTTTTGAAGGAATAATTCAAAAAGACGAATACTTTGATTTGTCAATTTGCAATCCCCCATTTCACTCTTCATTGGAAGAAGCTCAGTCTGGAACTATCCGAAAAATTCGCAATCTGAAAAATAAAAAAACATCAAAGCCTATTCTTAATTTTGGCGGTCAGAATAACGAATTGTGGTGCGAAGGAGGCGAACAAAAATTTGTTTGCGATATGGTTTTTCAAAGCCGAAAATTTGCAAATTCATGTTTTTGGTTTTCAACTCTGGTTTCAAAACAATCGAACCTAAGAAGTATTTATTCAGCACTTAAAAAAGTCGAGGTACTTGATTTTAAAACAATTCCAATGAGTCATGGAAATAAAATCAGTCGAATTGTTGCTTGGACTTTTTTAAAAAATTTATAAAAAATTTAGATTGCATTGTTGCGATAGAGCAAAAAATCAAACAATTATTGCAAAACCTGATATTAGAATATATATATTTTCAGATAGATATCGTGACCAATTTGGTGAATCAAAAGAAAAAAAATCTATGTCAATGCGGTTTAGATAATCTATTATAAATTATTCTAATCAAGATATGACTTCTCAAAAACGATATCTTGATAACTGGATAAAAATCGTTAACCATTGTATAGGAGAATATTATGAGAAAGCAAATGATATTTGTGTAATTGTAATCAGCTTCTAAAAATGCTATTTTACTTTTTAACTATCAAAAGTTGAAAAATATATTTCAATTAAATATCAGCTCCTTATAATTGAGATATTTTTGTAATAAAAACGAAATGCTGAAAATTGGAATTATTGGAGCTGGACATCTTGGAAAAATACATATTTCTATTCTAAAAAGAATGGAATGTTTTGATTTAGTGGGTTTTTACGACTCCGATCCTCAGGTTGTAAAAGAAGTCAAAGAAGAATTTAAAATATTTGCTTTTAATAATTCTGCCGATTTAATTTCAGCATCAGATGCTATTTGTATTGTTACTCCTACTGATTCTCATTATGATTATGCTGTTGCAGGATTAAAAAATTCAAAGCATTTATTTATCGAAAAACCATTAGCATTTAATATAGACGAAGCACAAAATCTAGTTAAGTTAGCAAATGAAGCTTATGTTAAGGTTCAAGTTGGGCATGTTGAAAGATTTAATCCAGCATTTAATGCATCAAAATCATACATTAATAATCCAATGTTTATTGAAGCTCATCGCTTATCTCCATTTAATCCACGAGGCACCGAAGTTCCTGTTGTTTTAGACTTAATGATTCACGATATTGATATTGCATTAAGTACTGTTAAATCAAATATTAAAAAAATATATGCAAGCGGTGTTGCAGTATTAAGTAACACTCCCGATATTGCTAATGCTCGTCTTGAATTCGACAATGGATGTGTTGCAAATTTAACTGCAAGTAGAATTTCAGTTGTAAAAATGCGAAAATGTAGATTTTTTCAGAATGATGCTTATGTATCAATTGATTTCCTAAATAAAACAAGCGATATTATTCGATTAAACAACGAAAATACAATATCTTCAAATGATCATAAAATTATTGATTTATATAGAAGTGAAAATGATACCAAACAAATTTTAATAGAAAAACCCGAAATAATTCAATATAATGCTATCGAAGAAGAACTCTTTAGTTTTTATAAAAGTATTACTGAAAACACAAGTCCGATTGTAACAATTCAAGACGGATTTAATGCCCTTTCAGTTGCATTTAATATACTTGAAAAATTGAGGACTGTCTCAAATCATTCGTCATAAATTTTTAAAATACATACTAAAATAAATATCTTGGCGTTTTTAAACTTTCAAAAATGAAATTTATTGTGCCTAGATTAATATTTTATACAAAATTCTGGCTTCTTATTGCTTTGATTTTAAGCATTTTTTCCTGCAATTTAATAAATCCTGATGAAGAAATACCAACCTATTTTAAAATTCCAAAATTTGAAATTGAAACAAATTTATCAAATCAAGGTAGTAATTCTGATTGTATAACTGATGTATGGGTAAATATTGATGGAAATTTGCAAGGAATTTATGAATTACCTGCTAAATTTCCAATTTTAGCTTCTGGAAATCACGAAATTACTTTAAGAGCAGGAATAAAAAACAATGGTATTGCTGCAAGTAGAATTATTTATCCTTTTTATACTTTTTTTGTTATTGATACAATTTTAGATGTCGATAAAACAATGGTTATTGAGCCAATGTCAACGTATAAAAATGAATGCGTTTTTATTTGGACTGAGGATTTTGAAAATTCTGGTATTTCATTAAAAACTACCGCCAAAAGCGACACATCATTAATAATTAACACCACTGAAGTATTCGAGGGAAATAATTCAGGAGCAATTTTTTTAGATAATAGTCATCGCCTTTTTGAATGTCAGGCTTTAGATTCTGTTTTTTTACCAAGAGACAATAGTCCAATATTTATGGAGATGAATTATAAATCGAATCTTGTGCAAGCTAGTGGCTCTGAAAGCATGTTTATAGTCGGCATGTTCATTACTAATCAACAGCATGTTGTTCAAAATCCAATTATTTACATAAACTCAACCAACAACGAGTGGAAGAAAATTTATATTGATTTAAGTCAAATGGTTATTGGAAATTTTGATGCCAAATATTTTCATTTATTTATTGGAGCAAGCATTGATCAATCGGTAAATAGTGCTGAAATATACATTGATAACTTAAAAATTATTCATTTTTAATGAACAAAAAATTACATTCCATAAAATATATTATTTCTGACTTACTGTCTTCATCTTTAGCATGGATACTATTTTATGTTTTTCGAAAAAAATATATTGAATCTCAAAAATTTGGTTTTGATATTCCTTTTGAATTAAGCGAAAAATTTTATTTGGGCTTATTATTCATTCCTCTGTTTTGGCTTACAGTATATTATATTGTTGGATATTACAGAAATCCATACCGAAAATCAAGATTAAAAGAATTAGGTCAAACTCTTTTAATTTCATTACTTGGAGTTTTGGTTATTTTCTTTGTTTCAATTCTTGACGACACCGTTAATACATATCAAAACTACTATTTATCGTTTTTTGTACTATTAGGCATACAGTTTATTTTAACATACCTACCACGACTTATAATTACCAGAAGTACAATTCATAAAATTCACAATAAAAAAATAGGTTTTAATACAATTGTTGTAGGAAGCGATGAAAAAGCAATTTCAATTTATAATGAGCTGGAAAGTCTTGATAAATCTCTAGGAAATAAATTTATTGGATTTGTAACTCTCAATGGTGGCAATAATAATCCAATGTCAGATTTTCTAACAAAACTAGGTGAACTGAAGAATATTAAGGATATTATATCAGAACATAAAATTGAAGAAGTAATTATTGCAATAGAATCGTCAGAACATAATCAAATAAATAAAATTATTCAAATTTTAGATGAAACAAGTGTAATAATAAAAGTTATTCCTGATATGTATGATATAATTACTGGATCTGTTAAAATGTCGAATATTTTTGGAGCTCCACTAATTCAAATATCACATGATTTAATGCCTCCTTGGCAAGAAAACCTAAAAAGAATGATTGATGTAATTGTTTCAATAATTGCTTTAATTCTCTTAACTCCTGTTTACATATTCCTTTCTATTGGTGTAAAATTATCATCTCCAGGACCAATCCTATATAGCCATGAAAGAATTGGCAGATATGGTAAGCCTTTTACAATTTATAAATTTCGTTCAATGGTAATTGACGCTGAAAAACATGGCCCAGCACTATCAAGTAAAAACGACTCAAGAATAACAAAGTTTGGTTTATTAATGCGTAAATCAAGACTTGATGAGTTTCCTCAATTTTATAATGTATTAAAAGGAGATATGTCTTTAGTTGGTCCAAGACCCGAACGACAACATTTTATAGATTTAATTGTTGAAAAAGCACCACATTATTCACATTTACAAAAAGTACGACCTGGAATAACTTCATGGGGACAAGTAAAATATGGTTATGCCGAAAATGTTGACCAGATGATAGCAAGGCTTAAATATGATATTCTTTATATTGAAAACATGACTCTATATGTTGATTTTAAAATTTTGATTTATACTGTTATGATAGTTTTAAAAGCAAAAGGGAAGTAAATAGTGTTAGTAAGAAAACTACAAAAAACAAAAAAAACAAATGTCAAATAAATTCCAATTTTTCAAAATTTCAATTTTCAAAACCGTTTGGATATTAAGTAATTGCAATTTGAGATTTATTTGATTTTTGAAGATTGAAATTTGTTATTTCTAAAAATACCCTGTTTTCTTAGAGGCACTAAATAAGTCTTAAATCTTTCCCGTTTGTAATAACCAAAAGAATTTTACAAGTACAATCTGCCTTTTAATACGAGTTGGTTCTTTTAAAAGCCTATAAAGCCATTCAACACCTAACTTAATAAAAATTTTTGGTGCTCTTTTTACTTTCCCACTATAAACATCAAAACTACCACCAAGCCCTTGATAAAGAGCCGAATGAAAAGACAACAATTCATTCATTAAAAATTCTTGTTTAGGAGTTCCCATAGCTACAAAAACTATATCAGGTTTTTTTTCAAGAATATCATTTTTTAAATTCAGTTTATCTTCCTCGGTTTTAATAAATCCGTTTCTGAAATTTAAAATATTAATGTCTGGAAAATCATGTTTAAGTTTTTCTACCGTCATGCTAATAACTTCATCGGAAGAGCCAATAAAGTAAAAGCTTTTTTCTTTATGCAATTCTTTTATAATATCAAGCCAAAGCTCAACTCCAGGTATTTTTATGGTTTTTTTAAAACCCTTTTTCTTTAATGCCCAAACAGCTCCTACTCCATCAGGATAACCAATATTATTATTAATTATTTCTTGAAGTTCTACGTCTTTTTTTAATATTTTTTCAGCATTAATTGCAATAAGAATTTTTTTTTCTTTTATAGCTAAATCAATTAATTCTTTTCGTGACGAAAATGAATATGCTTGTATGTTTTTTAATTTTACTCGTTGCATAATAAGTTATAGTTTTTCAAGCCATTTTGAAAAAAAAACATCATAAACTTTGTATTCCGAATTTTCACAATATATTAATTCCTTGTCTAATAGTGCTTTCAACGACCTGCTTACCGAACTTGCTTGTTTTAATTTATATTTTCCAATAAATTCATGTGATGATGTTTCTTTTACACTTTTTTCTTTTGCAATTGCTTCAAGAAGTTGAAATTGAGAGCTTGTTATTAAATTTCGATAACTATAATAAATGTATTCTTTTTCTTTTAAAATATTTTGTTTTAAATATTCAATTGTATCGGCATTAATATTTTTTTCGCGTAATTCGTATAATCTGTTAAAAAAATATTGAACATAAAAAGTGTGGCAGTCTAAATATTGAATTATATTTTTAATTAAATCAATATCAATATTTTGTTTTCGTTTATTTAGGTGATTTTTAATAAATTGTGCATATTCGGATATTTCTAATCTGTTTAATTCAAGAAAATCGGCACTTTGATAAAAAGGTCTTCCATAATCGCTAAATATTGAGGTTAATAAGTGCTTATTGCTTCCCGAAAATATAAAATTGTCTTTATGCTGATGTTGAATATTTGTTCTTAAAAGTGCTTCAATATTTTTTTCAGGATAAGAAATTATTTGCTGAAATTCATCAATTGCAATAATATATTTTTCTTTTTGAGATGCTAAATAGCTGAATATTTGTGATAACGAATTTATTGCATCATTTGTATTTTTGTAATCAAATTCTAATTTTGGTATTCCTGTAAATTCGTCAAATGTTAAGTTTGCTTTAATTCCTGAAATTAGTTTTGCTATTTTTTTTAAATAATTACCACTTTTTTTTTGCTCGTCTTTTATTATTGCATCACTCAATGCTTTAATAAAGTCGTTCAGGTTATTTGTGGGAAGTATGTCGATATACAAAAGTCTATATTTTGTATTTTTATTTAATTTATAAAAGATGTGCTTAATTAAACCTGTTTTTCCAAGCCTTCTTATTGATAAAAGTGTAATATTTCTACCATTTTCAATAGCAGAAATTATGCGTTCTGATTCATTTTCACGATTACAAAAACAATCTAACGACACATAATCAGCTACTGGAAAGGGATTTAAGTCTTTCATAAATCAATTTTTGATTTCACATTTTGCGTAACGCAAAGTGCGTAACGCAAAATGTGAGATAAAAGTAATTAATTCCTCTGAAATAAAAACAAAATAATAGAAAAAAAGCACAAGCATGAAGATTTCATGTTCGTGCTTTTATTAAATAGTGTTTGTCTATAATGTCAGAAACAGCGTTAGTCTTGAATTGAAAATGGTCGTTTACCATAGTAAACTCCCTGATTTTCAATTCTGCGAAAGCCTTGTTCTCGAACATTCTGAACGAAACACTGACTTTATGGACAGACACTAAATAGTTACAAGATTTTTAATGACTTGCGTGCTTTGTATAAGTAGCAGCATCCATTAAATCGTTAAGTTCGGCAGGATTTGTCATTTTAATTTTTACAATCCAACCACCATTATAAGGATCTTTGTTGATTAATTCAGGATTGCTTTCAATTTCTGAGTTTAACTCAAGCACTTCGCCAGAAACTGGCATAAACATATCGGAAACAGTTTTTACAGCTTCAATTGTTCCAAAAACTTCTTCTTTATTAATAGTTTCGCCAACAGTTTCTACTTCAACAAAAACAATATCGCCAAGTTCGCCTTGTGCAAATTCAGTTATACCAACTAATGCTTCGTCATTACTTGTTACTTTAATCCACTCATGGTCTTTAGTGTACTTTAAATTTTCTGGAAAGTTCATTTTTAATATAAGGTTTAAATATTTTTATTTGAAAATTTCATTCAAAAGTATAAAAGAAATAGAAATAAAACATTAAAAATTTAGGATAATTAAATTGTGTTTAAAAAAATGTTACCGATTGACTGTAACTTTTTATAAGTGTTAAGCGTCATAGTATTATATTTGTAAAAATTAATTAATTTATACTTGATTTTCAGGTTTTTATAGAATGACAGCTCAGGATTATAATAAAATTGTCGATTTATATTCTGATAATGTTTATAGATTTATCTTAAAAAATATTCGAGATAAAGATAAAGCTATGGATATAGTGCAAGATTCTTTTGAAAAACTTTGGATTAATGTAAACAAAATTGAATCACAAAAGGCAAAAAGTTATTTATTTACAACGGCTTATCACACAATGATTGATTATATCAGAAAAGAAAAAAAGATGGTTTTGATGGACGAACAAGCCGATTATTATTTGCCTGATAATAAGCAATATTCGGATTTGAAAGAAATTCTTGAAAAAGCAGTTTCTTTATTGCCCGAAGACCAGCGTTCTGTTGTATTATTGAGAGATTACGAAGGATATAGCTACGAAGAAATAAGCGAAATTACCGGATTATCTGAATCGCAAGTAAAAGTTTATATTTTCAGAGCCCGAACTTTTTTGAAAAAATATATAGGCTCAATGGAGGTTTTAGTTTAATTTATTTGAAATGAACATAAATAGAGATAATTACGAACAATTTTTTATTGACTACTACGACCAAAATCTTAGTAAAAGTCAAATAGAAGAGCTGTTTCTATTTATTGAAACTAATGCAGATGCTAAAGAAGAATTTTTTGCGTACTCGCCAGAAATGACTTTAGCTCCCGAAAATATAAGCTTTGACGCTAAAATTCAATTAAAGCAAATCGACGACGATACAATTGTTTCAGCCAATAATTTCGATAAATTTTGTATTGCTCAACTTGACGGCGATTTAAATAATAAGCAAAAAGTCGATTTTGAAAAATTTATTTCCGATAAACCTGATTATTCAAAGGAATTCAATTTATATAAAAAGACAATTCTTAAAGCTGACGAAAGCATCGTTTACACTCGAAAATACGCATTAAAACATTTTGTTTTGAAAAGCGAAAAAAGCAGTATAAAAACTAACCGAATTTATTGGTTTGCCTCTGCAGTTGCAGCAAGTATTCTGCTTTATTTTATGTTGAAAATCAACAATAGCGAGCAAGAAAAAATAATATCAGACAATACAAATAACATAAAATTTGAAAATTTGGATTCACTGTTGAATCAATATCAAACAAATAATCAAATTGCAAATAATAATACCGAGACAAATAATATAGTTGCTGAAGAAGCTCCTGTAATTGAAAGAAAAAAAGAAAATATTAAGAAAATACAACCAATCCAAAACTTTTCTGCACAAAATGAGGTTTTAGCTAAATCAATTGATTTTGTAGAAGTTGAAACAGTATTTGTTCCAAATGCTGGAACAGCAGATGATATTGCTGATAATGTTGAAAATACACAGGTAAATACAAAACTAACTGTAAAGAAAAATGAGCCACAAACTATTTGGGATTTAGCTCAAAAAGGCTTGGTGAAATTTTTGAAAAACAAAAAACTTCCAATAAAGTCTAAATTCGATAACGACGACAACCTTCAGGAATTGGCTCTAAATACCAAATATCTTTCGGTAGAGCATGTTTTTGGAAAAAAATAAAATCTATATTTTTAAAGCTTAAAAAAACTACCAATTTCTTTTTTTTATTAATTTTGAAAAGAAGAAAATGGGAAACTACTCAGTTGGTTTAAAAAGTTAATAAACAAATATATGCCACAGATTACCACAAATTTACACAGATTTAATATTAATTTTTAGAATTTTCACAAAGAAAACCGCCTTCGGCGGTTAATAATCTGTGAAAAATCTGTGTAATCTG